>Ga0114969_10002388_pt1 | contig 15458 bp, 12 predicted proteins | sample M_130807_MF_Meta_FD_87316 | JGI IMG/M metagenome (GOLD analysis project Ga0114969, IMG submission 87316) | Freshwater microbial communities from Lake Montjoie, Canada to study carbon cycling - M_130807_MF_MetaG | ecosystem: Environmental > Aquatic > Freshwater > Lake | place: Lake Montjoie...
CCGCCCAGCCCAACGTCCTCTTCATCCTCTGCGACGACCTGCGCCCAGAGGCCGTCGGCGCGTATGGCTCCGCGCACGTGAAGACACCCCACATCGATGCGCTCGCGCAGTCGGGCGTGAAGTTCGCCAACACGTTTTGCACGACCTCCCTCTGCTCGCCGAGCCGCGCCAGCATTCTCACCGGCCTCTACGCTCATCGCCACGGCGTCCGCGACAACTTCACCGAACTCCCCGCCACGCTTCCGCACTGGCCCGGACGCCTCCGTGAGAGCGGCTATACCACGGCCTACATCGGCAAATGGCATATGGGCGAAAATAACGACGCGCCTCGCTCCGGCTTCGACTGGTTCGTCACCCACAAGGGCCAGGGGAAATACTTCGATACCGAGTGGCGCGTGAACGGCCTGCGCAACGAAACGCCCAAGGGCTACTACACTCACGTCGTCACCGATTACGCCCTCGACTGGCTCAAGACCCGCACCTCCGCCGCTCCGGGGAAACCGTGGGCGCTCTGCATCGGCCAAAAGGCTCCGCACTCGTTCTATTTTCCCGAAGAGAAATACGCGCATAGTTTTGATCACGTGACGGTGCCGTATCCCGCGAGCGCGACGGCGCTCGACGGCAAACCCGACTGGATCCGCCAGCGCCTCACCACCTGGCACGGCATTTACGGTCCGCTCTTCGAATGGCGCAAAAAATTTCCTGACACCCGCCCTGAGGCCGTCGTCGATTTTCAAGCCATGGTCCGCGCCTACTGGGGCACCGTGCTCAGCGTCGACGATAGCGTGGGCCGCCTCGTCGCCCACCTGAAGGCCACCGGCCAATACGACAACACCGTCATCGTCTTCATGGGCGACAACGGCCTCCTCGAAGGCGAACACGGCATGGTCGACAAGCGCACCATGCACGAGCCGAGCATCCGCATTCCCCTCATCGTCCGCGGCCCCGGCCTGCCCGCCGGCCGCACCGTCACCGGCCAAGTCCTCGCGATGGACCTCGCGCCCAGCCTCCTCGATCTCTGCGGCGCACCCGCCCTCGCCAACCTCCAAGGCCGCTCGTGGCGCGCCCTCGCCAACGGCCGCGACCCCGCGTGGCGCACCGCCTGGTTCTACGAATACAACTACGAGAAACAATTTCCCTACACGCCGAACATCCGCGGCGTCCGCACCGATGACTGGAAATTCATGCATTACCCGCACGGCGACGGCTCACCCGACAAACACCTGCCCGAACTCTACGACTTAAAGGAGGACCCCAAGGAGCTCCGCAACCTCGCCGCCAACCCGAAATTTTCCGCCCAGCGCCACGATCTCGAAGCGCAACTCGCCACCCTCCTCGCCGGTGCCGGACTCACCCCCGACAAAGACAAGATGCCGCTCGACGAAGGCGTGAAATCCGAGCTCCCCGACGCAAAAATCCGCTGAGCCCGCTCACACCACCCTTCACCTCCCCTCATGCACCTCCGCTGCCTGCTCCCCCTCGCCCTCGCTCTCCTGCTCCCCCCCTCCGCTGCGGCCGCCGCCGCTGAACCGACTTCCCGCCCCCACATCATCCTCGTCATGGCCGACGACATGGGCTGGGGCGAGACCAGCTACAACGGGCACCCCATCCTCAAGACTCCCCACCTCGACGCGATGGCCGCCGCCGGTCTCCGCTTCGACCGCTTCTACGCCGGCGCCCCGAATTGCTCGCCGACCCGCTCCACCGTCATGACCGGGCGCAACAACGACCGCGCGGGCGTCGAAAACCACGGCTACGCGCTCCGCCGCCAAGAAAAAACGCTGCCTCGCGCCCTCCGCGACGCCGGCTACGCCACCGCGCATTTTGGCAAATGGCACCTCAACGGTTTCCGCGGCCCCGGCGCTCCCGTCCTCGCCACCGACGATCATAACCCCGGTGAATTCGGTTTCGACGAGTGGCTCTCCGCCACGAATTTCTTCGACCGCAACCCGCTCCTCAGCCGCCGCGGAAAATTTGAAGAATTCAAAGGGGATTCGTCCGAAATCATCGTCGCCGAAGCCCTCAAATTCCTCACCCAACACCGCGCCGGCCCCAAACCCACCTTCACGGTCATTTGGTATGGCTCACCGCACGCACCCTTCGATGCCGACGAGCCCGACCGCGCCCCCTTTGGTTCCCTCAACAAACTCTCTCAGCACCACTACGGCGAACTCGTCGCCCTCGACCGCAGCGTCGGCACGCTCCGCCGCGGCCTCCGCGACCTCGGTCTCGCCGACAACACCCTGCTCTGGTTTTGCAGCGACAATGGTGGCCTCCCCGAAATCTCTCCCTCCACCGTTGGAAATCTCCGCGGCTTCAAGAACACCGTTTACGAAGGCGGCCTGCGTGTCCCCGGCATTATCGAGTGGCCCGCCGTCATCAAGCAGCCGCGTATCACCCAATACCCAGCAGGCACCATCGATATTTTCCCGACGCTCGCCGACGTCCTCGGGCTTCCGTCCACCGTGCTGCTCACGCCAGTCGACGGCTCGAGCCTCCGTCCGCTTTTCACGTCCGAACTCCCGACCCGCGTCAAACCGCTCGCCTTCCATCACCAACGCCGCGCCGCCTGGATCGACAATCGCTACAAACTGATTCAGCCGAATCTCGCTGAGGAAAAATTCGAGCTCTACGACCTCGTCAGCGATCCCGCCGAGTCGCATGACCTCGCCGCCACCCAACCGGAAATCTTCGCGCGCCTGCGCACCGCCCTCGTCGCGTGGAACGTCTCCATCGCCGCGAGCGTCGCCGGCCAAGATTATCCCGAACGGAAAGTCAGCCCGAGCGAGCCGCTCTCCCGCGACTGGGCCACAGCCCCCGAGTATCAGTCCCACCTCCCGCAACTCGCCACCCGCCCCGAATACCAATCCGCCCTCGCGCCCAAAGCCGGTAAGAAAAAGAAACAGTAGCGCCCGCCGGAAACGCCGCTCGTTCTCATCGATCCATCGCAACCGTCCGGTCAATGTTGCCCACCGCCTTGACCGGCCGCGCGAACGAGGAAACGTGCGCGATGATTATCGTGCTCCGAAATATCCCGCAGCGGGTCCTCGCGCTCATCCTTACTCCGCTACTCGCCAGTTCGGCACCCGCAGCCCTCGCCGCCCTCCAGAAGCCCCCAGCACCTGCCGTGACACTTTTTGAATTTTCCGGTTCGGCCAATGAACCCGCGTGGATCGCCGTGAACGACGGCGTCATGGGCGGCGTCTCCCGCGGCGGCGCGAAACTCATCGACGGCAGCCTGCACTTTCGCGGCGTTCTCTCGCTCGAAAACAACGGTGGGTTTTCGTCGATCCGCTCCGCCGGGCCGACGCGCGATTTGAGCGCGGCGAAAGCCATCGTGCTCCGCGTCAAGGGCGACGGTCGCACCTACCGTCTCCAACTCGGCACGAACGCGGAGTTCCGCCGATCCCGTATTTCCTACCAGACAGAATTCCCCACGAAGCGCGGCGAATGGACCGAAGTCACCGTGCCCCTCGCCACCCTCGTCCCACAGTTCCGCGGGCAGAAGCTTTCGGGCCCGCCCTTGGATCGCGCCCGCATCGAAGAAATCGGCCTCTCCCTCTCCGACGGCAACCCCGGAGCGTTCGCCCTCGAGGTCGATTGGATTCGGGCCGAATGATCGGCCCGCAGCACCCGCCCCGCCGACCGGCTACGCACCCTTACGGCCGCTCGCGAGCACGCTGACCTCAAACCCGAACCTTCAGCCCCTGTGCCACCGCGAGCCGTTTCTGATTCGCATCAAACGTCAGAAATTCCTCCGCCCCCAGGTGCAGCGCCGTCGCGACGTGCATGATATCGACCAACCGATGCCCGCCGCTCTCCGTAAAGCGAGCGCTCAATGCCTCCGCTCGCTGGTGGACATCCGACCAGTCGACCGAGACCATCTGCAACACCTGCGTCGCGAGGTCCGTCTGCAGATCCCGCAACATGAGGTGCGTCTCGGTCCGAGGAAACCCCTTTCCCCGTTCGTGATCATGCAGCCGTGCTTGAAACCGCAACGACTGGCGAAACTCCAAAAGCAAGAAGCTGGAGACTCGCAACGGCGCAGTCCGCGCCACCATGAACGCATCCGCCCGGTCCGAGTGCGCCTGGGTGCGATACACCGCACAAAGGAACGATGTATCGGGAAACGCACTCACCCGAGGTCGCCCTCGAGTTCCGCCTCACGCATCGCCTTCACTTCCGCCGCGCTGAATATCCGGGTTCCCCAGATCGCTTTCCGCCGCGCCGCAAAATCCGGCATCTTAAACGCCTTGCCCTTCCCCTTCGGCAACGCCGTCAGCAGCGCCACCGGCTCCCCGCGTTTCTCGATCCGCACCGACTCCCCGTCGCCCAGCCAGGCCTCGAGCTTGGAGAAATTGTTGCGCAGGTCGCGAACGGTGGCGGTTTTCATGTGGACATAACGTGTTCACATCGACCGCGTGTCAATTTTCAAGCCGGCTCCGGCTGCTCGGATTTACCCTGCTGAAAACGTAATGCCGTGTGGTTTCCCCCATCTCGATGCGGGCTCCGCGATCCCCGCTTGCTCGTTGCTGAGCGGAGCCGCTCTCAAGCCCACGTGGGGTGCACCCGTCGTGCACCCGTCAACGTTCGCCCGGAAAATTCGCACCTGAATATCGTCACAGATATCCTGACACCCGGCTGGAACTACGGTGAGAGCACTTACCACCTCCGATCCATTCCATCCCCCCATTCCTTTGCGAAGAAGAACCACTCCGCCTCTCCACGGCGTCCTTAGCGCGCTGCCCTTACGATCGTTTCTCGGCGCCTCCTGAGAGTGGCGAGGGAATGCGGGCCAAGGAAAGGAGCGGCAGGGCTGTTTACGGGACGAAAAAACGGAGCCGAGATGCGTGCTCCGCCCGGTCAACGCTGCGTGGTTTTGGCCGGAAGCGGCGGGTGCGACTTCAGCAGATTTTCAAACCAATACAGTCCGCTGCGCCCGGCCACCACGAGGTCGAGATCGCCGTCGCCATCGAGGTCGATCGCGCGCGGATCCAGACCGATGCCCGCCGGGCCGCCCTTTGGCATAATCTCAAAGCGGTGAAATTTCCCGTCGGCCTGGTTGAATTCGTAACGATACAGCACCTGCAGATCGAGCGCGCCGGGGTCGCGGAGCTCGTGCGCGCGGTAGCGTTTTCCGTTCACAAACTCGGGGATGCCATTGTTGTCCAGATCCACCCAGAGGGGGCTGTGGCCTACCGACCACGAGTCGTCGATGAGGTGCTTTTTCCACGCGCGCTTTCCGTTTTCCTTCGTCTGCTCCAACCAAAAAACGCCGTAGTCGTGGCCCATTGCGTAAACCAGATCGGCGTCGCCGTCGCCATCCACGTCGGCGACGATCACGGGAATCGACGCCTGGCCGAGTTCAAACTCGGGGTGCCAGATCCACTCGCCTGTCCGGCGATCGACGGGCGCTTCGAGCCAGCCGTTGGGACCGATGATGTCGCCGCGGCCGTCGCCATTGATATCGCCGAACCCGCCGCCGTGGCCGGAGGAGGCGACGGGGAGGTTGTGACGGACCCATTTCGGTTCGGCTTTCGGCGCGGCGGGCAGCAACTCCCACCACGCGGAAAAATTGCCGCCGCGCGGCAGCAGGTCGAGCTGGCCATCGCCGTCGATGTCGTAGAGCCGGCCCGTCTCCATGGCGCCGGGTTCGGCGATCAGGTGTTTCTTCCATTCGCCGAGACCGGGGCCGGGATGCTCGACCCAAAAGATGGAACGGCTGCGCCAGTTGACGTTGATCAGATCGGTCCAGCCGTCGCGATTTACGTCCATCTCGAGGTGAGAGTACCCGTCCCAGTTCGGTGGCACGCCAAGTTTTTCGACGTCGCGGACAAAGTGTTGTTTCCACGTCGGCGCCTCATACCAGAACCCGCCGCACACGATGTCGAGTTTGCCATCGCGATTGACGTCCATCACCGAGCACGCCTCGAACGTCGAGTCGGCGTTGATGGTGTGGAGGCGGAACGGCAGGTCGGCCGACCAGAGCGGAGCGGTGAAGGCGAAAACGAGCGCGCCGACGAACGCGAAGATTTTTAGCCGGAGTTGGGGGCGGGGCATTAACGAAAACGGTAATTTCGGCGCAACGGCGGACAAGCTCAATGCCGAGCGCACGGTTTCCAGTAAAGCGGCGTGGCCCGGGGATTTTGCCTACATCCAAAAACACGGGCGAGACGCCCCGACTACCGTTCAGTGCGCTGCACCGGCCTCGACGGGACGACCGGGGATCACGACGCGCCAGGGACGACCACGGGATCAACCGCCACGCCTTCGGACCTTAACCGCTGAAGTTTGTAGGTGAGCGCGCGGCGGCTGATGGCCAACTCCTTCGCGGTCTCGGTCCGGTTGTAGTTGTTTTTCCGGAGCGCATGCAGAATCGCTTCGCGTTCGATCTGCTCTAGACGCTGCGCCTCGGCGGGGGCGAGCGCAGGCACGGCCACGTGGGCGACAATTCGCGCCGGCAAGTGCTCCGGCAGCACGATTTCCCCGCGAGAAAGCAGCGCCGCCCGCTCCATCGCATTGCGCAACTCACGCACATTGCCCGGCCACCGATAGTTCAGCAAACAGGCCGCGACCGAAGCCGAGAAGCGTGATTTCTGCCGAGAAAACAGCCCAATGAAATACGTGGCCAACGGGATAATATCTTCCGCGCGCTCACGTAACGGCGGGAGGTGAATCTCCATTACATTCAGCCGGTAAAACAGGTCCTCACGAAATTGTCCGGCGGCGATCTGCGCCTCCAGATCGCGGTTGGTGGCCGCGAGGACGCGCGCGTTAGTGTGAAAATCCCGCCCCGAACCAATCCGGTGAAATGAACCATCATGGATCACGCGCAGCAATTTGGCCTGCAGCAGCAACGGCAAGTCACCAATTTCATCCAGAAAAATCGTCCCATGGTTGGCCTCTTCGAAGCGTCCAATCCGCTGTTGGATCGCACCCGTGAAGGCCCCCTTTTCGTGTCCGAAGAGTTCGCTCTCAATGAGGTTTTCCGGAATCGCCGCGCAGTTCACTTTTACGAGCGGCCCAGCGGCCCGCGGGCTCCAGCCGTGGATGACTTCCGCCACGACCTCCTTCCCCACCCCGCTTTCACCCGTGATCAGCACGCGCGTCTCCGAGGGCGCGATCACGGCGGCGTCACGAAAGACGCCCTGGATCAGCGGACTCGCCGCCACCACTCCGACGGGAAGGGTGCTCTCCGTTTTACTCGAAAGTGGCGCGACGCCGCGACGCTCAGTCGCGAGCCGCACGGTCGCGATGAGTTCATCGAGATCGATAGGTTTGGCCAAATAATTGACCGCCCCGTCGCGCATGGCGGCGACCGCGCTACGGATATCGGCAAACGCCGTCACGAGGAGCACGGGGAGCGTCGGGTGCTTTTGGCGGACGCGCCGCAAGGTTTCGATCCCGGACATACCCGGCATCCGCACATCGCTAATCATCATCGCGAAGGGCGTCGCGAGCAGCAGCTCCAGCGCGGCTTCCCCCGATGCCGCCGATTGCGTGTGGTAGCCTTGCGCGCGCAAAAACGTTTCGAGGAGGCTGCGCTGGCCGCGATCATCGTCGACGATGAGAATGGAGACGGCGGCGGACACGTCGGGCTTCATGCGGCCGGCACGGTGAGGATGAGTCGACTAAACCGAAAGAGCGCACCGTGCGGCACGTTCGCATCGCAGGTCACCTCCCAGTGGTGCGCGGAGGCGATCTGGTGCACGATCGCGAGCCCAAGTCCGACCCCCTTCGGTCGCATCGTCACGTAGGGTTTGAAAATATTAGCCCGTTCCGCAACGGCGACGCCCGGGCCGTCATCGCTGATTTCCAGAACCGCCTCGCGCGGGCCGATCGGCGTCAGCTTGATTTCCACGCGCCCCCCGGGTGCCACGGCCTGCAGCGCATTCAATAGAACGTTGAATAATGCCTGCCTCAGTAACTGTTCATCGGCTTCGACGACCAGAGGAGATTCCAGCGGCACCAGCGTAATATGTTTCTCCTCGATATCGGGCACGAGCGTGCGGGCGACGTCGGCCACCAACCGACGCACCTCGACGGAGCCCAGATGGGCCTCACGCGGCTTCGAGTAGTTGATGAATTCATTCAGCTGCACCGTCACGCGATCGGCCTCCTCGATGATGGTCGACGCATGCTCCTTGAGGTTGGCCGAACTGCCGGCCTGCATCGCGATCATCTGCGCCAGACCACGAATGAGATTGAGCGGATTGCGCGTTTCGTGCGCCAAACCGGCGGCAGCGAAATTCATGCCCTTGAGATGGGTGTTCATCTCCCCCGCTTTGACCAGACGGATCTGCAATTCGGAATTCTTCAGGAGATTACGCCACGCAAGCACCGAGAGCACCGCACCGCCGAGCGCGAGCAAACTGACCAGCGACCGGAGAAGTAAATCACTCTGCACGGTCCGGCGCATTTCCGCCGTGGACATGGAAATCACCAGACTGTGGGCTCCCTGTTTTTGAATCACCGCATCATAGTCCTCTCGCGACATCCAGGAGGGACGACTAAAGAGGGGCCGGGACACCGCAGCGCCCGCAGGCTCTGTCGCGGGGGCCGCGCCGGGCTCAGTCGGCCGCCGCGATGGGGTCGGACGAAATGGGCGCGTGAGCCGTTCATCGGAGACGACGATCGCGGCCGGTGGGCGCACGCCGTCCTCAGTGGCGGCCGCGCCCAGATCCATCAGATTGAGAATCGTCAGCGAGAGCTCACTCCAGAAGACCCCGCGCGCACGGAGCATTTCGGGCGTCAGCTCCACCGCATGGCCGGCGCTCGCGATCGGTTCACCCGTGGCGCCAAGAATCGCAATGGACTCCAATTCATCCGGGCGAATCAGATCTTGCAGCGCGGACTGTAGGCGTTCCTTCGATACCACGATCCCGTTGCGGCGCTGGGAGCGAACCACGACGCCGAGCGTGGAGGTGATGTCCCGCCCACGATTGATCAGCGCCTGGGCGGCGTCACGCTTGAAGCGGACGTGTTCCTCAATCTGCCACCCGCAGATCCCCAAACCGCAACCGATCAGGGTGACGGAAACGACGAGATTGCGCTTTGCAGACGGCCAAATCATGGGGGGAGTGGGCTACACTCAGCCCCAGACCACGCGCCGTTCCAAGCCCGCAATCAGGGGTTGCCGAGGTATTTCTTCATTTCCTCTTTTTCGAATGTCTTTGGAGCCAATTCTAGTTTCGAGCGTTCGTCCTTCGCCATGCCCGACAAATCGTTGGGGTCCATCACCACGTGCGGCGTGAGGAAAATCAGCAATTCCGTCTTCTGATTCTTCTTAATGTTCCGCTTGAAGACATTGCCGATTATCGGGATGTCACCGAGCAGGGGCACCTTGTTTTCCGAATCAATCACCTGAGTGGAAATCAGACCGCCGATCACGACGGTTTGGTCGCTGGGGGTCACGACGACGGTGTCGGCGGAGCGCTTGTCGATCACCGGAGAATTAACCCCCGTCGAGATCGGGACGGTGGTCGCGCTGAGCGACGAGATTTCCGGCGAGACAATCATCTCGACCAAGCCGGCCTGCGTGATGAACGGCGTCACGCGCAAAATGATACCGACATCCTGGTAGGAGACCGTATTGATCGTCGTGTTATTAGTATCGCTGACGCGCGAATTGGTAATGAGGGGAATCGACTGACCGACGAGAATGGTCGCCTGCTGGCTGCTCCGCGTGAGAATCGAGGGCCGCGAGAGAATCTCGGTTTTGTTAACGGAAGAAAGGGCGTGGATCGTCGCATTCACATTTCCACCGAGAATCTTGTAGAACGCACCGTAAGACGTCGGATCGGTCAGTGCGCCGGCGACACCGAACTTGGTGAGGGCGTTGCCTTCGGGGTTGTTCTTAACAGCGAGCCGACCCTCGAAGGAAGCCTCCGCTCCGAGGTCGAGCGCCTTGTCATGCGTGACTTGGAGGAAGACCACATTGATCAGCACCTGCGGCTTCGGCTTATCGAGGCTAGCGATGATGGTCTTGATATTTTCGTTGGTCTCGTCGTCGGTCACTACGATCAGGCGGCGCGACTCCAAGTCGCTCGTGATCGTCGCATCGCCGACCATGGTCGAGTTGTTATACTGGCGGTTGGACGCGCCACCGCTACCCCCACCGCCACCCCCGCCACCCCCACTACTACCGCCTCCGGTTCCCGTGGCACGGGTCGGAGTCGTCCCGCCGCGAGTGGGCGTCTGCGTGGGGCGGCTTTGAGCCAGGAGATCGGCAGCGAAGAGCAGAGAAATTCCGATCGTGAGCCACGAGCGAATGGAAAAACGAGATGGATTCATAGGAATGCCTTAAGGGGAAAATGCGCGACGGAGTGGGTTAGCGGCCACCACTCAGCGTGGTGTTCGAGGACGTGGTCTGGCTGTTATTGGCGGCCCGGGTGGCCAGTGGATCGTTCTGCGTGGACGTCGTCGCCCGCGAATTGCTCGATTGGAAAAGATTCTTGAGGACGGTTTCGACCTGCTTCACGTTGGCATTCTCCATCGTGTAAACAAAAACCTTTTGTTTGCGGGCCGTACTGGAATCCAATTGCGCGATGATTTCGCCAATTTCCGGCATCGCGTCTTTGCTGGCCGTCACAATCACCGAGTAGGTGCGGGCATCGGCAATCGCGACCACCGGCGTCGAGCGCGACGTCGAGGCGGCGCCACCTCCGCCGGTGCGACTACCGCCGCCGCCGGTGCGACCACCGCCACCCGTGGAGCCTCCGCGCCCACCAAAGCCCGGAAATCCGGGAAAGCCACCGCCGGGAAAGCCACCGGAGGCTCCACCGCGGCTAGCATTCGCGCCTTGGCCCTGACTAGGACTCGAAAAAATGTTCGTGATCAGCTGAGCCATTTCCACCGGGTCCGCGTTCTTTAGCTGGAACATTTTCATGGTCGACACGGTGTCGGCCGAGGTGTCCAGGGCGGACACGATTTCCACGATGTGGCGGATATTGATATTGGTGTCCGTGACGACGAGCGAGTTGCTGTCCTGATTAGCGGTGAGCGTGGCGGAACCAGGGATCAGCGTCGCCAGATCGCGCGCGGCCTGGGTGGCGTCGATCCGGCGCAACGGGATGATCTGCATGACCAGCTCCGCGTTCATGGGAATCTCCTGCGGATCATTGCCGGTGCGGATCAGAATATTTTTCTTCTTCGCTTCGTCCTTGGAGCTGACGATCAAGCTGCGGCCCTGCACGCTGGCGCTGTAGCCGTTTTTATTGAGTGCTTGGTTGAGTAACTGCACGGCCTCCTCGCGCGTGACCGGCTGCGAGCTCCACATATCCACGGTGCCGCGGACGGGTGTTTCGAGGACGATAATGAAACCGGCGGCGTCGCTCATGTAGTTGAGCACCGTCTCGAGCGGGGCGCCGCGGAAATTGAAGCGCAGCTCGGCTGGTTTGGACGCGGGGCGCGCGGCCGTCGGCCGAGCGCTCGTATCCGGCGCAGCGGCCTTCACCGGCGCGGGCCCGGGGGCGGGAGCGACATTTTGAGCTGACGCGCCAGCGGCAAAGGCGGCGAGGCCGAGCAGGAGAGACGGGGTGAATCGGGTAGTTTTCATTGTTTCAATTGTTGTTGGCGTTTCTCCATCAGACGGCGGAGTGCTTCAGAGGCGTCGGCAGGTATGGCGATGGGTGAACCGGGGCCCGGATTAGCGGCGGCTTCGGCGGCGCGCGCTTCACTGCGCACGATTTCAGCGCCGATCACCGACCACTCACCGCCCTCGGGACGACGGAGCTGTTGGCCCATTTTCAAGGCGATGGGCTGGGACTCGCGTTCGAGTTCGACGCTGTCGGCCGTAATCCCCTTGACCGTAAATTTCCCGAGCGCTCCGCCTTCGTTGAGGGCCTTGCGGTAGGCGGCATCGGGGCTGTCGAAGAAGGCGAAGAGGCCTTTCTCATACTGCATAGTACCCACAAAGGAGATGACCTCGGTGCGGGGCAGCGGCGTCTCCGAAGAGCGACTACGGCTGACTCGATTCGGATTAAAGATATTCCGGTCACCGATAAGCCGATACGTATCAAAAGTGGGCCCCGTGGGCGTCGCGACCTTCGCACGGTCGGCGCTTTTGGACTTGGTGGTGGTCTTCGCGGCCGGCTTCGGCTCCGCGACCGCAGGCTTCGCGGGCGCTGGGGACACCTCTGCGGCCAAGCCAACTCCGCAAGCGAGCGCCAAGGCGAGCGCGAGCGCACTGAGCGAATGAAGCGTGTTCATAGTTTGCCCTCCAAAGGGGACATCCGGAGCCCACTAACGATGAGGCCGAGGGTGAGTTTATTTCCGCCCTCGTCACGCGCGGTCAACTCGACTGAGTCGACGCGCAGGGCAATCGGAGATTTCTCCAGCTCGTAGAGAAAGCGGCTGAGCGTAGCGAGCGTCCCGGTGGCATCGACGCGACATTCGAGCGTCGAATAGCGATCGGTGCCGCGTTTCCATTGGGGCTTGATGGAGCCGAGTTCGATGCGGTTGTCCCGACCCCAACGATCGAACGCCGAGATCAGATCCTGCTCGGCCTGCGCAGCGTCCTTGGGGAGCGCGCCGGTCTGCATCTCGGTCCATTTGAGCTGAGTCTGGGGTCCGCGCTCGATCAGCCCGCGACCGCGCGCCACGTCTTTCTGGAGTTTTACGATTTCGGCGGCGTGCGTCTTCCACGTGGTGGTGAGCGGGGTGATCAGGACGGCATCCAGCACGTAGAGCGCGACCACGGAGGCCGTGGCGATCAAGAGTACTTTCTGGCGATTTTGTGGATTCACATTCATGAGCCGGGGTTTCCTTTCCAACGAAACGTAAACGTAAACTGCGCGGGGACCTTGCCGCGAATCTGTTCCACTTTCACAGCCTGAACTTCCTTCACTTTGCGCAGTTGGTCGAGGGTGCGCAGTAGCGAAGCGTTATCCCGGGCCGTGCCGCTGATACTGACCGTCTGCGTGGTCGTCCCGTGAATTTCCACCGAGCGCGCGGTCACGCTGCCGTTATCGGGGAAGCACTCGGTCACGCGGGTGAGGATCGTCAAGTTGCGGTACGATTCGTCATACCACGGGCGAAATTCACGGATGCGATCCTGCACCACATCGAGCGCCTTCACGTCAACCGCCATCGCCTCCCATTCGGAGCGGAGCGACCAACGGCTGAACTCTTGCCAGGCGAAAACCCCCAACGCCAAGACGGCCGCGCCGCCCACCGCGAAACCTGCAGTCGCCAGCCGTTTCGAATTGTAACGGGCCATCAGCATCGCCCAACGGCCAGGGTGCGGCGGCAGAAACTCCAAATCGGGGCCTTCCGACGCCACCCATCGCGCGGCCACTTGCTCGGCGATCTGATCGGAGATCGGTTGCGAGGACACCGCGCCGCGCGTGACGGCCAACCCTTCGGTGGCCGCCCATTCGGTGAGTTTTTCCGCCAGCTGACGGCTCAGGATGGCGTCGCCGCAGAGCGTGAGTTGCTTGAGCTCCGCTCGCAAATCGGCCGGCACTTGCTCGAACGTGATGCGCAGCTCGCGGGCGACCGCATTGCCGTTCACCACGTGCTCACCCGCCTCGGACTCGACCGACGCTTCGCACGTGCGCAACGCCGCGATCCCGCCACCGACCGAAATCAACAAGGCCGCGCCCTTCGGCTCGACGGCGACGGTGATGCGCCCCTTCCCGGCAGGAGCAATGACCTCGGGCAACGCTGCGAGGCCCAGCGAGAAACTGATCACCTTCAGGCCGGCGGCCTTCAACGCGGCGGCCAATTGCTCGAGCTGGTCTTTGCGCACGGCCAGCTGAGTGACGTAGGCCGCGCCGGCGGAACGGTGAAAAGACCGCGCGATCTGCAACTGCGCCGGATCGCAGGGGAAGCCCTTCTCCGCCTCGATCTGCAGAAAACTGTTCGCATCTTCCGGGGCGAGCTCCGGCACGAGGGTGTGCTGGCTCATGACCCAACTCGCCGGGAGCGCGACCACACACTGGCGCTCGCGAATCCCGGCGGCATCGAGGTGATTCTTGATCTCTCGGCCCACGAGCTCGGAGTCCGCATGCAAGATATCCAGCGTGAGGGCGGCCGAAGCGGCCTTGACCACTTCGTTGACGCCCTTGGCGCGAGTGACGTGGCAAGCCCGCATGTGGCCGTCGGCGAAGGCGAGGCCGACGACAGAGGCCAGTCGTTTCTTAGTTTTCCGTTTCGTGATCACGATGAATTGTTCGTTCCTTTGAGGGTTTGCCGGACTTGCAAACCGAGAGCCCAGCCATAGGCGCTGAGGTCTTGGTGGAAAATAATCCGGGGAGTGCTGGTGCGGGTATCGAAAACGACTTTCTCGCGGCAATAGCCACGACCGAATCGACCGACCGCCGCAATGTCGGCGGTAAACTGGTAGGACTGATCGGTGATGTAGCGGCCGGCTTGGCGGATCGCCGCGGGCGGCAACACCTGCGTGAGCCACGCAAACGAAGTGAGCACGTCGGGATGGGTGACTCGGTAGGCAGCGAGGGTCGAAGCATTGGCGAGGCCGATGCCGGGGATGCAGGCGAGGACGGCCTCGCTCGCGGTGTTGACGTTGACCAGCCCTTGTTGCGTCGCCCCCGTGGCGGTCGTGATATCGGCGTGAATCAAAACGAATTCCTCGGCGGTCATCCGGCTCACGACCATAAACTCAGCGACACTCGTCAAGTCCGGTCGCGCCGGCTGGCCACCCTGGCCACCCGGACCACCCGGGCCGCCCCGACCACCTTGGCCGCCCGGACCCCCTTGGCCAGTCGCCGGGCCAAAGGCGAGGTTGACGATCGTGGCAACCCGCTGCTGCTCGATATTCTTCGAGAGGAGAAGCTGGATGAGTTGCTGGCGATTCTGGCCGCTCCCGTTGGTGACATTCACGCGCCGCGTGCCGTCGGCGCGCGTGTTGGGCTGACGACTGTAAACGGTGACGTATTCAAAAATCCCCGCCAGCAACTGGCCGTCCTGATTGTCGCGGGGGGCGGACGACTCGCCATCGTCCTCGTTGGCATCGAGGGCCCCATTGCGGTTTGTGTCTTCGCCGAGGAGAATATCCAGCGTGGCTCCATCAACGAGGCGGAGTTCGTCAACGGACTCGAAGGGTCCACCTTTGTTCAAGCGGGGAGGATCGAGGCGGGCATAAGCGCTCTCGGAACCGCCGCCGGTTTCGCCGCTGTCGCCGCCGCCGGCTTGAGCGTTGGCCGCCCGGCGCCAGCTGATAATGGCCTCGACGAGTTCCGGCGTCATGCTCGGGAGCTCCGTCAGCATCGCGCGCGTCGCCGTGTTGAGATTGAGCTTCGACGCTTCGTCGATGAGGCCGAAGACGGGCGCGGACGTCGGGATCTGACTGTTGTCGCGACCGATCATCCAGAACTGCGCTTCCCCCACGGGCAGCGCCTCAGACTTGTAATCGGCGACATTGGGGACCGCGCCGTTGGTCGCGAAATTGGCGAGAATGTAGCCCGCATAGCGAATCCCCCCGGCGACCGCCTGAC
>Ga0114969_10002392_pt1 | contig 15443 bp, 13 predicted proteins | sample M_130807_MF_Meta_FD_87316 | JGI IMG/M metagenome (GOLD analysis project Ga0114969, IMG submission 87316) | Freshwater microbial communities from Lake Montjoie, Canada to study carbon cycling - M_130807_MF_MetaG | ecosystem: Environmental > Aquatic > Freshwater > Lake | place: Lake Montjoie...
AGAGACAAACTTTGTAAAAAATAACTACTTGCAACTCTATGGTAGAAAGAATTATGAACCACAGAGTTTCACTAAGTCAAACACAGAGTTTCGCAGAGACAAACTTTGTAAAAAAAACTCCGTGCAAATCTGTGGTAAAAAACCTCCGTGCAACTCTGTGCTAAAAAATACATTATGACTTCCCAAAGCGCAAGTGCTTACCTAAGTAAACAGCATTACTTCCCAACTCCTCTTCAATACGAAGTAGTTGATTATATTTTGCCATACGATCACTACGTGAAGCAGAACCAGTTTTGATTTGACCACAATTTAATGCAACCGCCAAATCCGCAATGGTTGTGTCTTCCGTCTCACCACTACGATGACTCATGATGGTATTATACCCTGCAAATTGTGCCATCGTAACCGCATTAACGGTTTCAGATAAAGAACCAATTTGATTCACTTTTACAAGCAATCCGTTTGCAATATTTTCTTTAATTCCTTTCGACAAACGATCTACATTGGTCACAAATAAATCATCACCTACCAATTGTACTTTATCGCCCACTGCTTCGGTCAACATTTTCCAACCTGCCCAATCATCTTCAGCCAAGCCATCTTCAATAGAAACAATTGGATATTGCTTGCACCATTTTTCCCAAAACTTCACCAACTCTTCGCTCTTCATTTTTTTGCCGCTCGATTTTTTGAATACATAACATTTTTGTTTAGCATCCCACAACTCACTGTTTGCAGCATCCATAGCAATTACAATTTGAGATCCCGTTTTAAATCCTGCACTTTGAATTGCAGTAAGTACTGTTTCAATTGCCTCTTCATTACTTTGTATATCTGGTGCAAAACCACCTTCGTCACCAACATTTGTGGAGTACCCTTTTTTCTTCAATACACTTTTCAAGGTATGAAAAATTTCAGTTCCCCAACGCAAACCTTCACTGAAACTTTTTGCTCCAACAGGCATTACCATAAATTCTTGAAAATCAATTTTATTATCTGCATGTGCACCGCCATTCAATATATTCATCATTGGCACTGGCAATGTTTTCGCATTCGTTCCACCAACGTATCTAAACAAACTCAAGCCAGACTGCTCTGCCGCAGCTTTAGCAGCAGCAAGACTTACAGCAAGTATTGCATTCGCACCGAGTTTACTTTTATTTGATGTTCCATCTAAAGCAATCATGGTTTGATCTATGCTTTGTTGATCATAAATATCCAAACCAATAATCGCGTTGTTAATGTTTGAATTAATATGTTTCACTGCTTTCAAAACACCTTTACCCGAATACATTTTCTTATCTCCATCACGCAATTCTGCTGCCTCATGTATACCCGTACTTGCTCCTGAAGGAACAGCAGCTCGTCCCATAAAACCTTCATCGGTATAAACCTCCGCTTCAACAGTTGGGTTTCCACGAGAATCTAAAATTTGTCTTGCATGTACATGTGTGATAATACTCATATTTTTTTCTTTCGTTTAGTTGGACGCAAAAGTAATAATTTTTGATTTAATTATTAAACTGAATTGTATCATGAATACAAGTATAAAGGGAATAGTTGCAACTCATTATTCATTTGCAAAAGGCCTTGGATAGTTTGGCGTTAAAAAAAATGGAGTGGTCGGCGAACAAATCGTCCCTGTCTGAGCAACCGACGAAGGAGGATTGTGAGTTTGGACGATTTGCGTCGAGCATGAACATTTTTTAGCTAAACTATCCACAGCCTTGACTTTTTGGTTCTTTTGTGTCAAGACAAAAGAACTAAATATCATTATGCGCAGGAGTTTGTAGTACGCTTTTATACTCTCATTTCAAATCTTATTCATCCTCTTTATTTTTAGAAACTTGATTCTCGAAATTACTTAATGGTAATTGCCCTTCTTGTGTTTTATCTACAATTCTATATATCGGATACACATTAAATCTGGTTTCAGGATAAGGCGAATGTTGGTATACAAATTCTAATTGTTTACTGGCACTATTTGCAAAAGAAGTATCCGCATTTCGTTTTTGCACTAAGTCCACTTTCACATTCGGATTCTCCTTTAAATAATTACTCGCAATTTCTTCAAAGGAATAATCACTATATCCTTCTTTTTGAACGAGGATAGGATCAAAATAATTCCAAGCAAAATAACTGTCATTCCCTTGAGGCTCTAGCACTTCAATAATAAATCTTCTAGCGGCTTGATCCAAAGGAATATAAATATCACCTGCTTCCACAGGTATCGTTTGTATAGATTTTTCCACTTGAACGGATGAATTCAGATGATGACCTTCATACGCTTTTGGTGCAGATTTATAATCCACAATTTTATACACTTCTGCTTCAATGGTTGCAGTGTCTTCTAACACTTTCATCTCCACTTGATTTATTGCTAACAACTCAATCACCTTCCACCAAGATTTCGGAATGATATACCCATTTGGCGCAATAACACTTGTACTGGGGATGAAATAATTATAAAATTTTATTTGTTCTGTGTAAGGTTCGCTGTGATCATAGTAATGCACTGGCAATCCAGACACTTCACTTTTTCTTTCTTTATAAACATAACCATTAAAATTAATTTCAGAATAACGTCTTTCATCTGCTTGCCAATTCAAGGGAAACATACTTTGTTTCAAACAAGCTACTTGGCTTTTTTTACGCATATCCGATATCTCATCATGATGTGTAGATGCATATTGCATGATACTCTTCATCAATTGATAAGTGGCGTCCACGCGCTGTGGGTAAGGCTTTAGCATATGCGTTTCAATGGTGAATGCAAAAGTGTGAAACATGGCTGCATAACCGCTGCTGTATCTTGGACTATCAAAAAATTGTGTCCAACCAGTGCGTGCATCTTTGTCCCAAGCATTCACATAAGGTATCATTGGATAGTTTTTTTGTTGCATATCACGAAATAAAGCAGGTTCAAATTTTTCGTTTAAATAAGCCCCCATTTCATTTCCCAATTTTTGAGATTGTGTAGTTGCCAATGTAATGATGTGTTGATAATCTGCGCCATCACTCACATGATTATCTATAAAAATTTCAGGACGTAGCCAATGAAATATTTGTGCAAATGATTTGGCTTCTTTGCTATCCGATTTAATAAAGTCGCGATTCAAATCTAAGTTTTGTGCATTGCCTCTGGCGCCAAAAGACACAGGTCCATTTTGATCTGGTCGGTTAAATTCACTTCTTAATAATGCACCACCAATATTATACATTGGGATGATTGCCAAAGCAATATTATCGGACAAATCCGTTTCATTATTTTCAATGCTTTTTGCTAAATCTCTGACCAACATCATGCTTGCATCTATGCCATCTGGTTCACCAGGATGTATGCCATTATTGATAAAAATGACTATTTTATTTTTTGCATGCCATGCATCTGCTTGGTGTTTTGCATCTCGTGACAAGGTAACGAGATGCAATGGAATACCAGAGTCTGTTTCCCCCCAAGTACTCATTTTTACGCAATCATATTTTTTATCTAAGGCTTTATAATAGGCTATACATTCTGCATAAGTTGCGGTATAATTTTTCCCATTTTTTTCATAAGGCGTTTCTTGTGCATGACTATAATTAAAAGCGAAAACCATACTTATCGAAAAAGCAAGTGCAATACAAAATTTTGTTTTGATGACCATATTATTTATTTCATTTAGGAGAACAAGGTAATTAATTTGTAGATAAAATTAGAAATCTGTTTGGTGCAATGAGGCTGAGATGTGTGTGTCAATTTCTTTTGCTCAAAAAAATTAAATTCTAAAAGTTGAATTTCGTTAACTTTGGCACATGAAGATGGCGATACAATATTTAAATGATTCACATGGGACAACTCAGGCTGTTCAACTTCCAATATCTGAATGGGAAAAAATACTTGGAAAAATTAAAAGGTACGAGCAAACATTCAAATTAAAATCAGATTTACAAGAAGCATTTGATCAAGTTTCTTCAATGAAGAAATCAAAAGGTAAAAAGCAAACATTAAATGAGTTTTTAGATGGGCTTTAAAATAATTCCTACAGATAAATTTAAAAAGGAAGCAAAAAGACTTATACGGAAATATCCTTCAGTTAAAACTGAATTAAGAGAATTAGAAAATATATTATTAAATTCTCCAGACCATGGCAAGCCATTAGGAAACAATACATTCAAAGTAAGAATAGGAATAAAAAGTAAGGGTAAAGGAAAAAGTGGAGGTGGAAGAGTGATAACTTATCTTGTGACAGAAAATCAAGAAGTATATTTAATGTTGATTTATGATAAGTCAGAATTTGAATCCGTTAATAATAAAATTATAGCTCAATTAATTGAACGAATTATCATGGATAAGAAGGACCTCCCTTAACAGCACACAAGCCTAATGCGGGCTTTGGGAATAATTAAACTTTAGGAATTCTATGCAACATTTATACTTTTAACAAGCTGATATTCTTGATTGCCATCTATTCAAAAATAAAAACTAAACCCCTTGGAGATTTAAGATCTCAAACTGCCATTAATGGATTTACAATCCACAAAACAACGCCACTAGAGTGGGTATGTTATAAGCAGTTCTACACACCACCCTATCCGCACATTCCACTTTCAATGAATTGTTTCCATGTCTAAAAACAAAATTACAGAAGCGATATCCCCTGTTCGCATCTATTTCATACATCAACTAGAACAGCCATTTCCTACACCACAATTCCTAAACAAATTACTAAATAGTCCAACCAGGATATAATGGGAACCCATGCATGAATTCATTAATCTCTGACTTCACTCGAAGAATAATTTGTTCCTCATCCGGATGCATTAAAATAGTATCTATCCAATGTACTAAAGTTTCCATGTCTGTTTCTTGCAAACCACGTGTAGTCAATGCTGACAAGCCTATGCGCATACCCGACGTAATGAACGGCGATTTATCATCATAGGGAACCATATTTTTATTAATGGTGATGTCTGCTTTCACCAAAGTGTTCTCTGCTTTTTTACCAGAAATATTTTTATTTCTTAAATCAATTAATAATAAATGATTATCACTTCCCCCCGATACGATATCGTAATTTCTGTTGTTAAATGCCAATGCCATGGCTTTGGTATTGCGCAATATTTGTTCCGTATACACTTTAAATTCGGGTTGCATGATTTCAAAAAATGCCACAGCCTTCGCAGCTATCACATGTTCGAGTGGGCCACCTTGTGTACCTGGGAAAACAGCCAAATTCAACACATCACTCATCATTCTTATTTCTCCTTTTGGATTGGTTAAACCCATCGGATTTTCTACATCGTTCTTCATTAAAATGATACCACCTCTTGGGCCTCTTAATGTTTTATGTGTAGTAGAAGTAACGATATGGCAATATTCAAAAGGTGAACTTAATAAGCCAGTGGCGATAAGTCCGGCCGGATGCGCCATATCACAAAGTACTAATGCATTTACGGAATCTGCAATAGATCTTATACGAGCATAATCCCAATCTCTACTGTATGCAGACGCGCCACAAATAATCAGTTTGGGTTTTTCGGCTAATGCTACTTTCTCCATCATGTCATAATCTACTAATCCATCTTCTTTTTTCACACCATAAAAAAATGGTTGATACAATTTACCCGAAAAATTGACAGATGAACCATGGGTAAGATGTCCACCCATACTTAAATCGAGACCTAATATTTTATCCCCTGGTTTGAGCAATGCCAACATCACTGCGGCATTGGCTTGTGCACCCGAGTGCGGTTGCACATTAGCATATTCTACATTAAATATTTTTTTCAATCGATCAATGGCAAGTTGTTCGCTCTTATCCACTACTTCACAGCCACCGTAATATCTTTTACCTGGATAGCCTTCTGCATATTTATTCGTCATCACATTTCCCATGGCGCGCATCACTTGCTCACTGGTAAAATTTTCGGAAGCGATTAGTTCCAATCCATGTTGTTGTCTTGCAAATTCTTCTTTAATAATCTGGAATATTTCAATATCCTGTTGCATATTTGTTTTCTATTTTAGCGGTTAAAGATAAAAGATATAAATTTGATTTTTTTAAAACCGAACAGTAAATCTAAAATCAATTGCAAATTGTATAGATTAAACTAAAAATGTGATGAGAAAAATGATCTTTACCAATCGATGTATTGCGGCAACGATTGTAGTGGAAATCCTTTTTGCTGGCCCTTGCAGCAAAAAGATTGAAACGAAAAGCGTGCGTGCCGCCCAATCCTGTAGCATTAATTTTTTTTCAAAAAATACGCTACAGGATAAATCCGTGAGCATTAATTTTTTTTCAAAAAATACGCTACAGGATAAGTCCGTGAGCATTCATTTTTTTTCAAAAAATACGCTACAGGATAAATCCGTGAGCATTAATTTTTTCAAAAAATACCCTACACCATACATCTCATAATAAATTTAGTATAAACGTTCAATATAAACCAAAAAGAAAAAAAGCAATTATGAAAGTAATCATTCCAGTAGCTGGGGCAGGTGCCAAATTAAGACCACATACCTATACCCAACCAAAACCCTTAATACCATTGGCTGGAAAAACAATTTTAAGTTTTATCATAGATCAATTTTTGGATAATGGGCATCGTGAGTTCATTTTTATCATTGGTTATTTGGGGGAAAAAATAAAAAATTATGTTGAAGAAAAATACCCAGATATAGAAGCCTCCTTTATTGTTCAAAGTGAAAGATCTGGAACAGGACATGCTATTTATTTAGCAAAAGATAGTGTTGCAGCCGATGAGGAAGTACTAATTGTATATGGAGATACCATTTGCGATTACGATATAGCATCCGTATTAAAATCGCCGATTTCTTTGGTTGGAGTTAAAAAAGTAGATAACCCCATTGAATTTGGGGTTGCAGAATTATTGCCGAATGGCATGATTAAAAATTTAGTAGAGAAGCCTAAAATTCCGAAATCGAATTTGGCACTAGTAGGTATTTATAAAATTAAAGAGAGTGCTGTTTTATTTGATACCATAGAAAATGATTTTCGTTCTGTAGAAAATTTGGAAGATTATCATCTCACCAATGCGATCGACACGATGGTGCGCAAAGGCATACAAATAGGCACTTTCCAAGCAATTAATTGGTTTGATTGTGGCAAAAAAGAAACCTTATTGGAAACCAATGCCATCTTATTAAACAAAGTAGAATACGCTTCGGAAGAAATTCCTTTTTTTGACAATACGATTATTGTTCATCCAGTAAGTATAGCTGAAGGTTGTTCTATTGAAAATAGTATTATTGGTCCAAATGTAACCATTGGAGAAAAGGCAGTCATTCGATCTTCCATGATTAAAGATTCTATAATAGGCTCTTATTCGGTTTTGGAAAAAGTAGTTTTACATTCTTCGCTTATTGGAAGCGATGCCTTTGTTTGTGGCGCAAGCCAGAGTTTAAATATTGGAGATAATACAGAAATAGATTTAAGTTAAACACATTTGATTGATGATTCATTTTGGAAAATTTACAGCAGACAAGCATTCGTTCGATAATCGAATAACCAATTTATTTGGTATACAGTATCCAATTATTCAAGCCGGTATGATATGGGCTTCGGGATGGAAATTAGCATCCGCTGTAAGTAATGCTGGCGGGCTTGGATTGATTGGTGCTGGTAGCATGAATCCTACTATTTTAGAAGACCATTTAATCAAATGTAAAGCGGCAACGGATAAACCATTTGGGGTAAATCTCCCACTACTCTATCCGAATATAGATCAGCAAATTGATTTGATTATTAAACATCAAGTGCCAATTGTATTTACCTCGGCAGGTAATCCTAAAACTTGGACCAACATCTTACAAAGCAATGGCATCAAGGTGGCGCATATAGTGTCCTCTGCAAAATTTGCGCTTAAATGCCAAGATGCTGGCGTAGACGCCGTTGTGGCCGAAGGCTTTGAAGCTGGCGGACACAATGGAAGAGAAGAAACAACCACCATGTGCTTGATTCCTTCCGTGCGAAAAGTATTGGATATTCCATTAATGGCTGCTGGGGGCATTGCAAATGGTGCGGGTATGTTGGCCGCCATGGTGCTTGGTGCCGAAGGTGTTCAAATTGGATCCCGATTTGTGTGTTCGGAAGAAGCATCTAGTCACCTTGCCTTTAAACAAAGAATTATTGCGGCTCAAGAAGGCGGAACCGAATTGGTATTAAAAGATTTGACACCGGTTCGACTTCTAAAAAATGAATTCTATGATCAAGTAAAACAAGCGGAGAATAATTGCGAATCGGTTGAACAATTAAATGCCTTATTAGGAAAAGGAAGAGCGAGGAAAGGAATGTTTGAAGGCGACATGATAGAAGGCGAATTAGAAATTGGCCAAGTCGCTTCCTTATTGCATGATATACAACCCGCTGCTGAAATTGTAGATACAATTTGGATGGAATTTTACAAGCTAATTGAAACATTACGCAGTAAAATTTAACTTATTGTATTATTTTTGAAAACTATATGAAAATAAAAAATATTATTTTACTCTGTATACTATGCGCGCCATTCATAGGGTTTGCGCAAACTGGCGTAAACTCTGGTGTTAGTTCAGGTACAGATCAGAACGCAGGTAATAGCCAAAATTCTGGCTCCAATCAAAATACAAATTCAGGTTCACCTTATTATCAAAACCCTTATGTGAACCCATATAGCACCAATCCTTATGTAGATCAAAGTCAACAAAATAATACACAAAATAACAAATCAAATAATAATACAAATCCGCCGCCAAAGACAGACCAGAATGCTATTCCAACGACTAATTTAAATTTTCAAGATTTAAATAATTTGTCAAAAGCAGAGCAACAAAAGAAATTACAGGAGCAGTACAAAGATGATCCTGAATATATCAAATACCTAAATAGACTTAATCCTCCTCAAGACGAAGAATTACTTTCCAAAAGTAAATTATTGCGTGACTCATTGAAAACGAAAGATGTATACGGAATCAATTTCTTTAGTAACAATGCCTTTGAATTATCAGACCGAACGCCTACTGCTCCGCCATTAGATTATAGACTTGGGCCTGGTGATGAAGTCATCGTCTCTCTATGGGGGAATGCAGAATTGCAACAATCCTATTCTGTCGCAAAGGATGGTTCTATTTTTCCAAGGTTGGTTGGCAAAATATTTTTGCAAGGAATGACCTTTGAAGTGGCAAGCAGAATTATCGCTTCTAAATTTAAAAAGATAGTTCCAGAAAGCACCAATATCGATGTACAAATGGGCAAGCCTCGTACTATCAAAGTGACTATTGTTGGTGAAGTAAAAAAACAAGGAACATATACTATCTCTGCGTTCAATACCGCACTCAATGCGCTATACAGAGCAGGTGGCATTACAGACATTGGCAATTTGAGAAAGGTAGAAATCAAACGAGATGGACGTACCGTCGACATTTTAGATTTATATAAGTACATGCAAAAAGGCAAGTTGGCAGAAGAAATTTATTTAGAAGACAATGATTATATTTATGTGGATGTATATGATAAAATAGTTTTTGCGGATGGTAATTTTAAACGTCCCAAGTATTATCAATTAACCAAAGAAGAAGGTCTACGCGATTTATTAGAATTAGCTGGTGGTCCATCATCGAATGCTAGAAGTTCATTGATACACATTAAAACGGTAGAGAATGAAGAAGAAAGATCTCTAGATATCCCATGGAAATTATTTAATACCAACAAGGAAGATGATTATATTTTAAACGACGGTGATGTGGTTAATTTAAAGCCGATTAATGAAGGATTAATCAATATTGTAAAAGTAGAAGGTGCGGTAAATTATCCAGATGAATATGAAGTAAAACAAGGAGATCGAATTTCAGATGTGATTCGAAATGCTGGTGGAATTAATTCAGCCGCGTATATGCCGAGAGCCTTTTTGTTTAGAGGCTCCAATCCAATTGAATCTGAAGCACTTAAGGTTGATTTAACTAACTTAGAAAATAATCCTAAAGAAAATTACTACGTTAATCCTGGAGATAAAATAAAAATATTATCTAATAAAGATTTTGACCAACAATATTCCATTGAAGTAATAGGTAATGTCAGAAAACCTGGTAAAATTCCTTATTACAAAAACATGTCTTTAAAAGATGTATTGTTATTATCTGGCGGGCTTAAATTGGATGCTGAAAATGGACGAATTGAAATATCGAATATAGTTGACTCTGTGAATAAATATAATATTAGAACTTCGGGAAGTAGTGTAAAATCCATTGCAATCAACTCCAATTTAGAAATAGACGAAGCTTCAGAAAAAATAAGTATCAAACCATTAGACAGAGTCTATGTAAGAAAGAAGACAGAGTTCTTGTCGCAAGAGCATATTACCATTCTCGGTGAAGTTGGCTATCCAGGCGAATATGCACTTATTGAAAAAAACGAACGTCTTTCTTCTGTAATCAAACACTCTGGAGGTACACTAGCAACTGCATTTCCTGAAGGGACAAAATTATTTCGAAAAAAAGTTGGTGCCGTTGTTATCGATTTACCAGAAGCAATACGCAATTCGGGCTCTAAAGCCGATATTATATTATGTGATAGCGACCTTATTATCGTTCCAACATTTAATGACATTGTTTCGGTAAGGGGTGAAGTTCAATCACCCATTAATATGAAATTTGATAAATCTATAGATAAATTAAGCTACTATATCAGTGCATCGGGCGGTTACGGCGAAAGACCTTGGAAAAATAGAATTAATGTTCAATATCAAAACGGTCGTATCAAAAATACCAAAAGAGTTTTATTTATTAGAAAGTTCCCACATATCAAGGAAGGTTGCGTGATTAATGTTCCACAAAAACCTAAAAAAGAAAATGACACTAAATTTTCAGAAGTTTTTTCCTCAACACTTACTGCTATCACTTCTGTTATCACCATCATTTTCTTAGCAAAACAATTAAAATAATTCTTCCATTAAAAGCACCATCTAATTTGCCAACTACATTACAATACCTTAAAGAAATTGCGACGATAGTAAAAAAGTATTTTATTTATCTATTTACAATTTCCATGATTATTGCCGTTGCCGTATTTTTTTGGGTGAAGAATATCCGTGGATATAATGAAACCTATTCAAAGATTTTTCCATTATCCATTAATAAATCTGCATCAGGACCTTTAGACGCCATAAAATCTCAATTTGGCATTTCTGACAAAACAGATTATGATAAGATTTATAATGTGAATGAACTTGTGAATAGTAAAACCATTTCTAATTTGGTTGTGAAGGCTAGTCCAAGCAATAAGCAATATCCAAACTTTGCACATTGGATTATTGAAGATTATAATTCTGGAGTTCCATTTTATCAATCTAAAATTGTCTTAAATCCCAAAGACTCAGGCGCCTATTACTTTTCTGCCGCCAACATTTTATTAAAGAACACTTCTATAGTTTCTGAAAAAACAGATTTCACTTCCATCAACACGAAGGCTTATGATAAAGAACTAGCGAAAGAATTGAATTTGACTATTTTGGAGCAATTATCTAAGTATTATATTTCCTTATCCACAGAAAAACCACGTAATGATTTAAGTAAAATTAAAATTATGCGTGATTCCTTAAAGGAAGAATTATACGCCATTGAGCGAGCAGTTGCAGGGTTTCAAGATGCCAATCAAATGTCTGTAAAGTATTTGAATAATATACCACAAGCGAAATTATTAAGAACACGAATTGAAGTAGAACAACTCTATTCTACCACTTCCGCAGCCTACCAAAATGCACGTTTCAAACTCTTATCCGAAAGTCCTATTTTCCAAATTTTAGATTACCCTGGTGAGCCGTACGATTTTATAAAACCTTCTTCCAAAAATTACGCAATCGGGGCTTTTATGATTTCCTTTATTGTTTTGTTGTTATTCTCTTGTCGAAAGTTATTTTGGAAAATGATACTGGAAGAATTAGCCAAATCTTAATGGTATTTCAACCATTTGATAACTTCTTTCCAAGTTACTTTTTTGCCATACATAAGAATTCCCGTTCGATATATTTTTGCGCTTAACCAGGTCATCAATAAAAAGCCCAAGACCAATAATGCCATGGATACAATGATTTGCCAAGTTGGTACATCATAAGGAATTCTTGCAAGCATTACAATTGGCGAAGTGAGCGGAAACATACTTCCAAAAAGCGCTAGTGAACTATTTGGGTCTTTTACCGTACTTGCCATAATAATGAATCCAAAAATAATAGGCATGGTAATTGGCAGTGTTAATTGTTGTGCTTCTTGTGGATCCTCATTCACAAGGCTTCCCACCGCCGCAAACATGGCAGCATACAGAAAATATCCACCTAAAAAATAAAATAGAAAACAGCCTATAATAAGTCCCCAATTTTGCCCCATAATAGTAGCATACATTTTAGCATTTTCCGATTGAGATATCACTTGCATCGTATCATGCATATTCGACATGCCAGCCATTGCCATTGGCATAGTAGGTTGTAAACTTGGCATAAACAATGGCAACGCTACTTTAAATAAAAGGAGCAAAATAAACCACAAACCGAATTGTGTAAAACCAACAAAGGCAATTCCAATTATTTTACCCATCATGAGTTCAAAAGGTCTTACGCTGCTAATAATAACTTCAGCTATGCGATTTGTTTTTTCCTCCATTACGCCGCGCATCACACCAGCACCGTAAATAAAAATAATGATATAAATAAGAAATCCCATCACATATCCAATGACAGAAGCTATTTCTGAACTAGTCTCTTGGTGATTATCCAAATTATAGCTCTTTACTGAAATGGTACTTTTATGGATGCTGTCTATCTGCAATTTATTAATTCCAGCATCTTGCATTTGTTTGACTTGAAATATATTCGTCAATTCATCATTGATATACTCCTTGGCTATCAAACTAACGCCACCATTCTTATATAAAATAAAACTATCCGGTTGATTATTTTTGAATGGATAAATATGCAGAAAAATATCTGCATTCGTTCTGGACAAAACGGTGTCAATCTTTTCATCCAAGCCTAGATTCACATATTGAATCTGAAACGAAGAATTCCCTTTTATCTTTTGCGTAAAAACACCAGACTCATCGTAAACAGAAATTAATTGTTTTTGCTCCGAAGTGGAAGCAAAATAAATTACGGTTGAAATCAATCCACTCGTTAATAAAGGAATTAATAAAGTGGTAATCAGAAATGATTTTTTCTTAACCCGTGACAGGTATTCTCTCTTGATGATTAGCAATATTTTGTTCATACTTATCTATTATGATTAACGATCAAATTTTCTACCTGCAGTTCCTTCCACTTCCTGAATAAATATTTCATGTAAAGAAGGTAGTATTTCATTGAAATTAAGAATATCGAATTGATGATCTAAGCAGTATTGTAACACCTGCCTATATTCCTTTTTATCCTGAAAGCGAAGGACAAATTCATTCCCATTATTAGAATGAATAAATTTTGTAAAAGGCTCTAAATTACCATCCACAACTAACTTGTATTCTCCCAATTTGAATCTTTGTTTGATCTCAGGCACTTGGCCCTCTAAAATTATTTTACCTTGGTTTATTAAAACAATATGTTGGCATATTTCTTCGACTTGTTCCATTCGATGGGTTGAAAAAATAATGGTTGTGCCTTGCTTTGCTAATTCAAATATTTCATTTTTGATTACTTCGCTATTCACTGGATCTAATCCACTAAATGGTTCATCTAAAATTAATAATTTCGGTTGATGTAAAACGGTAGTAACAAATTGCAACTTTTGACTCATTCCTTTGCTTAGGTCTTCCACTTTTTTATTCCACCAACTCTCCATTTCTAACTTCTGAAACCAATATTTTATTTTTGCCAACGCATCCTGTTTACTAAGTCCTTTTAATTGCGCTAAGTACAATACTTGTTCTCCAATTTTCATTTTTTTATACAAGCCTCTTTCTTCTGGCATATAGCCAATAAGACCGCTATGTTTTGCCATATCAAATGGCTCTTGATTAAAAAGTATTTGTCCTTCATCAGGCATGGTAATGCCCGTTACCATGCGTAGAATACTACTTTTACCAGCACCATTTGGTCCAAGTAAACCGAAAATAGAGCCTTGAGGTACAGTAAAACTAATATCATCTACTGCTTTTTGTGTAGCATAATATTTTTTTAAATGTAAGAGTTGAAGCATTGTAGTTAGAAATTATTCGTGAATCTAAAAATAGCTATTCAACTTATCAAAATTATTTTATGATTGGTATAATTCCTGCTATCGTCGGAGTATAAAAGACAAAAACTAAACTAATTAAAAAAATAGCAGCCCCACTACCCTGTTTACAATGTAGCATTAAGCATTCATCTCACTTACCTGATCATTCCATTCAAGAATAAAGTTATTTCTACCCTCACCGATAAGTATAGATAAATAATTTTGCTGGACTAATTCCAATAAGGACAAAAAATTGAATATGGCATGAATCCTAGTCTCGCATGATTGAAAAATTCTTTCAAAAGCAATCTTTTTTTCTCGCTTAGTCCAATCTATAATAAATTCACGTTGCCCTTCCATTGTATAATTATATTTTACAACAACATGTTGTGGATTGGCAAGCCGACTATTCATTCTCTTTATCACCTTTTCATAACTCTGAAACAATTTAAAAATAGTAACTGTTTGCATTTCAGTTCCTTCACTCATGGTTTCGCCAATTTGCACTAGTTCTGAAACAACATTCCCTCTTTTAAACTGCAACATTCTATCTGCTTCCATTAATTTAATTTCTTCAGCAGCTTCCTTGAATCTTTTATACTCTAAAATTTTATCAATCAATTCCTTGCGCGGATCTATCTCGTTACCTTGTTCATCCATTTCTTTTCGTGGCAATAACATTTTTGCTTTAATACGAATTAATGTGGATGCAAATAAAATAAACTCACTGGCTAATTCGATATTCAATTCTTCTAATGCTTTGATATAAGCCAAGAATTCCGTGGTGATTTTAAAGATTGGAATATTCTGAATTTCAATTTCATCTCTTTCAATAAAGAAAAGTAGCAAATCAAAAGGGCCTTCAAAAGTTTCTATTTTAATATTATAGGACGCAGTACTAGTAGCCATAAGTTTATATGAACTTCAAATGTAAGAAAGAGAAAGTAAGGAGATAAGAAATAGTGCTTATTTTTGAAATCTCTTCTCCAAGATTTTATCGAAAAATCTAGTTTATTGAAGCAATTTCTTCTAATTGAACCAAATTCAATTACTTTCTTATAGAATTTTAGAAAATATTTGCAAAGTAAAATCCACGTTGCAACAAGCCTAATTGGCGTATTTTAAACGGCTTTTTAAGACTTTATGGCGCATTTTCAGTTCCTAGCTAGATGATTTCAATATTATATTTTTAAAGAATAGCCATATTAATTTTTGAAATTTAATATTCAGGCTGTACTTTAGCATTGAATTTTATGGGTTAGTAAGA
>Ga0114969_10002396_pt1 | contig 15420 bp, 20 predicted proteins | sample M_130807_MF_Meta_FD_87316 | JGI IMG/M metagenome (GOLD analysis project Ga0114969, IMG submission 87316) | Freshwater microbial communities from Lake Montjoie, Canada to study carbon cycling - M_130807_MF_MetaG | ecosystem: Environmental > Aquatic > Freshwater > Lake | place: Lake Montjoie...
ATATGAACCAGATACCGCAACAGGCACCGGCACCGCAGATGATGCCGCCAATGCCACCGCAGATGATGTGAGGAGATAAGCATGGCTGAACCGTATAACCCATATCAGGGCCAGACTGTATCACCATACGAGCCAACGTGGCGTGACCGCTTGGCGGCTATCATGCTTGGCGATAACCCATCATTCGACAAGCGCCGCTCTATTGAGGGTCTGGTAGGATCGTCCGGGCTTGGAAATACCGGATTCAGCTTGGCTGACATGACCGGCGTAGGCGGATTGCTTGACGCGCAGCAGGAAGCGGCATCTGGAAATTATCAAAACGCTGCCATAGCTATTATGCCCGGAGCTGGGCCGTTGAAGAAGGCAACTACTAAAGGAGCGAAGGCAGTATCAAAAGCGGTTGATGCTATTATGCCAGAGCTTGGTACAAGATATCCAGCAAATGCGCCTCCGGTGTTAAAGGTCGACCCCAAAAGTGGTGTTGAGTACTTTTCTAAAACGCTTTCACCTGAAGCAGAGGCTCTTCAAAAATTACGTATTGCAGCGCAAAGAGAGGTAGATGTTGGAAATTATATTCCGTACTACGACGTTTCAAAACGCGCTGACGTAGACCCGGCAAATTATGGGTCTTATGTTGATACCAAAACGCTAAAGCCGGTAAGGCCGGATACGAAAGAAAAGTATCGGGCTATTGCCGAAGACCCGGCAGCTTTAGCTAGACTTGATGAGGGGTATGAGCGCGGGTTGTTACAAAAGAAAGACGCTGAAAACTGGTATTTTATGAAACAACTTGAAGATGATTTCATCAAAGAGTTGGGACCAGATGAAGGCCGAAAAATGTTTAAGGAGCGTTTTGCAGACGCTATGGCTGCAACAACCGGAGGCGCAGACCCAACAAGCAATCTGATGATGGCGCATTATGGTAATTATCGTAAGCAACAGGGCTTACCAATGCCATCAGCATCATATGAGTTCCCGTTCCCTGTAGGCGGTCGATACGTCACAGGTAATATGGAGCAGTTTAAGAAAATGCTTATGGAAGGCGCTGGGGTAACACCTGACAACCCAAAGAGATATAACTTCTCTGGTAACTTTTTAGGTAGAAAAGGCGCGACACTGGACGAACAAATGTCAGGTGCATTTGACCCGAAGATGGCAATGCCGCCGAAGGTTGCTTATGGCAGTTTTGAAGAAGCTCTCTCAAACCAAGCCGCTAAAAAGTATGGCGTGGACCCAAGATATTATCAGGAGGTTGCTTGGGCTGGTATCAAGGATGCCAAAACCAAAGGCGGGTTTAAGGCGCAACCAATGATCGGCATTGTCAATGAAGCGATTGCTCGTACAAGTAAAATCACCGGACTTTCGCCAGAAGAGGTAGTTCGTCGTGGCCTAGTTCGAGCAGAGATTCCATTGTATGGCGCTGCCGCTGCCGGTGCTGCCGGTGCCGGTTATGGGCTGCTCGGACAACCACAGGAAGATCAGGTTTATTAATGACCCCGCACGAACTCGAAGACATCTACCGCGCCGCCACGTCTCTTGCGAGAGACAAGGCAACGGACGAAGTGCTGCGTCGCATGGAGCAGTCGTATATCGAGAAATGGAAGATGTCGCACCCTGATCGGGGCGACGAGAGAGATGATGCGTACCGCATGGTCCGCGCCATAAGTGAGTTCAGAAACGAGCTAACTGCGCTGGCCGCAGAGCCGACTGTGACTGCTTTCAACCGCCGCTTGAAACGCGGCCCATAAGGGAGTATTTAAGATGGTATCAGCCGAACAATCCCAAGGCGGGGAACTCGGTGTTGCAGAAGCAGCAGCGCAAATGGATGCCCTACTGGGAGCCAGAGATGGCCAACCCGAAGCACCCAAGAGAGCTAATGCCCCTGCCGAGGCTCCAGAGGCCGAGGCGTCGGGGTACGAAGGCGAAGAGACTGAATCGGATGGGGCCGACCCAGCGTATGACGCTGCCCCGGAAGGTGAAGAGCCGGAGTACTCCGAGGATACCGAAGGCGCGGACACGGAACCGCTTCCGCTTGACGCACTCGTCACCGTTAAGATTAACGGCAAGACTGAGAACATCACGCTGAAGGAGGCTCTCGAAGGCTACCAACGGAACTCCGATTACACGAGGAAGACGCAGGCGCTAAAGCAGGAGGTGCAGACCTTCGCGCAGGAGCGCCAGCAAGTGGAAGTGGAGAGGCAGCAGTACGGGCAGCTCATTAATGCGCTGCACCAACAGCTACAGCAATTCGCGCCGCAGGAACCCAACTGGGAACAACTGCATCGCGATGACCCGCTCAACTTCCCAATCGTCGAGAAGCAGTGGCGAGACTATAAGGAGCGCGTGGCTGCGACAGGAGCCGAGCGCGAACGTATGGCCCACATTGCATCTCAGCAGGAGCAGGCGCAGCTTCAGCACATGGTCGAGCGTGGTAGGGAATACCTGTTCGACAAGGTGCCGGAGTGGAAAGACGCGCAGAAGTGGAACGAGGCAAGGAGCAGGCTTCGCGACTATGGCCAGAAGGTTGGCTATACGGACGAGGAACTCGGAGCTGCATACGATCCACGGGCGATCTTGGTGCTTGATAAAGCGAGACGCTATGACGCGATAATGGCCAATCGTCCCAAGCCAGACCAGTCTGCCGGGCCGAAGCCAATGCGTTCAGGCACTATCTCAAACACTCCACGCGCAGCGACGGAAATCTCTCGTGCAAAGGATCGTCTCAGTAAAACCGGTAGCGTCGACGACGCTGCTAAACTTTTTGGACTTCTCGACAGGAGAAAATAGTCATGGCTTCAGTTACAAAAGCGACCACCTATCAGGCGGTCAATTCGATGCGCGAAGACCTTTCGAACATCATCTACAACATCAGCCCAACCAGCACCCCGTTCACGTCGAATATCGGTCGTGACACGGCTGACAACACATACTTCGAGTGGCAGACTGACACACTCGCATCCGCAGACGGCTCGAACGCAGCAGTCGAAGGTGCAACCGCCGGTGACGCTGACTTCGTTGCCACTAACCGCGTTGCGAACTACACGCAGATTTCTACGAAGATCGTTGCCATCTCCGGCACAGCTCAGTCGGTCAACATGGCCGGTATGCGCACTCTCTTGGCCTACGAAATGGCGAAGAAGTCCAAGGAGCTGAAGCGCGACGTCGAGAAGATCATCTGCTCGAACCAAGCCGCATCTGCCGGTAGCTCGTCTGTCGCTCGTACGACTGCTGGTCTGCCTGCGTGGCTCCGCACCAACAGCATCGCCAACAGCGCAGTAGCACCTACGCTGTCGTCCTCGCCGAACGGCTATCCAAACGCCGCTTGGACATCTCTCTCGACCGCGACAGACGTCGCCTTCACCGAGACGATGTTGAAGACAGCGATCCAGAGCGTCTGGACGCAGGGCGGCGAGCCATCAATCCTGATGACCGGTCCATACAACAAGACCGTCGCATCCGGCTTCGCTGGCCTCGCAGCGCAGCGTATGTACAACGACTCGGCGATGCCGCTGAAGATCGTCGCGACCGCTGACATCTACCTCTCGGACTTCGGTCAGGTGTCGATTGTACCTAACCGCTTCTTCGACGAGCGCTTCGCTATCGTCATGGACCCAGAGTACGCATCTATCTCGTACCTCCGCCCATACGAAACCCTCGACATCGCCGCCGTTGGCGATTCGACGAAGAAGGAACTCATCGTGGAGTACGGCCTGCGCGTGAAGAACGAGCTGTCCGCTGCCGCGATTGCGAACCTCACGCCGTCGGCTTAATCTGGTCGGGGCCGGGTAACACCGGCCCCTATCACTTGAGGGGAGAGAACAATGGCTGAAGAATTTGCGCCGGGCGTATTCACACTGGGCTACGACGGATTCACCGGCGAAATGTCAAAGATGCACGTCGACACCGACGGCAATATGCACTTCACGAACGAGACGCAGATCGACGAGATTGCTGAAGAGAATATCGCAATCCGAAACGACGTATCTCGCACTGCGAAATCAGGCGACATGGTGCGAGTTGCTCGCATCCCGATGGCCGTACACTTAGACTTGATGCAGCGCGGTATCCTGCGCGATAATATCGCAATGCGACGCTGGCTGAAGTCTGAAGAAGCCGCACCATACAAGACGCACTGGATGAACGGATGACCACAATCACCGACTACGCATCTCTCCAGTCGCAGATCGCGGCTTGGCTCAACCGGGACGATCTCACGGCTCAGATACCCGTGTTCATCCAATTCGTTGAGGCCGACATCAACACGCGCCTGCGCACTCGTGAGATGATTGTCCGTGCGACCGCCACCAGCTCGGCTGAGTACGTACAGCTACCGGCAGACTGGCTCGAGGCGATCAACCTCCACATCGTCGACGGCCAGCAGCCGATCCGCTTCGTGACGCTCGATGAGGCAGACCGCATTAACAAGTTGCAGAACTACACCGCGTCGACGTTCTACTCTCTGATGAATGGCGCAATCGAACTCGTACCGGCGCCCGGCAGCGACGTCGAGATCGAGATGATCTACTACGGTAAGGTTCCCGCTCTCACGACATCTGCGACAACGAATTGGCTACTCACGAAAGCGCCAGACCTGTACCTGTACGGCGCACTCGTACACGCCTCACCGTTCCTGATGGACGATCAGCGAATCCCGACATTCGCGTCTATGTACTCGACGCGCTTCGAGGCTCTCAACGACGAGAGCAAGACGTCAACGCACTCTGGTGGGCCTCTCGTTGCCCGTACACGCATCACTTACGGATAAGGAGCTATTATGGCCGGATTTACCAATTACGCTGAGAACCTCAATCTGACGTGGATGTTCACCGCATCTACGGCAACGCGCCCAACTGCGTGGTATGTCGCACTCTATACCGTAGCACCGGGCGAGACGGGTGGTGGTACGGAGTGCTCCGGCACGTCGTACGTTCGCCAGAGCGCCGCGTTTACCGTGTCAGGAACAGCTCCAACACAGGCGGCCAACAGTGCCGCAATCGAGTTCCCGACCGCTGGCGGTGCGTGGGGTACGATTGTAGCGGCAGGCGTGTTCGACGCGTCGACTTCCGGTAATCTTCTCGCATTCGCCAACCTAACGACGTCTAAGACTATCGACACTGGGGACGTGCTGCGCTTCAACACCGGCACCCTAATCATCACGCTGGACTAATATGGCGAACGGTCGCGACTATGGCTCATTTGACTACGGCATAGGCGTATACGGTCAGGCTCTGATCGTAGACGTCGATGCTACTATTGCAGCGACATCAGATGCTTCGGCTAATGCTACTGCAAATGTGTTGGCGGCGGAAACGATAACTGCGCAGAGCGACGCGACATTCGCGTGCGTCAGGGTCAGACTGGCTGATCTTACAGCCGCAGTAACGTCTGACGCGTCAGCAGCAGCCGTGATGATCAAGTCAGCCGCAGAAACGATTGCGGCGACGTCTGACGCCACATCTGACGCACAGCGTGTCAGGACAGCGGCTGAAACTATCGCCGCTCAGACTGACGCAACTATTACTGTGATCCGCATTCAGCCAGCCGCTGCAACGATTGCCGTTCAGAGTGACGCAACAGCAGACCCGTACGTCGTGCAGCTCGCTGCGTCCACGATTGTCGCGTCATCCGACATGACGTCAAACGCCATCCGCGTGATGGATACGTCGCTCGAAGCCGCAGCAACCAGCTCCGCAAGTGCGGGTGGCACTGCGACGTATTCTGGTGTATTGAATATCGAAGCACAGAGTGCGGCTGAGGCCGCCCCAGTGCGGATACTATTCGGCATCGCGTCGTCGATTGTCGTGTCTAGCATGACGGCCAACGGTCGCTACTTGTGGGAGCCAGACGCGGTCCCCGCAGAGACGTGGTCAGCGGAGACGGTGTCGGACGAGATGTGGACGCCGGTGGGCAACTCTGGCGGTTCGTGGGCGGTGCTGGACGTGGCGAGCGATACTTGGACACCGGCGAGCGTATCGCCACAGACATGGCAGTAGGAGACAACGATGGCCGATAGCTATACCGCAAACCTCAACCTGACGAAGCCGGAGGTCGGTGCGTCACGGGATACGTGGGGTACGAAGACAAACGCAGACTGGGACACGGTAGACGCGCTGTTCACTGCCGCAGGGACCGGCACCTCGGTCGGGCTAAACGTCGGCTCGGGCAAGACGCTGGCTGTCGCGGGGACGCTATCTCTCACGGGTTCACTGAACGGTGGCGGGACCATCAATAACGTCGCGATTGGCGGAACGACGGCTGCGGCTGGTACGTTCACGACTGTGACTGCGACGACTGTGGCTGCGACGACTGGTAATATAACAACGGTCAACGCTCCGACCGTGGTTGGCGGGAGCGCCGTATCATCCACGCTGACGCTTAAATCGACGTCCGGTATCGGTACGTCCGACAGCATCGCGCTAAAGGTCGGCAATAACGGTGCGACCACGGCGATGACCGCTAATACAAATGGGAATATCGAGTTTGGGGCAGGCACTGCGGCATTGCCAGCGATCACCACGACTGGCGACACCAATACGGGTGTATTTTACCCCGCCGCAGATACGGTAGGCGTAGCTACTGGTGGCACTGAAAAAGTCCGCGTTGCATCAGCAGGCCAAATCGGCATTGGTGGAGCCAACTACGGCACATCTGGTCAGGTATTAACATCAGGTGGTTCTGCTGCGGCTCCATCTTGGACTACTGTGTCGGCAATAGGTCGACTTCTCCGTGCTCCACAAATTATTACATCAGGAACATCATACACAACACCAGCAGAGTGTACGTTCATAATGGTAACGGGATTTGGCGGCGGCGGTGGCGGCGGGGGCGGCTGTAGGGCTAGTACTACAGGGAACCTAAATGGCGGTGGCGGCGGGGGTGCGGGTGCTCAATTTCAAGCTAATATAACTGTCTCTCCAAGCACAGCATATACTATATCAGTCGGAGCAGGAGGTGCAGCAGGACTAGGAAGAACTGGTTCTACTGGATCAGGAACCGCTGGAGGTGATGGTGGCAATACATCTATAATTGTAAGTGCGGTAACTTATCAAGCTGGGCAAGGCACAGGTGGAGGCGGTGGAGCTAATAGTAGTACAACAGGTGCAGCTTCAGGACTAGGTGGATTAGCGACTCCAACAGCTTCACTAGTACTTTATGGCAATGGGCTTCCTCGAACTGTTACCAATAGGAATGTTAACGGTACTGGTCAAAATGGTTACGCAATGAGATTTGGGTTTTATGATAATGATGGTGGTGATGGTGGTGCTGCTAGTACTGCTGGTGCAGTCGGTGTTGGATATTCAGCCGGTGGTGGCGGCGGCGGTGCTCATGCTAATGCTAATCAAAACGGCTCTGATGGTGCTGCTGGCAATGGTGGAGCATTAATAATTACGGAGTACGCATTATGAAATGTGCTGTAGTATCCTTAACTGACAACACTGTTATCAATCTTATTCTTGCTGACCCATCTATTGATCCTGCATATGAAGGAACAAGACTGATTGGCATAGACGATAATTTTCCAGTTAGGATGGGTTGGATATACGACCCCGCGACAGGCCAGTTCACAGACCCTAATCCTCCACAAGAGGAAGTCTAATGGCCATACACGAAACCAAACTTGCGATTGATTCAACCATAGCGACGGGTGCTATTACGATGCCGCTATGGATGACTGAGTTGCAGGGGTGGATCGGGTTTGCCATTGCCGTCGGTGGATTGGTGCTTGTCGTGATCCGCATTGTGCTTGCCATAAGAGACTGGCATAGGGGTTCGTAAATGGACCCTTTTACGCTTATCGCCGGGGCGACAGCCCTATATAACGGCATCAAGAGCGCCGTAGACGGTGGCCATGAGATGCTGGACGTTGCCGACCGTGTCGGAACGCTCTTCGGTCGCATTGCCCAGATCACGCAACTCACCAGCGGTAAGCGCAAGAAAAAGCTCTTCCAGAGCCAAGCCGAGTTTGAGGCCGAGGCGATCAAGCTGTACACACTGAAGCAGAAGGCGCAGCAACTCCAGCTCGAGACGCGGAACCTGTTCGTCGGAGCCTACGGAATCGCGGCATGGACCAGTATCCAGAAAGAGGTGACGGAGATGCGCAAGCAGGCGGCACGCGAGGCCGCTGCCGCGCAGCTCGAAGCTGAAGAGAACCGCAAAGACCTCATCATGGGCGCGTGGCTCATTGGTGCCGTCATACTATTCGCCGTCGCAGTCGGGATCGCGATGGTGGTGTTCACACACAAGTAGGAGATCGGGATGGATATTCTAAAGACGTTTGGCCCACTGCTCGGCTCTATTGCGCCAAGCATCGCCACGGCTCTGGGAGGGCCACTGGCTGGCCTCGGGGTGAAGGCTCTATCGCAGGCACTTCTCGGCAATGAGGACGGCTCAGAGGCAGACGTGATGGCTGCTATGGCTACAGCATCGCCTGAGCAGATGGCCGCAGTCAAGAAGATCGACGCTGACTTCAAGGTGCAGATGAAGGCTCTCGATGTCGATCTCGCAAAGCTCGCCGTCGACGACCGCAAGTCTGCTAGGGAGATGCAGCGCGAAACACGCGACTGGCTGCCGAGAGCTTTGGCGATCTTGATCACCGCAGGCTATTTCGGGATCATCGGGTGGGTGCTAGTTGGTGGCCTGCCGACAAGCGGCAGCGAAATCCTTCTCATGCTTCTCGGTACTCTCACCGCCGGGTGGTCTGGCGTGATGGCGTTCTACTTCGGCGCTTCGGCTTCGGACACGGCCAAGGACAAGATGATCTACAACTCGACACCAAAGGCAGAAAAATGATTGCGAATTGGGAGAAGGCGTTCGCCGCAGTGCTAAAGCACGAGGGCGGCTTCGTTAACAACCCGAAAGACCCCGGCGGCATGACGAACCTCGGCGTCACGAAGAAGGCATGGGAAGCCTACGTCGAGAAGCCGGTAGGCGAGGCAGAGATGCGAGCGCTGACGCCGGAGATCGTCAAGCCGTTCTACAAGCGTCAGTACTGGGACAAGATTAAGGGCGACGATCTGCCTGACGGCGTCGACTACGCCGTCTACGATCTCGCGGTTAACTCAGGCGTGGGTCGGGCGTCCAAGATGTTGCAGGAGGCCGTTGGCGCGACCGCTGACGGTATGATCGGTAAGGGTACGCTCGCGGCCATTGCCCAGCACTCGCCGGACCATATCGTCAATCTGATCTCAAACGCACGCCTCGACTTCCTCCAGCGCCTATCGACGTTCGATACGTTCGGCAAGGGTTGGACCAGACGCGTAAATGAGGTACAAGTAGCGGCATCAGAACTTGCTCGATCAGGGGTTGCATAATGGCGCTTGTCCCGATACCCGTCCCTCCCGGAGTAATCAAGCCAGCGACACCGTTGCAGGCGAAGGGACGCTATTGGGATTCCAACCTCATCCGCTGGCAGAGCAACAAGCTGCTGCCGGTTGGCGGTTGGCAGAGGCTCAACTCGACGCCTCTCGACAGCACCATCCGCACGATCTTCCCGTGGACGCTGAACAACGGCGTAAAGTTAACCGCACTGGGATGCGATGGCGATCTGTACGCGCAAGAGGGCGCAACATACACCAACATCACCCCAGCCAACTACGTCAGCGCCGAGACTGGTTCGTATGGCGGGTACGGAGCGGGTGACTTCGGCGAGCTGCTCTACGGCTTGGATTACGCGTCATACGCCATCACGAGTGCCGTGAGATCGACTAACGTCGTGACGATCACGACAGGTACAACGCCGCACGGCTACCCCGTCGGCATGAGCGTATTGATCTCTGGCGTCACCACGTCGACATTCGATGGCACGTTTACCATCGCGTCTGTCCCAACGACGACGACATTCACGTATGCACAGACTGCTGGCAATGCGACATCTTCTGGCGGCACGGCGGCTCTACCGGTCGCAGATCGCAGACCCGTAAATAGTTTCTACGCTTCGGATTTCTCGTGGACCATCGACAACTGGGGGCAGGACATTCTTGCCGTAGCATCGTCTGACGGTCGACTGCTTCACTGGGAGTACGGCGACGCCGTAGCCAAGCAGGTAGGTGTAGCCACAATCTCGGCAGCCGTCAGCCTGACGAATGTCACGACAATCACGACCACGCAAGATCACGATCTCCACGTCGGTGACAGCGTCATAATTGCCGGGGTAACGAACACCGCATTTAATGGCACGTATGTCGTGACCACAACGGCGACGGCAACGACTTTCACATACGCTCACGTCACGGCAGACGCGACATCATCCGGCGGGACTTCGACAAACCCAACGGTACCGGTAAGCAATCGCGGCGTAATTGTCACCGCCGAGAGATACGCGTCACTGTTCGGCTGCGGTGGTGAACCACGCCGCGTCGGATGGTCCAATCAGGAAGACTACACGGAGTGGAACTTCGCGTCTGCTACTACGACAGCCGGGTTCTACGACCTCGACACGCAGTCTGAAATTATTATGGCTACTCCAGTGCGCGAGGGTGTACTCATATTCACGGAGACTGAGGCGTGGCTGATGAAGTATGTCGGCCTGCCGTATATCTACGGCTTCGAGCGGATCGGCTTCGGGTGCGGCTTGATCGCGCCCAAGTCGTTCGCGACATTCGCCGGGCGGTGCATCTGGCTATCGAAGAATGGCTTCTGGATGTACGACGGCGGCTACGTCAAGCCTCTCCCGTCTGACGTCGGCAACTACGTATTGCAGAATATCGACCCGGCTACCGGGCTTCTCTACACGAACGGGTCGGACAACGGTACGTTCAACGAGGTGTGGTTCTGGTATCCGTCTGTCGGCTCCGCTGTGCCTGACCAGTACGTCTGCTACAATTATATGGAGGGCTGGTGGGGGCTTGGAGAGATGACGCGGACGGCTGCGGCACCGTCCGGCGTGTTCTCGTACCCGATGGCGTCGGACGACAGCAATAATTTGTACTACCACGAGAACGGATGGACCGCTGCCGGTGTACCTCTGATCGGATCACGATACGCCGAGACGGGATCGTTGAACCTTGCGAACGGCGAGACGCTGATGACGGTCAAGCAGGCGATAACGGATTCCGGCTACGGCTACGCGTCGACCGAGCTGACGTTCTTCGCCTCCACGACACCTGAAGCCGCAGAGACTACGGCTGGCCCGTACACGCCACGATCAAGCGGCTACACGGACGTCCGCGTTACTGGCAGAGAGATACGATATCGGGTAGAAGCGACCGAGGACGCACCGTGGTCTGTCGGTGACATACGCCTAGACCTGACACCGAGGGGCAAGAGATGAAGTTCAACATTCCTACGCCACCGGAGACTTACAACGCATCGAACATGGCTTCAGCGTTCGAGAGCATCAAGCAGGCAATGGGCGACGCCGTCTCGCCTACGCAGGCAGTTGGTGGTATCATGTTGCAGTCACCGGATGGCTCTGTTTATCGGATCACAGTCAGCAACGCCGGGGTGCTGACGTCAACGGCGGTGCCGCTTGGGATTCGGTGAAGACAAGATCATCGCGCTGATGGAGCGCGGCCTAATTAAGAGCGGATCGACGCACGATCTGGATGACGTGATCCAGTGTTTGCGGGATGGTACGATGCAGGCGATCTGGAACGACGGTGCCGTCATCGTCACCCAGATTGGTGAATATCCACGCAGGCGCGTGATCGACGTGTTTCTGTGTGCCGGTGATCTCGACAGCGTCTTGGCTCTGCGCCCTGAGCTGCTCGATCTGGCAAAGAGACACGGGTGCGACTACGGTCGGGCATACGTGAGACACGGATTGGTTAAGCCTCTTCAGGAGGCGGGTTGGAAGACGGTGCAGACCGTCATGACGTTTGAGATGGAGTAAGACAATGGGTGGTGGTAGTCCGCAAGTGACGACGTCGAGGCAGGAACTCCCGAAGTGGCTGGAGCAGCCGACGCGTGAGAACATCGCAATCGCGGACGCAATCGCCAAGCGACCGTTCGAGCAGTACGGTGGCCAGACCACTGCCGGTCTGTCGCCAGACCAGATCGCGTCGTACAACATGACACGCGAGAACGTCGGCGCGTATCAGCCAGCGTACGGCGCATCTCTCGGGACTACGGCTTCGGTCGCGGGATACCAGCCCGGCACGTTCACGGGAGGAGATATCGGGGCGTATATGAACCCGTACCTCCAGAACGTCGAGGCCAACGCTCTGGGCGGTCTGGAAGCGCAGCGGCTCAAGGCGCAGCAGGGCATCGCACAAAGCGCACGCACCGCCGGAGCGTTCGGCGGTTCTCGTCAGGGTATCGCTGAAGCACTGTCGAACGTCGAGACTGCGCGGCAGGCAGGCGATCTCAGCGCGAAGATACGCTCTCAGGGTTACGACACGGCGGCTGGCTTGATGCAGTCCGATATGAACCGCGCACTCCAAGGGCAGGAGCTTCGGCTTCGGGCTGGCGGTCAGTTGTCCGACATTGCCGGTGCCGGTCAGAAGGCACTCTACGCTGACGCTGCGGCTCTGGAGAACATCGGCAAGTCGCAGCAGGCGCAGCAGCAGGCGTTTCTCAATGACGCATACCAGAGATACCAAGCCGAGCGGAACTACCCGATTGATATGCTCAACCTCCGCATCGGTGCCACGTCTGCCGTGCCGGGTGTCGGGACGACGACGCAGTCTACGTCAGGCGGCGGTAATTCGTTTCTGTCGTTCCTCGGTGGGCTTGGTTCAGCCGGTACTGGGTTAGCTAACTTACTGCCGCTGTTCGGGGCGTCCGACGAGGGCATGAAGACCGACATCACCAAGATGGGCAAGGACAAGGAGACGGGCCTCGACCTGTACGCGTACCGCTACAAGGGCGATCCGAAGTCCTACCCGAAGGTCGTCGGGCCAATGGCGCAGGACATCGAGAAGAAATTTCCCGATCAGGTAAAAGACATTGGCGGTCGCAAGGCTGTCAACCTCGGGTTCGGGCCAATGCGCCGTGCGTTTGCGGCATAAGGAGAGCGAAATGAGCATACTCAGCGACATTGGTTCAATGTTTAGTGGCAATTCCGGTGACGTTCGCTCCAATATGGCGGGTGGAGCCGCTGGTGGATACAGCAACACATATGGCCCGTACGGGAACATGAGCCGAGCCGATTACCGTGACCAGTACGGCGGTCGTGATCGCGCACCCGTAGATCGCTCAGACGGTCAGGGTGACGGTCAAGGCGGCAAAGCAAAGCCAAAGACCATCGACGAGCTGATGGCTGAGTTCGACGTGTCGCAGTACGTTCCGACCGCACCGGCGACAAGCTATATGCCATTCTACAACGCAATACCGCTGGACTACGCCAACACCGCGGGGCCGCAGTCACCGGCGCTCGGGATGGATTACGGCCAGATGGTGCAGCAGTCGCTTCTAGCAGCGCCGCAGCCGTCTATGCCGTCCGGTATCCTCGGCCCGTCAGTGCAGTCGCAGACGCCTCTCACGGCACCGATCAGCTATGAGGACTTCCTGCGCTACTACCGCGGTGGTGTCTGATGGACCCAAAGCTCCAAGCAATACTCGACCAGATTTTGGCAAGCTATCCCAAGGTGCGCCTGACATCGGGCTATCGCTCGCCTGAGCAGAACGCCGCCGCCGGTGGAGCTAAGGGATCGCAACACCTTCACGGTAATGCGGCAGACTTGAACCTCAGCGCATACTCGCCGGAGGAGCAGGCGCAGATCGCCGAAGCGTTGCGCAAGGCTGGCGCGACGGGTTTCGGGTTCTACCCAAAGAGCGGCTCGCTACACGCAGACATCGGCACGCCGCGCTACTGGGGGCCGAACTACTCGAAGACGTCTCTCCCTGACACGCCAGCGTGGTTCCAACAGTTCGCCGGTATACAAGGTCCGATTGCTCCAACTGCCTCTGGCACTACGCAGATGGCGTCAGCACAACCCGTATACGCGCAAGACCTTGCCACGACGATGCGCCTGATCGGCAGCAAGATCGCGCCGGGGTCTATCGACGCACCCGTGCCTATGACGCCGGAGCAGCAGGCTGCGTCCAAGGTGCAGCAGGGCCGGATCGCGGATGCGGGTAAGTCGTTCGCGCAGCTCGCGGCGCTGTCGGCGCAGCGGGATCCGGTAGAGATGCTGCGGCAATTCGATTTCCAGAGGCGTAAGCCTCCGGTGCTACAATACCCTCGCGGACTGCTTTAAGGAGACACGACATGGGAATTCTCGATTTCTTCACTGGCGGCGGCGAGTACGCAGACCCGAACGCAATCGACGAGCGCTACGGCGTCTCCAAGGGCGACGTGCGTCAGGCTGCGCTGAACACACTCGGCAACGTGTCGGGGCTGCTCTTGGCTGCCGGTCAGCCGATGAGCGGATCGCAGCGTGCGCAGCTGCTCGGTCAGCTCGGCCCGGCATTTGGTGGCGCCCAGACGGACATCTACAACGCGGCACAGCGACGCCTGCTCGGTGCGGAGAACGAGCAGAAGATGGCGCAGATGCAGCAGATGAAGTCTCTGGCCGACGAGATGAAAGACCCGGCAGCGTTTGCGGCCAAGTACGGCTTCAACCCAAGCGGTCTGCCGCCACAGGCCGTGTCGGAGATCATCATGGGGCAGCGTAAGGCTAAGGCTCTGGAGACGCCTGCGGATGTACTGATGCGTGAAATATTATCTGGGGGCGGCAATGTATCGCCTACGCAGGCGCTTACCGCTGGCGGTGGTCCGACTGTCGATAATGCCGCAACGATTGGCCAGCCGCAGGACGCAGCAACTCGCGCTCAGCGGTTATTTGCTGCGGGGAACGTAGCGATGCAGGCTGGACGTTTTGATGAGGGGAATAAGCTGTTTGATGCCGCGAAGAAACTTATGCCTGAACCTGCGAAGCCACGCGAGACGGCGACGATTGGTAGCATCCTCTACGAGCGCGATCCTGCGACTGGAGGTTGGGTGAAGGCTATCGAACCAGACAAGGCTGCTGACGTGTCAGCCAAGGCATTTGCTGCGGCTGAGCCGCTTCGCAAGGAGTTCCTAGCCCTACCGACAGTCAAGACGTTTACCGAATCACAGCGGAATTTTAACGTGATCAAGGATATCGCCGACCGTGCCAATAGTGGTGAAGCAGGTATCGGTACAGGCGTGAACGATATCACGCTCGTCTATAACTTCTTCAAGACGCTCGACCCTGCGTCAGTTGTCCGTGAGAGCGAGTTCGCGACTGTCGGCGAGAAGATGGGTCTGCCGTCGCAGATCACTGCCGCGTTCCAGTCCGTATCAGGTGGCGGGTTCCTGCCGCCAGAGATCAGGACTGAACTCGTCAAGATTGCTGAGCAATTCGTCGCTGCGCAGTACGGTGACGTCAGCAGAGTTGCGGATGAGTACTCGCGCATGGCGAAGACGATGGGCATCGACCCGAGCCTTGTCGTGCTTAACTTAAAGTCATCCCCACCGGTGCCGCAAAACAAAGCACCTGAGACGCCATCAGAAAC
>Ga0114969_10002397_pt1 | contig 15420 bp, 11 predicted proteins | sample M_130807_MF_Meta_FD_87316 | JGI IMG/M metagenome (GOLD analysis project Ga0114969, IMG submission 87316) | Freshwater microbial communities from Lake Montjoie, Canada to study carbon cycling - M_130807_MF_MetaG | ecosystem: Environmental > Aquatic > Freshwater > Lake | place: Lake Montjoie...
AAATAATGCTGGTATTACTCGTGATACTTTGTTAATGCGAATGTCTGAAGAACAATGGGATGAGGTAATCAATACAAACCTTAAATCTGCATTCAACTTAACGAAAGCAGTACAAAAACCAATGTTGAAAGCACGTAAAGGTTCTATCATCAATATGTCTTCTGTAGTTGGTGTAAGTGGAAATGCTGGTCAATCCAACTATGCAGCTTCCAAAGCTGGATTAATTGGATTCACGAAATCAGTAGCACAAGAATTAGGTTCCCGTAACATCCGTTGTAACGCAATCGCTCCAGGATTTATTGAAACGGAAATGACTGCTGCTTTAGACGAAAAAGTAGTTCAAGAATGGAGAAATTCTATACCATTAAAAAGAGGTGGAAACCCAATTGATGTAGCAAACGCAACGGTTTTCCTAGCGTCTGATATGTCTGCCTACATTACAGGACAAACCATTCACGTTTGTGGTGGTATGTTAATGTAACAAGATTATAACAAACGATGAAATGCATAAAAATGTAGGGATAGGGAATTCCCTATCCCTACATTTTTTTTATCAACTATTATTGAATTGCGTGAATAGTATATTTATGTCCTGAAAAAGTAAATGTATCACCGACTTTTTTCCCTTGAATGTTTACATATATTGGTGCTTTTACAGAAATACCAACGATTTGCTTGTTTTCATATAAAAAAGGAACAGTAGCGACCCCTAGAAAAAAGTTAAACATATCTGTCGTTACTAACGCACCAACATGCGCATCTTCTCTCACTGAAAAATCAATTTGTCGGATCCTATCTAAATCTTTTTCTGTTTTTACAATTTGTTCTTTTAATAAACTGACCATGATGTTAGAAACTGTTTGCGTAGAATAATCCTCTGGGTCCAAAGTTTCATTTTCATCTAAATCGGACGAACCTTTTTTTGTTGCTAATTCTTCTTGTAATTCAGTAATAATGTTCTCATAATTAGAAATCATCACTTTTTTTAATTCATTTTTATCGATTTTCATAATCTACTTTTTTAGTTAATTTAAATTAGCTTCATTTTAGTATTGGTTAAAACACCCCCCTATTTCGCTTTACTACTCACATCTGCATGGCATTACTACAATACATAGATAATCAATCCCTTTGACCTAAGCATAAGGAGTAGGTGTTAATAACAGTGTGTATTTTATTGTTCTTTGCACGACATCCTCGATTAGTATTTCGTCCTACAAATTTGCTGGAAAAGAAATGCTAAGATTAGGATATGGACTAGTGATAAAACTGATTTTTGTCAAGTATCATGTTGCTTTTAAATAGCAAATCTAGAAAATTATAATCTTTCAAAATTTCCAAAAAAAAATAATTTTTTGATAGAAATCTATTTTTTTAACCCATCTTTTTCACTAATTTAATATGTAAAGAACGAAAATATATTTTCTTAAAATCTCAATTTAAACCAATTAAGAATAAACTAATAGTCATTATAATATGTCAGAATTAAAATTCAAAAATAAATACCGAATACCATCCAATCGTTTGAAAAATTGGGATTATGGTAATAATGCTGCCTATTTCATAACAATCTGCACCCAAAATCGAGAACATTATTTTGGTGAAATAAAAAATGGTGAAATGCAATTGAATGAATTAGGTGAAAACGCAACCCGTTTTTGGTTGGATATACCGAAACATTTCCCATTCATTGAATTAGGAAATTTTGTCGTAATGCCAAACCATACACATGGAATTTTAATTATTGATAAAACACCAAATAATACGAATAATGGTTGTGGTATATCGAAAAACGTTGTGGGGAATGGATGTGATGATGGAAATTATGTGGTTGGGTGTGACAATGGTGACGGTACGGTTGGTCGTGACGATGGAAACGGTGGGGACGTAGATACGCCCAAATTGGGCGTATCTACGTCCCCATACCCGTCAACCCCATACCCGTCAACCCCATACGCGTCGACACCATACCCGTCAACCATCGCACCATCATCACCCCCGACCATCGCATCCGCGCCACAACCAACCCAAACACCATTTAATATTTCATCACCCATCTATAATTCATCCATACAAAACGAAACCCAAAAACCCAAAAACGGTGGTAAAAATGAACAATGGAAACCTGGCACGATTGGGGTAATAATAAATCAATACAAACGAATTGTCACTATAAATAATAGAAAAATTAATCCTAATTTTAAATGGCAATCCAATTATCACGATCACATTATTCGGAATTCTTTTTCATTTGAAAATATTCAAAATTACATTGAGAAAAACCCATCCAATTGGAACGAAGATAAATTTTATTAAGTTTAAAACTTTCAAAAAAACCAATCTCATAGTCACTAAAAGATTTGCTCCATTTGGAAACTAAAACCAAAAGTAAAATTTGAATGCTTTAAGGATTCTGTATAAGTTAATTTGAAATACTTAGAATTCTTGAACTTCTTAAGTATAAACCCATACCTTAGTATCAACAACCATTCTCCCCATTGTTCGTAAGTTATATTTTTGAATCTCCGAAAGTCTTTGTACATTTGCTGAGCAAAAAGAAAACCAAGAAATGAGCGATTTTGTAGTATCGGCTAGAAAGTATAGACCCCAGACCTTCGACACGGTTGTTGGACAAGGGCATATTACCTCTACTCTAAAAAATGCAATCAAAATTGACCACTTGGCACAAGCATTTTTGTTTTGTGGTTCCCGTGGTGTAGGTAAAACAACCACTGCTCGTATTTTAGCAAAAACCATCAATTGTTTTAATCGTACGGAAAGTATTGAAGCATGTGACCAATGTGAGTCTTGTACTTCCTTTAATTCTGGTGCTTCGTTAAATGTATATGAATTGGATGCTGCTTCCAATAACTCGGTGGATGATATACGTGAACTTGTTAATCAAGTTCGTATCGCTCCACAAATTGGAACGCACAAAGTCTATATCATCGATGAGGTACACATGTTGTCCAATTCTGCATTCAATGCGTTTTTGAAAACCTTGGAAGAACCACCTGCGCATGCCATATTCATCTTGGCTACGACAGAAAAACATAAAATTATTCCTACGATTCTTTCCCGTTGTCAAATTTTCGATTTCCACAGAATCAAAATAAAAGATATTGCAGACCATCTTTCTTTTATTGCTGTAAAAGAAGGTATCAGTGCTGACTCAGAAGCGCTTCATTTAATCGCACAAAAAGCCGAAGGTGCTCTTCGTGACGCCTTATCTATCTTTGATCAGATTGTAAGTTTTGCCGGAAATAACTTGACCTATCAAGCGGTAATCGATAACCTAAACATATTAGATTACGATTATTACTTTCGAATCGTCGACAATACAATGAAGGAAGATATTCCAGCGTGTTTATTATTATTCAACGATATTCTTGAAAAAGGATTTGACGGACACAATTTCATCGTTGGTTTAGCAGACCATTTCCGTAATTTATTAGTTTGCAAAGATATGCGAACTGTAAAATTATTGGAAGTTGGCGAAAGTGTAGAAAATCGATTTACCGAACAAGCAAAAGTAATCGAAACACCTTTTATCTTACGTGCCATGGGCGTATTAAGTAAAGCGGATGTGGAATACAAATCCTCAAAAAATCAGCGACTTTTAGTTGAACTAGCAGTCATGCAGATTTGTTCAATTAAACATGAGCTTGAAAAAAAAAAAGATTAACTGATTTCGTTACCCTGATTCCATTTTTTGGTCAAGCAGATAAAAATGTACCTGCAGCACCTGTAAAGTCACCAAAAAATGCTCCTTCTTACGCTGAAATTTCCTTGAAAAAGGAACCTAAATCCATGGAGAAAATCCAAGGAGAGGTGCAAACAAACTTACTCTCCATCAAAGAATTAACCGCCAAAAAAGTGGAATATGCTTTAGAAGGTGGGGCAAACCATGCAAACCGACCAAAAACTCCTTTTTCTACCGATCAGTTAAAAATGTTTTGGAAAAAATTTGCCTTTAAAATGAAGGAAGACGGTAATGACACGATTTACTTAGCAATGGTAAAACGTGAACCAAAAATTATCGAAGAATTTCACATAAATCACGAAGTGGATAACCAGGTGCAAATTGATTACATTCAAACACATATTTCGGAATTAATCGAATACTTACGTGAAAATCTGAAAAATTGGTCCATTACAGTAGACTTCGCCATATCTGATAATTTGGAAGAGAATGTAAAACACCAAACAGGCAAAGATCGTTTTAATGCCTTAGCACGTAAAAACCCAAATTTATTCACATTACAAAAAACGTTTAATCTAGACGTGGAGTATTGAAAAATAACACATTGTAAATCTTATTTTTAATTTTTTATACCTATTTTTGATAAAAAATTAAAATTTATTTATAATGAAAACCCTAAAATTTGTATTTTATTTCTTCCCGCTTTTAACATCCTGTTATTTACATGCGCAAAATTTATCGATTCCAAACGTAGAGAAAATATATGGAGGTCGCGTACTTTCCCTTTGTTCATATAAATTAAATAGTGATTCTACACGCGTATTTGCATCAACAGAAAGTGCTAATTCTGTTTTTTACACCAATGTAAAATCAATGGCAACAGGAAGCTCAAGTTTCCAAAAATGGAAAGTACTACCAAGTTTAAATGCTTCTAAAAATTTAGGATATATAACTAATATAGCAGCGCACGAAACTTCCGGTAAATTGTATTTCATTCATAATGAAAGCCTTTACAAAACAGATATTCATGCCTCAACAAGTACTTTATTAGATTCTAAATTAATTCGTTATGTCAAAGTAGTGGATAATCATCTTTTCTACATTAAAGACAAAATTCTGATCATAAACACATTAAACGCTAGCGGTATACTAACTAAAATTGCTGAAATAAGTATACCAAATACAGTACCTAATTTACCTAAATTAGTATTGAACACCTCAGATTCAAAATTATTTCTTTTTATAGACGGATCTACTCCTACACTTTACAAATTTAAAGATGCGTACGCTTCTATGTCTTCATCCACCAAGTACGATACTATTAATCTTTCTGCACTAGCCAATCCGAATAAACATTGGAAAGCGTTTGGAATTACAGGTACTAATAGAATTCTAATTGGTGGACATAGCTCTCCTGAACCAGCAAAAAAACTGATTGCATATTCCGATGATAATGGAACTTCCTTTACGGAATATAACACAGGTATCTCTGGTGTTTCAGGAGATGAAATTGTTTGCACTTTTGTTAGCGGAAAATCTTCTGTGTATTATGCAAAATTATACAATCACTCAAATGGAAGTGTAGGTAATTGGATGGAAATAGGTACACCTGGAGGTATTGAAACACATCCAAATGACGGAGGAATACTAGCAGACCTAAACAATCCAAATTTAATTTATGTAACTACAGACCAAGGTATTGGAGCAAGTATTGACAATGGAAAAACCTTATTTGAAATTAACAATGGCATGGAAGCGATACAAGTCAATGATATAAACATGACAACCAACAAAGACACCGCTTGGATCGCCTCAAAATCCGGTATTAGAAGGGTGACTAATTATAAATCAACTCCTAATTGGACAAATGCAATGTTTCCTAATGGTGACGGTTCTCCTTATTACAGTATCGCTATGCACCCAACAAATTCCAATATTGCATATGCAGGAAATGTACGAATTTATAAAACAATGGATGCAGGGACTACTTGGAAAGAAATGTTTAGTCCTGAAAATAAATACACTTGGCTTCCACAAATGTATCGCTTTGAAGCAATTGAAATTTGTCCATGGGATCCTAACCTCATCGTTGCAGGTGCATTCTACTCAGAAAATGAGAAAGGTGGCGTATTTTACTCTACAGATGGAGGTTTAAACTGGCAGCAACAATATATTTATATCAGTTCTGGAAATAAAGATGTAGATGTTTGGGACCTAACTTTTAATAAAGAGGGTGGAAACACGGTACTTTATGTTGGAGTAGAGTACAACACATCCTCTAGAAGTATTTATAAACTAACGTGGAATGCTACTACTAAGATTTTTACTGTAAAACAAGATATGGACGCAGCTGGTACAAGTGTAGGATATCCTATTTCCGCATCGATACTAGACCTGGAAACAAGCAACACTGGAGATACTATCCTTGCATGTGGAACAGATGTGGGAAGTAATCATCCAATTGCATATTTTAAATCCATTTCCGGAACAAATAAATGGACACCATTTACAACATCTGGCTTCCCAATGATTCCAGGCAAAATTGGAAAAGCTATCACTAAAGGAATCGACACAATTTATGTAGCGGTTGATAATGAGGTATACATTTTACCAGCTACTGCAAGTGCTTGGGGCTTGGGGTACTCCTATCCTAAAGGTACTGAAATAAACTTTTTGTATTATGATGATTTATTAATTGGCACAGGAACTGGTTTATATGGACATATAGGAGTGAAAAACAATACTTCTTCCATTGAATTAATTGCAAACAATGGTTCAAGCGAGGTAAATATTACCCTATACCCTAGCCCAACCTCCAAAGAATTATATGTAAATTCAAAATATACTATTAAATCGATACATATACATTCTCTCCTAGGAAAAGAGGTATATAGTTTAGAAAAAGAAAGTAATACTTATAGTATTGACGTAGAAAATTTCAATCCAGGAATCTATGTAATTACTATCGAAAATCAATTCGGCGTCTACACCTCAAAATTTAGTAAGAACTAATAAGACTAAGGTTTTAATCTTAAGAAAAACAGGCTGTTTCTAGATGTAGAAACAGCCTGTTTTTTATTAAACAAATTCTAAAAAGAGGTGTAATTATTTTCTATTTTAATCCTGCACTTGCACGAAAATAACTAGTAAAAAGAATAACTATTCATGAACCCAAAAGCGGTAATAAAATAAGCGTAAAAATTATCGCTTCAATCCTATCTCTTCAATCATCTCCCTCAAAAACGTTGCGTTTTCTTTATTCTCTGGAAGTTGGTTCATAATCAAACGACCAATATCTTTCATTAAAGGATACGCTAAGGTTTCGTAATCGTATTTTGCATCATTAATGACTTCATCCTCATTCGCATAAATACCAACGGTTAATACGAATTCTTTACCAGTATCTAAATCAACGATGTACGCAGCATCTATTGCGCAACCAAAGGACAATCCAACCACATTAAACGAACGAAAGCGGCTTAAACTATCGTTAGTGTAGTTTGTACTCGAATCTTTTCCGAAAAATAAATATTTTTTATAGGTTGCGGGAAAGTCTTTTGAATTAAAATCTAAAGTGAATTCAGCAGGATATTTACCCATATTTTGCAATACATACTTACGTTGCTCTTCTGTAATATTAAAAGTATGCGCAAATTCAGATTTAGGAAAAACAACCCCATTCAAGGTCTTATGTAAATCAACCAATTCTAGGTTGTTTTGACGTGAAAAATCAAAAGGACGAGGTACAATCTTCTTATCCACTCCTTCGTAAGCCTTCCCTATTTTGTAGGTAGAATCGGTCAAAATCGTATCCGGATTTGTAATTCCACGTCGGTTATATAACCATTCATTTCTTCTACCTAAAAACACATAGGAATCACTAACACGATTTTGATCTAACGAACAATTTAACACAAACTTTCGAATGATTTTACCATTTTGAAATTGCATCTCTTTAAGGCGAAGATTTAACTGTTGTTGTCCTACAAAATCAAACATCCTATTGTAAGCATCATTATCAGAAATACCCAACATTTGTTTGGTAAATAAATCCAAGGAGTAGTATTCCAATTTATTTCCAATCTTCACCGAAAAAGCAGTAGGCATACACCCTTGTTCTTTGTTGAACTTAAGTAATGTTTCGTACGTTACGCGCGCACGTTTTTTATGAATTTTATTATATTCTTCCATTCCAATCAAAATCGTTGGAAGCTTTACAATGCTTGCAGGATATAAATATTCGTTTTCATCCATCCGAAACCCGACAGTTTCAAGATTTACCTTATCCTTTGTACGATTAATTTCTGTAAATACAATTTTGAATCGGTATTTTTCAGGATTCTCTATCACCTTAGGATATTTATTCTCCAAGGAATCCAATACATTTTGTAAAATGCGTGATGCGTTCGAAGTAGTGGAAACTTGTCCAAATAAACTACCACACACCAAGAATGCTGCTATAATTAACGTTTTACCCATCTGTATACTGGTATTCCTACTAAAGTAATTACTAATCCAATTAAAGATTCTTTTGGTTTATCTACCAATCCAAAGATAAGTATCCATGCTTGGAACAGCAAGAAGATTATTGGAAATAAAGGGAAAACTACCTTGTTTATCAATCCGCTAACATTTTTTATCCGTAATCCAACACGAATAGATCCAATCACCGTTAACATAGTGAAAAGATTCAATACAAAACCTATCATGATTATCAAACTCTGAAAAGAAGAGGTTGCTACAAAAGCAAAAGCGATGGCTGCCTGTATCCACAATGCACGAATAGGAATGCCGCTCTCATTATTCGCACTAAACCAATTTAATTTTGAAAAATCTTTTGCTACTGCATTAGTTACCCGTGGCCCAGCCAACACCATGCTGGAAATACTGGAAATCAATAAAAAAGAAATCACACCTCCAAAAATCCTACCCCATGTATCGCCTAATACTTTCTCCACAAAAATAACGCCAACATCCAATTGTCCAGCCATCTGATCTATCGGAATATTTTTTAAAAATACATAATTGAGTAACACATACAATATAGAAACTGTTCCTGTTCCAATTATCAACGCAAGCGGTACATTTCTTTTAGGATTTTCTACTTCTCCACCAATATAGGCAGCTGCATTCCAACCAGAATATGCGTACCCCACAAAAAACAAACACAAAGCAAACATCTTATCCCATACATCCGTAAAAAATGGATCCCCGATTGAAAAATCAACATCTACTTTGTGTTTCGAGAAAAGTCCTATCAGAATTAGTATTATTAAAATGGCGATTTTAATGGTCGAGGAAACATTTTGAAATACCGAACTCACTTTGTGACTGCGTGAATGCATAAGTGTGATAAAAAACAATATGATGGCAGCATAAACAGTAACCATTGGAACACCTAGGAAAGTTGCATTTTGTTCGGAATGTATCATCCCGGAAAAATAGGAACTAAAGGCAAAGCAAGCAGCAGCTATTGGAGCAGCAAATCCCAAGAGAAATGAAATCCAACCAGATAAAAACCCCAATTGTTCCGAATAAGCAGACTTTAAAAACAGATATTCTCCTCCGTTTTTTTTGTAGAAAGTACCTAGAATAGCATACGAATATGCACCAAAAAAAGCAATTATTCCACCAATTATCCATAGCAATAGAATCGCGGAACCCGATTGAACATCGAGTACTTGAAAACCAATACTTGTAAATACACCAGCACCAATCATATTGGCAACTACAACCATGATTGCGGTGTATAAACTAAACTTTTTCTTTTTTGCCATGGAAAATAGAAGTTATTGCTTCTTTTTGTAGATCACTTGAAGATTTGTTTCTCCAACAGCAACGTTATACCCAATTCTAAATGGTAAGAATTTACTGGTTAGTTTTGTGGTATCCGCATACGCCCTAACCATATCCGGTTGTATACGCGATGAAAATAATGGAATTACTTTTTTGTACCCACCGTATAATTTAACATCCCAAGATCCATCTACGAAATATTTGTATGGAATTCCACTATCATCTTGTACAATCATATTGGATGATTTCAATATATAATTTCGTGTTTGGGTGAAATAATCACGTGAATTCAAATACGATGCAGCTTTCAACATGGTATGATGCTCCCCAAACGCACTCACCCAATTAAAAAAGTTGTCCAACTTGGTATTCGCATCACTTAAATCGGTATTGAAATAAAATAAGTTTTTCACTTTATTATCTGCCGTTAAAAATTCGATGTCTAAACCAGGACTAAACATCCCTTCCGTTCCTGCTGTATATTTAATAAGGGCATTTTCTTTTAAGATAAAGTGACGGATTTTACGGATTTTATTACCTCTACGCACTAAATAAAATAGTAAAGAATGAAGTGTCCCGTTAACCGTTTTTTGATTGAATTGCACAGCCATACTTTTAGTACGGAAGAATCCAGACTTCATCGAGATATCTAGACTGTTAAAAATTTGATTCAAATAGCTTTGTACATCTGTATTCGTTAATTGATCGTAATTTGGTAAATATCCTGGTTTTTCTAGTCCAACCAAAATATAATTACGCACATTCGAAAAGAAAGCATCTGCATACACAAAATCCGCACCTGCTAAAGGATAAAACAAGGTTTTGCACGCGTAATTTTCAGGTATTACCTTATTATCCTTCACCCAATTCGTGATTGGTTCCATTTTAGATTTTGTAAACCCTGAAAATTGTTTAGAAACCGTTGCCGGATATGTACTAACTAAATTACGTTTTTTAGCAAAGTTGTTTTCAAATCCACCTATGGTAAGGGCAACATCCGTGAAAAACGAATCAATATAGATCGAATCTTTTGGCTCTTCTACAACTTTTTTACCCTCCTCTTCTTTGGATGCTTCTACTTTATTCGTTGTTTTCGACTCCTTTTCGGTAGATGTACTACCACAAGAAACAATAAACATTCCAATAACTAAACCTATGCTTTTGTACCCTAATTTCATTCTATAATTACTTAATTATCCATTTTTTACACCATTCTAAAGAGGCAAACAACCCTTTAAAACAAGAGCGCAAAGTTAATATTATAGAAACAAAACAAGCATGTAGAAAGCGAAAAAGATCACCAAATACACCTAGAATATATTAACAATTAAAAATAAATTGTGGATAACAAGTCTTGCTATTATCCGTTATTATACTTATATTTGATAGAAAGGTGATTATTTACATATGCAACAAGCTATACCCTTAGCGGAACGAATGCGTCCAATTTCATTAGATACCTATATTGGACAATCTCAAATTCTTGGGATTGATTCTACTTTTCGTATTGGATTGGATAAAGGTTTGATTCCTTCCATGATACTTTGGGGTCCTCCTGGTGTTGGTAAAACTACTTTAGCATATCTTATTGCAAAACAAACAAACCGAACAATACATACTTTATCTGCAATTTCATCTGGCGTTAAAGATGTACGCGATGTGATTCAAAAGGTAGAACAAGGAGGTTTATTTCAAGAAAAAGGAACCATATTATTTATTGATGAAATTCATCGTTTTTCTAAATCGCAACAAGACTCTTTATTAAATGCTGTGGAACGCGGAATAATTACCTTAATTGGAGCAACTACAGAAAACCCTTCGTTTGAAGTTATTTCAGCACTTTTATCACGTTGTCAAGTATACACCCTTCAAAGCCATAATCAGTCGGAATTACTAGCTATTTTACATCAAGCGATTAAAACAGATATTTATTTAAAAACAAAAAATATTAGCTTGCAAGAAACCAATGCCTTACTAGGTATTTCTGGTGGTGACGCACGAAAATTGTTAAATGTTTTTGAATTAATTATTTCCAATTGTGAGGAAGGTGAAGAAATCATTGTCACAAATGCACTCGTTGAAAAATTTGCAAATAAAAGTCTTGCCATCTATGATAAAGACGGAGAGGTGCATTATGATATTGCATCTGCATTTATAAAATCCATCCGTGGAAGTGATCCAAATGCAGCTGTTTATTGGTTAGCACGCATGATCGCTGGTGGAGAAGATCCGAAATTTATTGCGCGAAGACTACTAATTGCTGCAAGTGAAGATATTGGATTAGCAAATCCAACTGCTTTAGTAATGGCAAACAATACTTTTCAGGCAGTACAAGTAATCGGTTGGCCTGAATCACGCATAATTCTTTCGCAATGTGTGATTTATTTAGCAACATCCCCGAAAGGAAATGCTGCATATCAAGCGATCAATAATGCACAACAAGTGGTGAGTCAGTCTGGAAATTTACCGGTACCACTCCATTTACGAAATGCACCAACAAAATTAATGAAAGACCTCGGTTACGGGGAAGGATATACCTACGCACACGCATACGAAAATAATTTTATTCAACAAGATTATATGCCAGAAGCATTAAGTAAAACAAACTTTTTTCATGCTGGAAGTAGTCGCAAAGAACAAGAAATTTCAGAGCAAATCAAACAACTATGGGGAACAAAATATCCTATTTAGCATCTGCTTTTGTATACTATTTTATCGTATACCCTATTTCCCTTTTACCATTAAGGGTGATTTATATTTTTACGGATTTTTTCTACTTACTACTTATTTATGTATTTCCTTACCGAAAAAACCTGATTCGCAAAAATATTTTCAAATCGTTTCCACAAGCATCGCATGGACACCGCAAAAAAATAAATCGCGCCTTTTACAAACACCTCTGCGATTTACTTGCCGAAAGCATCAAAAACATATCCATTAGTGAATATGAATTACGCAAACGTTTTAAGGTTTCAGACCACTCCTTAGTAAACAAATTGTTTGCAGAAGGAAAAAATGTACTTCTGGTTTCTGGTCATTACAACAATTGGGAATGGATGATTACTGCACAAAATTTATTATTACGACACCAAGCCGCTGGCATTGGCATGCCTTTATCTAATGCCTTTTGGAATGAAAAACTCAACCAACGCAGAGGAAGATTTGGAATGAAAATTTTAAACGCTAATAATGTCCATGACTATTTAGGTCAAACACATACTAAGCCAACTGCAACATTAGTACTAACGGATCAAGCTCCTGGAAATTCGCTCAAAGCATATTGGATGAACTTTTTAAATCAAAAAACGGCTGTGTTTTTTGGCTGTGAACAATTAGCACACCAATACAATAGTGCGGTAGTATTTTTCGTGATAAATAAACGTAGAAGAGGTTATTACAAAGTAGATTTTCAATTAATTTGTGAAAATCCAGGTGAGATGCCTTATGGAAAAATTACTGAAAAACACACAAAACTTCTGGAGCGATCAATCAATAAAAACCCAGAGTATTGGCTATGGTCACACAATCGTTGGAAACGCCATATCCCTGAAAATTTAGAAGAATTACGCGCTGAATTGAAAGAAAAATTTGAAACCCGTTTTCCTATTAGCACTCCAAAAGAAGATCCTAATTCAGAAAATCCCACGTCAAACCAATTCGCAAAATTTTAGGCATAACTGGGTAATTAATCGCTACTCTGTTTGCGCGTGGATTCCATGCGTTATCTATGTTTTCATATTTAAAATAAAAACGTATTTCATCGATAGAAACACCTATAAATGCATCTAATTGTACTACCGAAGCATAATATAAATTCGTTGGATTTTTAACACTATACAAACCCCATGGAGAATCAAAATTCATGAGTGCATAAGACGATTTAGTATACACATCTGCACCTACAATAAATTCATACTTCTCTTTGTGCTTAATGGTTGTTTTAAAAAATAATCGAGCTCTTAGATCGTATTTCGGTAATAAGCTTATATTTTTATTTAAATAATTTAATGTTATTCTAGGCTGTACATGGAATTTTCCTAAGCTTATATCACACGATGTACTTATATATACCTGCTGTAGGTTTGTAAGCGTATCGTTTCTCCAGCTATCCTGCAGTAAAAAATACGTGTTTTGCATTTGTTTATACCCAACTTTAATAAGTGGCTTCCAAGTACTTTTTCTGGAAAAAGAATATGCCATTGCTAGTAAACCTTGCTTTTCTACCGTAGGAATTTTCCATGCTATCGTATTTCCAAAATACAAACGTTGTAATGGTTCCGGAACCATTTGACTATTTGTCAGTTCTAGTACATGCACCCCATATTTTTGGGTATTCGTTAATTGAAATGCATGACTAAATTGTTTTCCTTGTCCCACCAAATTTTGCATCATTGCATAATTCAGCTTGGTATTACCAAAATTCCAACTAGAATTGAGTGTTATATTGATCGCGTTTTTAATTTGGGACGCATTAGTTTTATACATCCAATATACACGATTAATACCTACTGTTGAAATTTGTCTTTTCGATTTAAAAAAATAAGAAACACCACTCTCAAAAAAAGACCATTGGGAAATATCTCTTGTAAAAGTTGGATTAGAAAAAAATGGATATAGTTTAGCAATGGAATCTGTTTCCCTATAAATCCTCCGATCCACTTGAAGTTGATTTAAAAATACTAAACCTGTTTCTATTTTGCTTAAAGAATCCACAGGCATAAAATTCCATACGGACTGTTGCTGTATAAAATAACGATTGGATGAATCTTTTGCTTGCGCTTTATAAATAGGAGCATATTCTAATCCATAGGAATCTAACATTTTATTATCCGAACTTACACCTCCATTCAAGGCGCGTACAAACTTCGAGGAAGAACCTTCTATTAAATGCTTCCAGTGTTTTCCATAACGCACTAAACTAAAGGTAAATGCATCTGCACTAAAATCACTTTGTTTATACAAGGTAGAACTTACCTGTCGGTTATAATGCATGCTAAAATGTAAATTTCCTCGGAATGTTTGTTGGAAATCTGCATGTAAATACTGTAAACCTCCCGAACCAACCGAATACATGAAACCTAGATGCGGCAATGCTGTAAAATCGGTGAGGCTATTTTAGTGCTTCGATATTGATTAGTGAGCGATTGAAAGAAATTAAAATAATCATTTCCATTTACTCCGAAAGGATTATTTTGGGTGCCACCAGGAAGAGTTGTTTGTTTTTCAGCAAAATAGAGGTCTAAGGAATCGTTTGATTTTCCTCCAGAACGAAAATCCGCTTTTAGGGTATCTACTTTATGCAAAAGCAAATTCGTCTGCGCAAAAGAAGCAAATGAAAAAAAGCAAATAAAGAGAGATTTTACAATTTTCACAAATAAAACGTTTAAAATCGAAATTACAGTTTAATTAAAAACAATTCGAACCAACATTCAAACCCTTAACAGAATGGCTATAAACAGAAAAAGGGGGAACAAATCCCCCTATATCTATGTAGAAAATCGAATATTATAACTTATTGATTTTAACAGCTAAACCTGATTTCAAGTTAGCAGCTTTGTTCGCGTGAATAATGTTTTTCTTCGCTAACTTATCAATCATAGAAGAAACAGAAACAAATAATGTTTGAGCCTCCGTTTTATCAGACAAACCACGTAACTTACGTAAAGCGTTTCTTGTCGTTTTATGTTGGTATTTGTTAATAAGTCTTTTTGACTCATTAGATCTAATTCTTTTTTTAGCAGACTTATGATTAGCCATAATAGTTATTTATTTAAATTTAATTAAGAAACTTTGTTCTTTTTCTTGCAGCCCATAGGAGAATCGAACTCCTGTTACCAGGATGAAAACCTGGCGTCCTAACCACTAGACGAATGGGCCAAATAAAATCAATGAATTATATCCTCTGATTTTGGTGTGCAAAT
>Ga0114969_10002402_pt1 | contig 15386 bp, 9 predicted proteins | sample M_130807_MF_Meta_FD_87316 | JGI IMG/M metagenome (GOLD analysis project Ga0114969, IMG submission 87316) | Freshwater microbial communities from Lake Montjoie, Canada to study carbon cycling - M_130807_MF_MetaG | ecosystem: Environmental > Aquatic > Freshwater > Lake | place: Lake Montjoie...
ATATAAGTTGAGTTTGAGCCATCACGGAAAACTCCTGCATTGGCAGCTTTTATATCTTCAATTGAATAGAAAGCCGACACATCATGCAGGCCAATCAATTTAACAACCTCTTTTACATTTTTTCGTTTTACCACCATGTAAATCATTTTTACAGGCCCCTTTGCACCATGAGCATCAACAATTGTAACTCCGTGTTTTGCTTCAACCAGCGCTTTTATTAATTCTGCAGAATGTTTATGGGTAATGATTCGGACAACCTGTAAACCAAGAGCAATTTTTCCTTCCACCACTAAACCTATATATGTTCCTGCTGCAAAACCTCCTGCCCATCCTATGTAACAGGCAAAGTTGTTCAGGTTCTTCATCACTTGGCTCACCACCACAATCCAGATAAGTACTTCAAAGAATCCCAGAATAGGGGCGAGTTTCCGATATCCTTTGCCAACCATAAGGTTGCGCATTGTACCAAGGGTAACATCACATATCCGTGAAAAGAATATCATTAAGGGTAATCCAATCCAGCTGTAATAATCAAACCCCGCACTAATCTGCATTAACATTTTTTAAATAAATTATAAATGAAAATTGAAAGGTCAAAAATAGCCTTACTCAAATCCAACCAGTTATAAAAATTTGAGTGGCCTTAACTAATTCTTGTTTATAGTTCAGCAAATAGTTCTTAAAGGAGCACAAAAAAAAACCGCCCCGATGAATCGGGGCGGTGCAAGAATTTGGGTATTGTTCTTTATCTTCTTTTAAGAAGTTGAACGGTGTTAATTAGTGTGCGAGTTCAACTCTAACAGCATTTAAACCTTTTTTACCTTTCTCAACATCAAAAACCACTTCGTCGCCTTCGCGAATGTCAGCTTTTAATCCTGATACATGAACGAAGATGTCTTCGCCCGTTTCTTGATCGCAAATAAATCCAAATCCTTTGGAGTTATTGAAGAACTTTACTTTTCCTTTTTTCATTTAATTTACTTTAAAAATTATTTAATGGTGCAAATGTAATCTTTAAAAGCTGAGTAACAACAATTATTTCAGTTTCCCTTTAATATATAGACAAAAACAACAAAAAAGCCGTTCTCTTTAAGAAGAACGGCTTTTGCATTATTAATTATTTTGCTATTTACCAGATTGCAACACGCAAGCTATCCTCACGATACATTGCATCTCCGGCTTTAACATTAAACGCAGTAAAGAAATCAGCCATGTTAGTGATTGGCGCAATGCCACGAACCTGGGCAGGTGAGTGATAATCTGTTCTTAATCTTGAAATCAAGGCATCAGGACGAATGTTGTTCCTCCAAACCCTTGTCCATGAAATAAAGAAACGCTGATCAGGCATATAACCTTCCATTTTAGCTGTATCCTGACCTTCCTTTGTTTTTTTGAAAGCACTATAAGCAATCATGGCTCCACCTAAGTCAGCAATGTTTTCTCCCATGGTTAAATCAGGATTAACATGCATTGAATCCAACAAGGTATAAAGCAAGAATTGATTTCCCAGTTTCTTAGCTTTTGAATCAAAGTTTGCTTTATCGTCAGTACTCCACCACATTTTTAAGTTTCCGTCGCCATCATACTGGCAGCCCTGATCATCAAAACCATGAGTGATTTCGTGGCAGATAACTGCGCCAATTCCACCATAGTTTATGGCATCATCAGCATTGGCATCAAAGAAAGGTGGTTGTAAAATTCCAGCAGGAAAAACGATTTCGTTATTCGCAGGATTGTAGTATGCATTTACAGTTTGCGGACTCATTCCCCACTCGGTGCGGTCAACCGGTTTACCGATTTTGTTAATCATGTAATTCCATCCCCATTCGTTTGAACGCAACACATTGGCTACATACGAACTACGATCAATTGTAAGCTCTGAATAGTCGCGCCACTTATCAGGGTAACCGATTTTGCGGGTTATTTTATCAAGCTTGGTAGTTGCTTTGGTTTTGGTGCTATCGCTCATCCAGGTATTTGATTGAATGCGCTCACGGAAAGTAGCTATCATGTTATCAATCATTTCGTTCATCCGCTTTTTTGCTTCAGGAGTGAAAGCAGTTTTTACATACTCTTCACCCAATGCTTCACCCATGTTGCCATCAATGTTATTCAATACCCGCTTCCAGCGAGGTTGCATGCTCTTGGTTCCGTTCAATGCTTTTCCGTAGAAATTAAAACTCTTCAATGCTAAAGAATCGCTTAAGTAACGGGCATTTGTAATAATTACATTCCAGGCTAAATAATCTTTCCAAACATCCAATGGAGTTTTTTTCATTTGGGTTTCAACTAACTTAAAGAAAGCAGGCTGACCGCATATAATGGTATCAACCGTAATTCCTAACTCAGAAAGATGACCTTTCCAGTCAATTGAAGGATTGAATTTTTGCAAATCAGCAACTGTCATTTTGTGATAAGTTGCATAAGGGTCGCGCATTTCAACCTGACTCATGCTTGCACCAGCAAGAGAAGTTTCGAAAGCCATAACCTTAGCAGCTTTAGCTTCTGCAGTTGCAGCATCACTTCCTCTTTCCATTAAAATTGAAGCAATTAATGCAACATACTGAGCGCGCAATTCCACGCTCTTTGGGTCGGTGCGGAAATAGTAATCCTTCTCAGGCATTCCTAAACCGCCTTGAGCAACAAACACAGCTATCTTGCTGCTATTCATATCATCCTGACCAGCATATACTCCATACAAAGGACCGGAGCCGTTACGCATTTCGTGCGCTATAACACTCATCATTCCCTTAATATCTTTTATGCCATCAATCATTGCCAGTTCTTCCTTCAATGGTTCAATGCCTTGCTTGTTCAGGCTAACGGAATCCATACCGGTGAAATAAAAGTCACCAACCTTCTGCCGGTTGCTTCCTTTCTCAGACTTTGTATCAGCAGCAGCTTCATCTAAAATTTTGTGCAATATTTCGTAACGCATTTTATCTACTTCGTTGAACGAACCCCAGCGAGCTTCGTCACCCGGAATTGGATTGTTTTTCATCCAGCCGCCATTTACATACTGGTAAAAGTCGGTACCGGGATGCATGGTTGTGTCGAAATCAGCGGCAATTAAAACCGGCTTCGCTGTTTCAGTTGGTTCGCCCGTATTTCCGCAGGCAGCAATGAATAAGGCAATAGCCAGCAAGGGGAGAGTGGCTTTTAAAAATTTTTGCATTGTTTGGTGTGATTTTTTTAAGGGTGGCAAATGTAATAGAAAGTGTGTTATTGCTATAGCGTGAAAAAACATTAAATAGCTTAGGTTGGAAGTATTGAATTTTAATAATCCATGTAATAAAAGAAACTGGTTTTTTGCGAAGAAATGGAATCAAGAGGGGTAGTTTTTTATTTTAAAATGCAGTGTAGTTTCATTTTCATTTTCTTGAGTTTGCGTATGCACAAAAAAAATATCTTTATAAAATCTTTATAATAATTAGTTGGTTCTTTATGATTCCTTAATGTGCAGATATCTACTTTTGCTCCCGCATATAAAGAACAGTGGAAACAGTTTTCGCAGAACAGATCAAAAAAGCAAAACCCTATTTTATTGCCCCGCTTATTGTTTGCCTCGTTGCTGCGGTCAGCTATTTGTTTACTGATATAGTTGGTTACCGAGTAGTTGCATTGATATTGCTGGTAACAGTTTCTCTGATTGCTATGTTTTCTAATATCATTCCTGTGTTGATTTCGGCAATGCTTAGTGCGTTGATTTGGGATTACTTTTTTATTCCACCTCACTTTACACTTCATGTTACTGATCCTGAAGACACCTTAATGCTTGTAATGTACTTTGTTATTGCATTGGTGAATGCTGTATTGACTTTTAAAATCCGACAGATAGAAAAAGAGGCGAGGGAAAAAGAAGTGAAGGCCAATGCTATTAAATTTTACAATGCTCTTTTCAATTCGCTTTCGCATGAATTAAAAACTCCTATTGCCGCAATCATCGGCGCATCTGATAATTTGTTATCCGACACCAATAAAATTTCAGAAGATAACAAACACAATCTTCTTTCCGAAATTTCAATTGCGTCCGTCCGGTTAAATCAGCAGGTAGAAAATCTATTGAACATGTCGCGACTCGAATCTGGATACATACAGCCAAAAAAAGATTGGTGCGATGTGAATGAACTGGTTTACTCAGTAGTAAATCGGCTGGAAGACAAACTGAAGCAACACGAATTAAAAATTGAAATCAACGAAAAACTTCCGCTGTTCAAACTCGATTTTGGTTTAATGGAACATGTTTTACTCAACCTGGTAAACAATGCCATTATTTATACTACTGCAGGAACAACTATAACCATTCGGGTTGATTTTATTAAAATAGTAAAGGGGCATTTCAATTTATCTACTGAAAATATTAACCCTGAAAGAGATAAAGAAATTACCAATTTAGTAATTGAAATATGTGACAATGGAAGTGGATTTCCGCCTGATGAAATTCAAAAGGTTTTTGAAAAATTTTATCGGTTGAAAAATTCAAAAGCAGGCGGAACCGGTTTAGGGTTATCCATTGCAAGAGGTTTTGTAGAAGCGCAAAACGGCACCATTCATTTATCTAATCTTCCATCAGGTGGTGCCTCATTTACCATTACTATTCCTGCCGAAGTTTCTTATTTAAATAAACAGAAAAATGAATAATGCTGAAATATTAGTAATTGATGATGAAGAGCAAATGCGCCGTTTGCTCGAAATAACTTTGCAGAGCAACGACTTCATTGTAAAAGAAGCAACCACGGCAAAAGATGGATTAATAGCAGCAGCTAATCATCCACCCGATTTAATTATTCTCGACTTGGGATTGCCTGATGAAAGCGGTCATACTGTTTTAAAAAAATTAAGAGAGTGGTACACCAAGTCCATCATTATTCTTTCGGTGCAAAGCAGTGAAGACGACATTGTAAAAGCATTGGATAACGGTGCAAACGATTATTTAGTAAAGCCATTTCGCACAGCTGAATTACTTGCACGAATTCGTTCCACACTTCGCGACAGTACATCAGAAGAAAATAATTCACTCATTGATTGCAATGAATTACAAATTGATTTGGCGGCACGCACAGTTAAAAAAAATAATGACGCAATAAAACTTACATCTACCGAATACACGCTGCTTGCATTGCTTGCGCAGCACGAAGGAAAAGTTTTAACACACCAGTTTTTATTGAAACAGGTTTGGGGACCAACTTATGTGAATGAGTCGCAGTACCTGCGAGTATTCATAGCGCAGTTGCGAAAGAAAATTGAAGACAATCCGAATAAACCATTTCACCTCGTAACTGAAACGGGTGTGGGGTATCGGTTTGTGGCGAAAGATTAATCAGCAGAAATTTCTAATGGCAAATAATAACCTCAACAAACTTTCGGTCGGCGGTTTACTCATTACACTCGGAATTATTTATGGCGACATAGGCACCTCGCCACTTTATGTAATGCAGGCAATTCTTGGTGACCGACCTGTCAGCGAACTTTTAGTTTATGGTGGATTGAGTTGCGTTTTCTGGACATTGACTTTACAAACAACAATCAAGTATGTTATTCTCACTCTGCGCGCCGATAATCATGGTGAGGGTGGAATTTTTTCACTCTATGCTTTAGTTCGCAAGCGGGCAAAGTGGTTGGTTTTTCCTGCCATCATTGGTGGTGCAGCATTGCTTGCGGATGGAGTAATCACTCCATCTATTTCCATTTCAGCATCGATTGAAGGTTTGAAATTTTATTTCCCCGAAATAAATACTGTGCCTATTGTTATTGCCATTGTTTGTGTGCTGTTTCTTTTTCAACGCCTGGGCACCAAGCTTGTTGGCAGTTCATTCGGTCCTGTTATGCTCGTTTGGTTTGGTATGTTATCGGTTCTTGGCATTGTAAATCTTAATCATCATTTGGGTGTTCTTCATGCACTCAATCCTGAATATGCCATTGAGTTTTTAGTGTTTTATCCAAAAGGATTCTGGTTACTCGGTGCTGTATTTCTGTGTACGACCGGAGCCGAAGCATTGTATTCCGACCTAGGGCATTGTGGTAAAAAGAATATTCGAATCTCATGGATATTTGTAAAAATTGCCTTGCTGCTTAATTATTTCGGACAGGGCGCATGGATCATGACTCACAATGGCGAAGTGCTTTCTGGCCTTAATCCGTTTTATGAAACCATGCCCGATTGGTTCCGATTTATCGGAATCATCATCGCCACGCTGGCTTCCATCATTGCCAGCCAGGCATTAATAACAGGCAGCTTCACCCTCATTAATGAAGCTATGCGCTTAAACCTGTGGCCAAAAGTGCGTGTAGTACATCCAACAGATTTGCGTGGTCAGATATATGTGCCAAGTGTAAATATTTTTCTTTTCATAGGTTGCGTGGCCATGGTTATTGGTTTCAAAGAATCAAAAAATATGGAAGCCGCGTATGGTTTAACCATCAGCATCTGCATGTTAATGACCACTATTCTTTACTGCACTTATCTGTATGTGAAGCGCGGCTCGTATTTTTTGGTTGGATTAACTGCTCTAACTTTTCTATCGCTCGAACTTTCATTTCTCACAGCTAATCTCGCCAAATTTATGCATGGCGGATATGTAACAGTTTTTCTTGGCTCAGTATTGTTTTGCATTATGTATGTATGGTACCGCGCGCGCAAAATCAAGAACCGATATCTTGAGTTTGTGAATGTGAAAGATTTTTTGCCTCCGCTGAAAGCATTGAGCGATGATGTAACAGTTCCAAAATATTGTTCGCACCTTATTTACCTTACCAGTGCCGATTATCCATCGCAGATGGAATCAAAAATTTTCTATTCCATTTTCAACAAACAACCCAAGCGTGCTGATGTGTATTGGTTTGTGCATGTTGATGTGGTAGATGAACCATACACACTCGAATATTCAGTAACCACATTAATTCCCGGCGATGTATTCCGCATTGATTTTATTCTTGGTTTCCGAGTGCCTCCTCGCATTAATTTGTATTTCAAAAAAGTGATTGAAAACATGGTGGCCAACAATGAAGTGGATACAGTGAGTCGCTACGAATCGCTCAGCCGTCAGCAAGTAACTGGTGACTTTCGTTTTGTAGTGATTGAAAAATTTCTGAGCTTCGAAAACGAATTACCCTTTATTGAAAAGCTGGTAATGGATGGTTATTTCTTCCTGAAAAATATTTCGCTCAAAGAAGGTCATGAGTTTGGCCTTGATACCAGTTCGGTTTCTATTGAAAAATTTCCATTGATAATAACTCCTATCAAGGAAATAAATTTGAAAAGAGTTTACGAATAAATTGTCTTTTGTATGAAGGATACCGAAATTTTTTGTGCAAAATACAATAGTGGGGTCCTTGAAAGTCTTCCAGAATGTTTTATATTCAAAAATGGTAGTACATCAAAAAAATAAGATATAGACATTTAGGGCTTCACAAACAGCGCCTTCAATTCAGTGGCATCATCTACCTTCATTCGGCCCGATAATATTAACCTCAACTGCCGGCGGCGCAAAGCACCGTCATACAGCCGTTGCTCATCTTCGGTTACAGGGGTAATGCCTTCCACTTCAATGGGTTTGTTGGCTTTATCAATGGCAACAAAAGTGTAAAAGGCCTCGTGGGTTTTTATTTTAGTGAGGTCGGGCATGCTCTCGGCAAACACTTCAATATATACTTCCATACTGGTTTTGAATGCACGCACCACTTTTGAGTGAATGGTTACAAGGTCGGCAAGCCGAATTGGATTTTGAAACGAGACATTATCAACTGAGGCGGTTACAACAGTGGCATGTGTGTGCTTGGTGGCTGCAATGGCAGAACAAATATCCATCCAGTACAATAGGCGGCCTCCGTGCAGGTTGCCAAGAATATTGGTATCGTTCGGGTGAACGAGTTCGGTCATAACGGTAAGCGATTCGGATGGAGTTTTCATTTGTTCAATTATTTCAGTTGCGAATGTAGGGAGAAAAAAAATTGATAATTGATAACGGAGAATTGATTGAAAGGGCAGAAAAAATAATTGAAATAGATTATTTCAATTTTCATTACCCACTTTCCATTATCAACTGCTTATTACATTCGCCATCGAAAATATTTTTAATGATAATCATAACTGGTGCTGCAGGTTTTATTGGTTCATGCCTAGTGCGTGGATTAAATGATGCAGGTTATTATAATCTTGGTTTGGTTGATGACTTTTCGTCGAACAGAAAGAAAGATAACTACTCAGGAAAAAAATTCCTGAACATCATTCAACGGTCAGAATTTATTGACTGGTTTGATTTACAGCATGACTCCATTGATTTTATTTTTCATTTAGGAGCAAGAACAAACACAGCTGAGTTCAATGTAAAGTTGCTGAACGATTTGAACCTGGATTATTCGAAAGAAATTTTTATACGATGCGCGAAGTATCAGATTCCGGTTGTGTATGCATCAAGCGCAGCTACTTATGGAGCAGGTGAATTTGGATATGATGATGACCATTCAATCATTCCTTCATTGCAACCACTGAATCCATATGGGGTTTCGAAAAGTGAATTTGATAAATGGGTGTTACAGCAAAGTCAGTTACCTCCCTTCTGGTGCGGCCTCAAATTTTTTAATGTGTATGGTCCGAATGAATATCACAAATCACGAATGGCGAGTGTGATTTTTCATGGATACAATCAGTTAAAAGAAGAAGGAAAAATAAAACTCTTCCGTTCGCACAAAACAGAATATAAAGATGGAATGCAACAGCGCGATTTTATTTATGTGAAAGATGTGGTGGATGTGTTGCTTTGGTTTTTCAACGAACAAAAACACAACGGCATTTATAATTTAGGAACAGACGAAGCACGAACTTTCATTGATTTAGCCAACAGTATTTTTACTGCGCTAAACATGAGACCTGAAATTGAATGGACAGATATTCCAACTGATATTCGTGACAAGTATCAATATTTTACTGAGGCAAAAATGCAGAAACTCAGAAGCATTGGTTATTCAAAGCCATTTACAAATTTGGAAGAAGGAGTAAAAGATTATGTGTTGAATTATCTGGAAGGGAAGAAAATCTGGTAATAAAAAAAACAAACAGAAATTGGTATTCAGCTCGAGTTTATTTCTGCTTTATTTCTTTCCTGTTTTTCTGATTGCGTATTTATTAACTCCTGTAAAGTTTAAGAATTACACCATACTTGTTGCTAGTGTTTTGTTTTATGCTTGGGGTGCGCCGAAATTTATTTTCGTTTTGTTCGCAGTGCTGGTTGCTGATTATTTTCTTGGAAATAAAATTTATGAATCGGAGGGAAGAAAGAGAAAGATTTACCTTATCATTTCAATTTTTATAAATGTTGGAATGCTGTTGTACTTCAAGTACTCGAATTTTTTTGTAGAAAACCTGAATGATGTACTGCATCTGTTCAATATTGAAAATGTAAGCTGGACGAAAGTGGTTTTGCCAATCGGCATATCGTTTTTCACATTTCAGGAAATGAGTTACACCATTGACATTTATCGGGGCGAACACAAACCGCTGCAAAAATTTACCGATTATATGTTGTTCATTTTTATGTTTTCACATTTAATCGCAGGACCAATAGTTACCTATCACATTCTTGCCAATGATATTGTTGACCGCCGTCACCAACTCAACAACGATTTCCGCTTGCTTGGTTTGTATCGTTTCATTATAGGTTTAGCTAAAAAAGTTTTGATTGCTAATGTGTTGGGTGAAGTGGCTGACGATGTTTTTAAGCTGCAACCTGCTGAAATAAATTCAACAACTGCTTGGCTTGGAATTACTGCTTATACTTTTCAACTGTATTTCGATTTCTCCGGCTATTCTGATATGGCAATCGGTATCGGTAAGTTTCTCGGATTTAACTTTCCTGAAAATTTTAACAGCCCATACATTTCACAAAGCATTACTGAATTCTGGAAGCGTTGGCACATGACACTCAGCAGCTGGATGAAAAATTATTTGTACATCCCGCTCGGCGGAAATAAAGTTTCTGTTACAAGAATGTTTTTAAATCTCTGGATTGTTTTTCTTATCTCAGGTTTCTGGCATGGAGCCGAATGGACTTTTATCGTTTGGGGCGCCTATCACGGATTTTTTATTGTGTTAGATAAATTATTTCTGATTAAACTTTTAAAACAAATTGGAAAAATTCCACGAACCATTTTCACTTTCATTGTTGCCATGGTTGGATGGGTGTTTTTTCGTTCTTCAGATTTGTGGTATGCAATCGGTTTTATAAAAAAAATGTTTTCATTTCAGTTCAGTTATCCTGAAATTATTTATTCCAATCGTTTTGAGTTTACAATGGTACTTGCCATTATTTTTTCGTTCGCGGCAATATCTGATAAAATTGCACAATGGCAATGCAAAGGTTTAAATATTTCAAGTAGTAATTTCGTTTTAACAGGAAGAGTACTTCTTTCCATTTCACTTTTCATTCTGGCATTGGCTGATATTACTTCCTCGGGTTTTAATCCATTTATCTATTTCAGATTTTAACCAATGAAAAAAATAAATTTCAAACTCATTCTTCTTTTCCTGCTGATTGCTGTGATGGTTCTTCCGTTGACTGAAAAAATATTTCATTTCTCTATATCAAAGTTGGCTGATTTAAAAGGTGCTTATGTTAAAACTGTTTGTCCGCAATTGAATTGGAAGAGTTTTTTCAATTCTGAAATGCAAGATAGCCTAAGTGCATATATCGAAAGTGAAATAAGTAACAGAAATGCACTTGTGCGATTACGAAATCAAATTGCATACACAGTATTTCATGAAACAACCAACCAGGAGATTGCAGTCGGAAAGGAAAATTACCTGTTTGAAAAAATTTATTTCGAAGCATACAATAAAAAACTGACTGCTTCTGATTCCTCTGAGATTTATAAAAACACAGAAAAACTTTCTGATGTTATTGATTCTTTGAAGGCAAGAAATATTGATTTGGTGGTTGTGTTTGCACCTAGCAAGGTTTCAGTTATGAGAGAATATGTTCCTGAAAAGTATTTTTATAGATATGATGGTCAGGATATTAAATATAAAACATGCACCGATGCATTAAATAGGAGCAGAATTCCGTTTATTGATTTCAATAGTTATTTCATATCAAAAAAATCAAAATCCAATTACCCTGTCTTTACAAAGGGAAATGCGCATTGGACTTTTTACAAAGGTTGTGAAGCCATGGATTCAATTGTTTCTTATATCACATTGCACTTTAATGTTCCTTTCTGGCAATATTCTTTGCTGGATTCTGATCCTGTTGATTTGCCTCAATTTCAAGACGATGATTTAAGTTCCACAATGAATTTATTGAATTCAATGAAAGATAAGAGTTATCAATATCCCAATTTCGTTTTAACTGACACTACTAAATGTACAAAGCCTGATGTTTTGTTAATTGGTGACAGTTTTGGGTGGACACTTATATATTCGAGTCTTCCGCATAAAATATTCAGTCGAAATTTTAAATTCTTGGATTACAATCAAAGTGTTTGGAGTGAGTATTTTGAAAAAGCAAAGCCAATTGGCGAATTTGATTATAAAGCTGAACTTTTAAAGAACAGAGTAATAATTATTATTGAAGGAGGATTGCATTACAATAATATCGGACACGGATTTATTGAGCAGACTTATAAAATATTTCATTCGGAATTAGAATAAAAAAAGCCTGAATTTTTGATTCAGGCTTTTTATGCGGAGAGAAAGGGATTCGAACCCCTGGAACATTGCTGTTCAACGGTTTTCAAGACCGCCGCTATCGACCGCTCAGCCATCTCTCCGCCGCAAAAATAACCGCAGATTTCATTTGGCAAATTTTAACTGCACTTTATTGACAAATTAATTTTTAAATGATGTTGAATTGCGAAATAAAAAGAGGATATTTGGAAAACTATATGATTATTTGAGCGTAGAGTCAGCAAATTTTCAAGAACCATAATTGTTATAATGAAGAACTTCTTTTACCACTCATTTTTTATCATTTTGATTTTTACTTTTTCCAGGTCACTTGGAATGACTGGAGAAAACAAAATTGCTCCTGTATATTCCTTTACTGAAAATAAGGGGCAACTAATAAATTCAGACAACCTACCTGCATCTGATGTTTTATTTTATTGTTCTGTTGGGGGAATGAATATTTATATCTGTAAAAACAAACTTTATTATGTTTTAAGTAAAAAATCTGAAGGAGAAGATTTATTATTTTGCGATAACGAAGGGGCTGATAGAAATTTTAAGAAAGAGTTTAATCGAGTTGAAGTGAGTTTGGCAAATTGCAATTCAAATATTTCTGCTAATGCTGAAGAAGAAAGTTCATTGGTATCTAATTATTATTTACAAAATTGCTCCAATGGAATTACCGCAAAAAGTTATAAGAAAATAAGATTAGAAAATGTTTATCCGGGTATTAATTGGGTATTATATTTTAAAGAAGAGAATGGAAATACTGTTTTTAAATATGACTTTGAAGTAAATCCCGGAGCAGATGTTAATCGTATCAGATTAAAATACAGTGGCGCAACTAAAATAACAAAATCAATTGATGGGGGTATTGATATTGAAACCCTGTTAGGTAAAATTACTGATGGAAAGCCGTTTTCATACCTAAAAGATTCAAACCAGGAAATCAAATCTTCATTTAAATTTTTTAATGACCAAATTGGCTTTGACTTAAATAATTACGATAAAAAAGAAAAAATAATTATTGACCCAACTGTGCTATGGTCAACTTATTATGGGTACAATGGTGATGAACATGGAAGAGCTGTTGCAGTAGATGCAAATGGTTTTATTTATGCAGGAGGTTTTACAAACAGTACTAATTTTCCTGTTCTTAATGGTTATAGTTCTCCGGTTCATCAGGGGTTTGATGGTTGGATAATGAAACTAACACCTTCATTTCAACCGATATGGGTTACATACTATGGTGGAAGTCTGGCCGATGTTTGCAGAACATTGGAAGTTGATTCAGCAGGGAATGTTTTCGCCGGTTTGGAAACCCGAAGTGCAGATATGCCAACCTTTAATGCCTATCAACAAGTTAAGGGTGATACCGATGATTTGTTTATTATGAAATTAAATCCTTCTGGTATTCCATTCTGGGCAAGTTTTTATGGAGGAAATAATCTGGATGCTATGAGAAGGATTAAGCTTAGTAATTTCGGGTACCTTTTAGCTTCAGGGTATTCAAAAAGTACTAATTTCCCAATGATAAACCCAATTCAGGGGATTAATGCCGGTGATGCTGATGCTGTAATAATGAAAATCAGTATGGCAACAGGTTTTCCGATTTGGTCAACCTACTATGGTGGTTCAGGATATGATGAACCAGTTGGAATCACATTGGATAACAACAATAATGTTTTCGTAGTTGGAACTACATTAAGCACCAATTTTCCGGTTCTAAACGCTTTTCAGGGAACAAAGCGAGGCCCCAGCGACATATTCGTTTTGAAGCTGAATGCAAATCTTTCAGTTGCTTGGTCTACCTATATCGGAAGTACAATGGATGATGATGGTAATGGTATAGGAGTAGACAATAATGGTAACTGTTTTATACTTGGAACAACCAAGAAAGGAAATTATCCGATTCTTAATGCATGGGATAATGATTACAATGGTCCTTCTGACGCAGTTGTTACTAAATTTAGTCCAACTGGAAGTATGATATGGTCAACCTATGCAGGAGGGCAGGGAACCGAAGATGGAAATTCCATTGCTGTAGATAATTCAGGGAATGTTTTAGCTACCGGATATACATTAAGTACTTCTTTTCCAATGGTAAATGCAATACAACCGGTTTTTGGTGGAATACATGATGCATTCATCTTAAGGTTTTCCAATACAGGAACTTGCCTTATGTCAACTTATTATGGCGGAAATGGAATGGAACATGCAAGAAGTATAGCAGTCGATAATTCTGGAAATGCTTATATCGTAGGTTCTACTGAAAGCACAAACTTGCTATTGGTTAATCCAATACAAAGTGCAAATGGGTCACTAGGAAATGCTTCAGCAGATTGTTTTATGTTGAAATTAAACTATTCGTTATATGTAAAACCTTTCATCTTTTTAAATGGCAATAATCCAAAATGTAATTTTTCAGATACAGTTTTATTGACCAGCAACAATTCTTTAGGCAATATTTGGTCAAATGGTGCAACAACTCAAAGTATAAATGTTAATCAACCTGGTGGATATTTTGTTACTACTTACGATTCAACCGGAATAGGAGTTAAGTCAGATGATTTAATTATTCAAAATAGTTTACTGGCCGATTATATTTCTGATTCGACCGGATTCAACAACCTATGCAGATATTCTTCTTTTTCTTTAAATACACCAATTATTAATAGCGCAAGTTTTATCTGGATAAATCCACATGGAAATGCTTTACCATTATTAAGTACTTCTATTGATTACTTACAAGATTCTTCCTTAGGCATTTATAGTTGCATAGCCACTATTGGAAATTGTTCAAAAGTTGTAAGGAAAATAAACCTGATTAATTTCTTTGATCAGGTTATTCCTACAGGAATTAGTTATTCTGGCCCGGTTTGTCCAGGTGGTTATTTTACCATAAGTATTGATAGTATTGCAGGTGTTCAGATATTATGGATTGGCCCAAATGGGTTCACCGCAAATTCAAAAACAATTTCAGTATTAAATGCACAGCCCCAAAATTCAGGTATATATTCTGTAAAATGGATTATGAATGGTTGTGAAAGTTCCGTTTCCAATATTTCAGCAATCGTTCATTCAAATCCGGTTGCTAATGCCGGAGGAGATGTGAATTTATGTAGCGGACAAAATGTACAATTGTTAGGTACAGGTGGAGTTAGTTATACATGGTTTCCTAGTGTAGGATTAAGTGCAACAAATATTTCTAACCCAATTGCTTCACCAACAATTTCAACAACCTACATTCTTTCTGTTTTTGATTTAAATAATTGTCAGAATACAGATGATGTTGTATTTACTATTTCAACTTTATCAGTACCGGATGCCGGACAGGACTTGATTGCATGCAATGGAAATAGTAGTATAAACCTTGAAGGAATTGCTCCATCGAGCGGTATAGGTACTTGGACATGCACAACTCCCCCAAAAGCAACAATCCAAAATACAAATAACCCAAGCACTCTCGTTACCAATTTAAAAGTTGGTTCCAATCAATTTAAATGGACAGTTTCTAATGGAATTTGTACTCCTGCTTTTGATTTAGCAATTGTTAAATACACCACAGCTGCAAATTTTGGTTGTATAAAACCATCTAATCTTAAGCAGACTATTAACGGAAACAGTGCCACTTTAAATTGGTCAAATTGTACAATTGCAGATCAGTTTCAGGTTAGATATACAATTAATAATGTTTCTTATAATGTTCTAACTACTAATTTCTCAA
>Ga0114969_10002403_pt1 | contig 15385 bp, 13 predicted proteins | sample M_130807_MF_Meta_FD_87316 | JGI IMG/M metagenome (GOLD analysis project Ga0114969, IMG submission 87316) | Freshwater microbial communities from Lake Montjoie, Canada to study carbon cycling - M_130807_MF_MetaG | ecosystem: Environmental > Aquatic > Freshwater > Lake | place: Lake Montjoie...
CGTAAGGCGACGACACCAACCCTTCGAGGTCGAACGCATCCGCGTAGACGAGCAGGTGCACCATCGACTGGAAATCATCCGGGTCGGTCCCGCCGATGTCGGTCGAGACGAGCACGCGATGGCGCAAGGCAGAGGAAGGTTGTTCGGTCCCGAGCGCGGGGCACGCCGCGAGGGAGAGCCACGCGCTCGCGAGGGACAGGAGTGCGGAGACAAGGCCAAAACGGCGAGGGGTCGAGATCACCGGCACGAGCGTGAGTGAACCCAACGACGGCGACAATCTTCGCGTCATGGCAATGCGCCGGTGAAGCGACGGAGTTCGCTCGTATCCGCGATGAGGATTCAATCGACGGGTTCGGCGCGGTTGATGAACTCTGAGAAAACGTGCGGCGGAGGCGAGGTCGGCTTGCTGGCGCTCGCCGCTACGAGGGATGTTTCAGTTTAATGACGGTAGGTCGGCAACCGCCAGCCCTGGTTCACTCCCCGGAAAATCGGCGTCTTTGCCTGTTACTTCAGCTCGTAGATTTCGAGGAGTGCGCCACCGGTCGTCCCGGTCGCTCCGCTGACTTGGGCCGTGTAGGCACCGGGGGTGAGCGTGAGCGTCAACGCGGCGTCTTTGCTGCCGGCAACGAGGGCGAAGGCTCCGACGCTGCTCGCACTGGAAACAAGGGACGTCGCGGTCCAGTTGTCGTTGTTGGCGACCATGCGGCCGGTGCCGTCGTAGAGACTCACGATCGGATCAGCGAGCGCGCCGGTCACCCCAAACTGCGTGAGGGCAGGGCCCACGCCGCGGACGAGGAGCGATCCATTCGTGGTGCCGGTGATGACGAAACCACTGATGAGCACTCCGTCGGCGGCCGTGAGGCTGCTGCGGCTGGAGGCGTTGGCGAGGCGTGAGGCGGAGCCGCCGGCGACGTCGTAAATTTCGGCCAGGGCCACGCCACCATTCGTGCTGCGGCTGTCGAGGACTTGGAGGGAATAATTGCCAGGAGCGAGCGAGACGAGGACGGCCGAGTCGGCGTGACCGGTTGCGAGTGGGAAGGCACCGCTGATCGCGGCGGCTTGGGTGAGCGCGGGGGCGCCGGCCCAACCGGTGTTTTCCACGAGGACATTGCCCGTGGCGTCGTAGAGGCGGAGCAGCGGTGCCTCGAGGGCACCGGTGACGCCGAAGTCGGTGAGGCCGGGGCCGACGGCGCGGACGAGTACGGTGCGCTCGCCGGTGCCCGTGATGGCGAATCCGGTGAGGAGAGGATTGTCGGCGGTCACGCGGGCGCGGGTCGAGAGATTCGAGAGGCGAGCGAGGCTGGCCGAGCCGGGGGTCGTCGCGAGGAGCGCAGCGGCGACGGCCTGTTCCAAGGCACCGATGTCGGCGAGGATGCGGAAACTAGCGGGAGCGCCACCGGTGGGAGGGATGCCGGGGGTGGTGGCCGGCGGGTTAACGGGGGCATTTCCGAGTGGGAGGAGTTCGGCCGCCAACAGATTTGCGGCATTCAGTTCGCCGACCGATTCCGTGAGGCCGGACGAGGTGCCGCCACCACTGGCGACGATGGCGCGGGCGCGGACGTAGAAGTTAGTCGAAGCGGGCTGGGCGGCGACGGTGATCTGCCACGTGCTGGAGGTGCCGACGCGGGTCGCAGTGCCGAGCGTCGTCCACGTGACGGCATCGTCGGAGCGGGCAAAGGTCACACTCGATAGTTCGGTCGCGGTGCCGCCACGGGCCCACGTCACGCTCGTGCGGGCGGGGTTCAGGGCGAAGACTTGGGTCGCAGGAGTGGTGGCGGCGAGCCGGGCGAGGCCGGCGCGAATGAGGCCACCCATCCGATTGAAGGTGCCGCCGACCAGTACGCGGCCATCGGTCTGGAGTGTGAGGGCCGTGACGGCACCGTCGGGTTGCGGATCGAAGGTGGTGTCGCGGGTGCCGTTGCTATTGAGGCGAACAGTGAAACCAGTGAAGGCGCCACCGACAATAATGCGGCCGTCGGCTTGAAGAGCGATCGCGTTGATCGCGGCGGCGGCACCGTTAAAGGCGGTGAAGGTCGCGTCGTTCGTGCCATCGGCATTGAGACGGGAGACGACGTGGCGGACGCCCGTGCCGTCAGCGAGGACGAGAATGCGGCCGTCGGCTTGGGCGATGAGAGCGCGGACGACACCGACGTTCGGAGCGAACGTGGCATCGGTGGACCCATCGGGGAGGAGGCGCGCGAGGTTGGCGCGGGCGGCGCCGTTGACCGTCGCGAAGCTACCGCCGGCGATGACGAGGGAGCGGTTATCAGCTTGGACGATGAGGGCGTTGACGGTGCCGGCGAAGTTCGGGCTGTATCCGGTATCGAGTGACCCGTCGTTGTTGAAGCGGGCGAGGCGATTGCGGTTGGCGCCGGCGATGGTGGTGAAACTGCCCGCGACGAGGGTGCTGCCGCTCGGGAGCGAGAGGAGGGCGGAGACCGCGCCATTCGGATTCGGCTGGAAGGCGGTGCTCACTGTGCCGTCGTCGTTGATGAGGGCGAGATTGCGGCTGGCGACGCCGCCGATGTTCGCGAAATTACCGCCGAGCAGCATCACGCCGGTGGGGCGAACAGTGCTGAGCGCTCCGCCGACGATCAGGCTGCCGTCGGCGCGCAGGGCGAGGATTTCCACGGAGCCGTTGGCATCGGGATTGAAGGCGGTGTCGAGCGCGCCGGAGAAATCGACGCGGGCGAGACGGTTGCGCGCGGTCGCTTCGGTGGCGCCGTTGGCTTGGAGAGCGGTGAACGTGCCGCCAAAGACGACGGCACCGTTGGATTCGACCGCCACTGCGTTGACGGGGCCGTTGGTGTTGGGATCGAAATTCGAGTCCACCGTACCGTCGGCGTTCAGGCGCGCGATGTAGTTACGAAAATTCGTGTTGCCGATGGAGTTTGGCGAAAAGGTGTTGAAGGCGCCGCCGACGATGATCTTTCCGTCGAAGTAGGCCGCGAGGGCGCTGACGGCGCCACTGGCGCTCGGATCGAAGGTATCGAGGGTGCCATCGGTTTTGATCCGGGCGAGGTAGTTGCGCGTGGTGGCGGTGGTCGCCGCATTGGGGGTAAACGAGGTGAATGAGCCCCCGGCCACGATCATGCCGTCGGGCTGGAGGAGGAGTGCGCTGACGGTGGCGCTGGGGGCGGGGTTGTAAGCGGTGTCCAGCGCGCCGTTGGTCTCGACGCGGGCAAGGTAGTTGCGGGCGGTGGTGGCGGTGGCACCGTTGGGCTGGAGCGTCGTGAACGCGCCGCCGAGCACGATCTTGCCGTCGGTTTGGAGGACGATGGCGTTGACGCGGGCGCTGGCGTTGGGGTCGAACGCGGTGTCGAGGGTGCCGTTGGCGTTGAGGCGGGCGATGAAATTGCGGGTGCCCCCGGCAATGGCGGAGAAGGAGCCGGCGACGAGGATTTTGCCGTCAGGCTGGAGCGTGAGCGCGGAAACATCGGCGTTGGGCGCGGGCGAGAAGGAGGTGTCGAGCGTGCCGTCGGCAGCGATGCGCACGAGGTGGCTGCCCGTCGTCCCGGCCGGATTGGTGAAGCTACCACCGAGCAGGACGCGTCCGTCGGGCTGGGTCACGACGGCGCGGATCGTGCCGGTCAAACGGACCGAAGGAGCGAACGCGGTGCGCAGCGAGCCGTCGCGATTGAGCCAGGCCAGACCGTTGCCCTGAGTGGCGACGGGGGCGGTATCCGAACGATGGAGGACGGCGGCGATCGGGCCGTCGGCGTCCAGCGATGAAGCGAACGTGGTGTCAGCGGCGCCTTCGGCGTTGAAGCGCGCGACGTTGGTGGTGCGCGTGCCGCCGATGTCAGCGAACGCGCCGACGGCGACGATCTTTCCGTCGGATTGCAGGGCCATGGCGGCGATCACGCCACCGGACGCGCCGCCGGTGCCGGGGCTAAACGCGGCGTCGAGGGTGCCGTTGGCGTTGATGCGCACGTAATGGTTGGCCGAGATCCGGGCGTTGGCACCAATGGGAGCGAGGGAAACAAAGCTGCCTCCGAGGAGGATTTTTTGTTCGGTGACGCCAGCGGTGACGATGGACTGGAGAGCGAGCGAATCGACGCGGTTGCCGTTGGCTTCGCTCAGATCGAGATTGAAGGTGAGGTCGAGTTTGCCATCGGTGCCGAGGCGGGCGGCATATTTGCGCAGCGTCCACGTCGCATCACCCGCGGATTGGATGCCCTTGAAGGAACCGCCGACGACCAGACGGCCATCGGATTGGAGGGCGAGCGCGAGGACGACGCCGTCGATCACATTGGGCGCATAAGCGGTATCGAGCGTGCCGTCGGCATTGAGGCGGACGAGGCGGTTGCGGGTGATCGCGGTGCTGGTGACGACGCCGTTGACCGTCGTGCTGGTGGCACCCGGGGGCTGGAACAAGGTGAACTGGCCGCCGACGATGATTTTACCATCCGACTGAAGTGCGAGGGCGGTGGCGCGAGCGTTGACGAGGGGAGTGAAGGCGGTGTCGAGGGTGCCATCGGCGTTGAGTCGGGCGATGAAACTCCGTGACGTCGACCCCGTCCCGGCGTTTGGAGTGAACGCGGTGAAGGCACCGGCGAGGAGGATCTTGCCATCACCTTGGAGGACGATGGACGAAACGGTCGAACTGGCACCGGGATTAAACGTATCGACCGAGCCGTCGGTGTTGAGGCGCGCGAGGTAGCCGCGGAAATAGGTCGTGGATTTAACCGTGGTGGTGACGCCGCCGGTGGTTGCGACGGTGGTGCTGGTGGTGAGGGTCGCGCTGCCATCGGTGCTGGTGGATGTGGTGGTGCCGACCGCCGCACCCGGCGTGATGGTCGTCACGATGGCATTGAGGGAGGTGAAATTGCCGCCGATCAAAACCTTGCCGTCAGATTGGAGGGCGAGCGCACCGACTTGGCCGCTGGGGTTGGTATTGTAGGTGGTGTCGAGCGAGCCGTCGGTGTTGAGGCGCGCGAGGTAGCTGCGGGCGGTGGTACCGATCAAGGTAAAGGTGCCGGCGATGATAAGTTTGCCATCGGCTTGGCGGACGACGGCCAAGATGCGACCATTGGGTGCGGCGGGCACGTAGGAGGCATCGACGGAGCCGTCCGTGTTGAGGCGGGCGAGATAATTCCGGGTGAGGCCGCCGACGGTGGTGAACGAACCGCCGATGATGACTTTGCCGTCGGGCTGGACGAGGGAGACGAGCGGACGACCCTCGGCGTCGACTTGGAATGTGGTGTCGAGGGTGCCGTCAGCGCCGACCCGGGCGAGGCGATTCCGGAGGGCCCCCGTCGCGAGGCCGCGAGATTGGATTGAGGTGAAATAACCGCCGAGGATGACCTTGCCGTCGGGTTGAAACGCGAAGGCGGCCACGGTGGAGTTGGCCGAGGCAGTGAAGCCGGTGTCGAGCGAGCCGTCGGGGTTCAGGCGCGCGACGTAGGGCCGCTGAGTGGTGATCGTGCCGCGACCCCAGACGGATGTGAACTGACCGCCGACCATGACATCGCCGTCAGGAGCGAGCGCGATGGCGACGACGTTGCCGCCGAAGTTGGGGTAGAACTCAGAGTCGAGGGTCCCGTCGGCATTGAGCCGGGCGAGGCGGTTGCGGGTGGCGGAGTTTTCGTTGCCGGGCGGCTGGAGCGTTGAAAAAGAACCGCCGAGGATGATCTTGCCGTCGCGTTGCACGGCGAGCGCGGCCACGGCGTTGTTGGCATTCGGATCGAATTCGGAATCGACGGTGCCGTTGGCGTTGAGGCGGGCGATACGATTACGCGTCGTCACGACGCCGGTGCCGGAGGGTTGCAGCGAGGTGAAGCCACCCGCGATCACGATCTTGCCATCGCCGACGGCGGCGCGGGGGGTGCCGGCGAAATTCGAGGCCTCGAGCTGCGAGACGAGGGCGAGAACGATGCTGTTGGGATTGGGGTTGTAGGCGGTGTCGAGCGAGCCATCGGCGTTGAAGCGGGCCACGTGGTTGCGGGCGGCGGGGGTGGTGCCGGGCTGCACGGTGGTGAAGCGACCGCCGACGACGAGTTTGCCGTTGGGTTGGAATACGAGGGCATTCACTTGAGGGAGCGTGCCGCCCGAGATGTTCGGGTTGAATGTGAGGTCGAGGGTTCCGTTAGCGTTGAGGCGGGCCACGCGGTTGCGCGTCGTGGTGGTGGCGGCACCGTTGGGCTGGAGGGCGGTGAAATCGCCGCCGATCACGATGCGGCCGTCGGACTGGAGGACTAAGGCGCGGATGGGGCCGTTGGCGTTGGGGTCAAAGGTGGCGTCGACCGAGCCATCAGGGTTCAGGCGGGCGAGATTGTTGCGGATCGCGGAGGCACCCACGGCAGGGCGGAGGGACGTGAATTGGCCGGCGACGAGGAGTTTTCCGTCGGCCTGGGTCGCCAAGACATAGACGTTGCCATCGACGTTGGGATCAAAGCCATCCGCCGCCGAAGGGCTCTGAGCGAAGGCGGCAACGGCGCTCAAGAAGAGAGCGGAAACGAACAACGGGCGCAGGGCAGACCGGAAAAACGAAGCGGTGAACATAGATAAGAAGAGGCGGATGCAACAGGGCGACAGCGCCGTGGGCAAGACGGATAACAGCCATCGGATGTCTCAGGTTCCGAGGAATCTTTGCTATGATTAAAAAGGGGAGGCCGCCGCCCGGCCCAAGGGCGGCGCGGCCTCATTTTTTCAACGTTGGAGCCTAATTGATTCCGTGCAGTCTGAGCCCATTCCCATGAAGCCCATGAAATTTCGCCCCGCCCTCCTCGGGGCGTTCACCGCCGCGCTCCTCACCGGCGGCTCCGCGGTCGCCCTCGCCGCGCCGCTGCCAGCCCCGTCGGCCATAACCGCGGTGACCGTCTACACCGATCGCGCCATCGTCACGCGCGCCGCCGCGCTCGATCTCGCGGCGACCGGCACCGTGGAAGTCACTTTTGAAAAGCTCCCGGCCACGCTCCTCGACCAGTCGCTGCACGTTTCCGGCCGTGGTGCGGCGCAGGTGACGATCCTCGATGTGACGGCGCGGGCGGCGTATGTTGATTTCACGCCCAACGAGCGGGTGAAGGCCATCGAAGACGCGTTGCGCGCGCTCGCGAAACAGCGCCGCGTGCTCGATGACCGCGGCGCGGTGCTCAAATCGCAGGACGGCTCGCTCGGCAAGCTGGAGACCGCCGCGACCTCCGTACCCCACAAGGACTCCGCGCCCCGCCTGACGATCGAGGAGTCGGCGAAACTCCTGGTTTTCCTCGAAGAACAACGCGCCAAATTCACGGCCGAGCGCCAATCGCTCGACACGCAACTCGAAGACCTCGCGGCCAAAGTCGACGCCGCGCAGCGCACACTCAACGAACTCCGCGGCGCCGGCGGCCGCGCCACCAAGACCGTGACCGTGCGCCTCGACGCCACGAGGGTCGGTACACTCAACCTCGCGCTGAGTTACACGGTGCCCGGCGCGAGTTGGACGCCGAGCTACGACGCCCGCGTGAACTCCAACGAAAAGACCATCGCTCTCGCGTATTACGGCCTCGTGCGGCAGAACACCGGCGAAGATTGGAAAAACGTCGCGCTCACGCTCTCGACGGCGCGACCGAGCCTCGGCGGCGCGGCCCCCGAGGTGCGGCCGTGGGCGCTGGATGTGTTTGTGCCGCGGCCGGAGCCGATGCCGATCGCGTTCGGAACCAGCGCACGCGAAATGCGGATGAAAACCGCGGCGGCTCCCGCCTCGTTCGGGGCGGTGACCTTAGGGGCGGTGGCAGACTCTCCTCCGCCACCGAAAGACGCCAGCTTCGCCCAAGCCACGATTGACCAAGCCGCCACCAGCGCCTCCTTCAAAATCTCCGCGCCCGCCAGCGTGCCGAGCGACAATTCCGCGCAGAAAATTCCGGTCACCACCGCCGCACTCGCCGCGAACCCGGACTATCTGACGACTCCGAAGCTCCAGCCGGCCGCGTTTCTCACCGCGAAAGTCGTCAACACCTCGGAATTTCCGCTGCTCGCCGGTCCGCTCAACGCGTTTCTCGACGGCACCTTTGTTGCCACGAGCGCGCTGCGCACCGTGATGCCTGACGAAACATTCGACCTCGCGCTCGGCGCCGACGAGGGGATTTCCGTGAAGCACAAACGCGTGAAGCGCTTCGCCGAAGACACCGGCCTCACGAAAAGTGGCAAACGCGTCACCTACGAATACCTGCTGCTGATTCAGAACAACAAGCAGATCGCCGCCCGGGTAATCGTGGCCGACCAAATCCCCGTTTCCCGCCACGAAAAGATCGTGGTGAAACAGCTCTCCCCTGATGCCAAAGAAATGAAACCCACGGCCGAGGGTGCGTTGAAGTGGACGCTCGACCTCCAGCCCGCCGAGAAACGCGAGCTCACCGTGAAGTTCAGCATCGACTACCCGAACGACGTGCAGGTGACCGGGCTGGAGCCGTAAACGAAAAGACCTGGGTAGGACGTGGCCCGAGATCCTCAAAATCTTCGCTCTGCTTGCATCCGCACCGAGGACCGCTAGGCTCTCTACGCCATGAAATTCCGCCCCCTCCTCGCTATGTCCCTCCTCTCGCTCCTCGGCATCGTCGCTCGCGCCGAAGCCCTTAAAGTGGGAGCCGATGCCCCGGTCGTCACCGCGACGACCGACGCCGGCACCAAGCTCAACCTCGCTGATGTGTATAAACAAAACGACTACACGCTCGTGTGGTTCTACCCGAGGGCCCTCACCGGCGGCTGCACCAAGCAAGGTTGCTCGCTGCGTGATGCCGCGGCGGACCTGAAGAAAAAGGGCGTCGCCGTGATCGGCGTCAGCACCGACTCCGTCGAGAAACAGAAAGAATTTAAGGACAAGAACAACTTCGCCTACCCGCTCCTCGCTGACACCGACAAGAAGGTCATCGCGGCCTTCGGTCAGTCCGGCGGCATGATGGCCAGTCGCGAGGCCTACTTGATCGATCGCAAGGGCAAGGTCGTTTACCACGACCAAGGCCAGACTGAGAAGCAGGCCGAGATGGTCCTCGCCTTCCTCAACGCGAAGAAGAGCTGAGCCCACCATTCCGGCCGCGGGACACCCCGCACACCCGGAGTCTTTCGAAACCGCGCTGCCCGTCAGCGCGGTTTTTTTATTTCCGGTGAGGGTGCGAGTGACTCACAGCTCGTCGTCGTGGGCCGCGCCGAGGGCCGAGGCTTCCGGATTCTCCCGCACCCGGGCGAGCCAGTCGGTGATGAGTGAATCCTGCCGCGTGTCCGACTCTGGCCACGGCGCCGCGACGAGATCGATCACGCGCAACGCGCCGTCGCTGCAGCGCACAAAATTTCGCGCATGCAGATCCGCCACCAGAAACGGCCGTGCATTCGCCGCCACCCGCCGTGACGGACTCGCCGCCCCGGCTTCGCGGCCTGGCTCCAGAAAAAACAGCCGCGGGTGATCGCGGTTTGCGCGCAGGAAGCGCGAGGGAATCTCGATCAGCCCCGCCGGCAGCGCCCGCGACATGTCGTCGCCCTGCGGCAGCGGCTCGCCGAGCACTTGTTTCGCCACGACGATGCCCTCCGGTGTGACCGCGACGACCTCGGTCGCCATGCCGCCGAGGGCCTGCACGAGGAGCAGTTTTTCAAACAAGGCCCGGTAGCTCCCCAAGGCCGCATCGGCCTGCAACACCGTCTCGTCGCCGCGCTGAAAACCAAACTCGCTGCCGACAAAATGTTCTTCGCGCGGCAGGAAAAACTTATAGACCGACGCATCCACCACGGCGACGAACGCCGAGGCTTCGACGCCACTGTGCAAGTAACGGAGCCGTGCGTTGGGTTCCTCTAACGGATGTTCCACCTCGACGTGAAAACCAAAGTCATCGAGCCCGTGCAGCGGGAGCAGCGCGCGAAACGCGCGGATCGCCGCGCCCAATTCCGCCCATTCGGGGCCGGCGCTTTCGAGCAGCGCTACTTCGTCTTCGGCGAGGAGGACGAGGTCGCGGTCCGGGTCCGAATGCGCTCGGAGATCGCATTTTTCTGCTGCCGCGCCGAGGTGAGCGAGCGCTTCCAATCGTCGCTCGTGATCGTCTTGAAGACGGGCGCGTGCTTCCGCGCCGGGGAGGACGCGGCCTTGGATGCAGGTGTTTTTTCCGGTGAAGGGGTCTTGCATGGCAGGTCCCGAGACATGCGCGGACCGTCACGCGTACGACGCGGGAACGCAAAAGATTTTTGCCGGGAAAATATTCATCGCGGAAATTCGTCGCGATCCGCCGCGTTTCGCTCGCGAAGATCGGCCGCAACGTCGCGCGCTCGCGGTCACTGTCATCGTCACGCCACCGCCCACCATTCGCCGTCGGCGAAGACCGAGCGCGCAGCGGAGCACGCCTCGGATCGGAGGCACCGCCAGTGGCCGAGTGCCTCAAGGAACTGACTTTTTACTCAGAGCCTCGCGCAGCCGGGAAGGGAGGCCATTTTGCGATCGAGCGTCAGCACCGTCGCGCGCCGGTGCGCGTAATCGAGGGCGATGAGTCGGTCGGTCAGGCCGGGCTCCTTGGTTTCGCGCAGCGCGTCGAGCACCGCGTCGCCATCGGCGGGCTCGATCAAACCGCTGGTCAGCGCCGAAAGGATCGCCGCACGGGCGTCGGCCTTGCTCAGCGCATAGTGGTGCTGAAGCACGGCATAGGCCTCGGCGATGACGATGTTGGCGACGGTGATGTGCTCCGCTTGCGCCGCACGCAGCGCCGCGAGTCGCTTGATGGTCGTCTGGTAGTCCGCCGCCGGCAGGCCGGTGAGCACGCGGACTAAGACGGAGGTATCAATCCCGTAGGCGGGCATGGTCTTTCGCGGTGCCGCGCCACGCGGCCAAGTCAAACGGCGGAAGCTGTGGGAAGATCTTGTGCTTGAGAGTCCCGAGTTTGTTGAAATCGACTCCTTCGGGCGCGAGCCGCCATTCGTCCTTATCTTGAATCAAGGCCAAGTAATCCCCGGGCTTCACGCGCAGAGCTTTGAGCACCGCCGCCGGAAACGTGACCTGCCGTTTGGCCGTGATTTTGATGCGAAGGGTGGGCCGCATAAATCTCAAACAGCGACTGCCTTACCCAAATGTCAAACGAGTAAGGAGGGCGACTCAGCACGGTTACAAATCCCCACGGGTCAGCAGCCCATCAGGCGCGGTTCCTTTTTTGCCGCTGAACAATCAGCGGCCTGTTCCCGTTCGGCATTCCACCTCGACCCCAAACGCCAAACCCCGATCCCTTTCTGCTGCCCTCGACCCCATTCGGCTGCCCTCACGCTCGAGCGTGGACGTGATTGGGAGCGAGTGAGGCCGAGTATGGCGGCTAAAAAAGAAACGGCCTACAAGCCGAGCTTGGCGAGGAGTTCCTCGACGGTGAGACGATGATGCGCGGCGACGGGCTTGAGCACGCCGCCGAGCAGCGTGCCGATTTTCAGCGGCTTGTGGTTGGGCACGGTGACGTGATGTGCGCCGTTGACCTGGGTCGTCAGCCGGATGTGCGAGCCTTCCTGCCGCACTCGCTCGTAGCCCAGCACGCCCAACGCGCGGGCCACGTCCTGGCCGGAGAGCTGGCGCGGGATTCTCACGTCGCGAGCACTTCGTCGCGGACGAAGTGGAGCCGGATAAGCCGAGGCATCGGGCCGGGCGCGCCGTCGCCGAAGTGGCATTGCACGGCGTCGCGCACCATGTCGCGCAGTTCGTCCATGGTCTCGCCCTGTGTCGCGATGGCGTGGCCGAGCGCGGTCGCCACGTAGCCGCCGTCCGCCTCGTCCTCGCGCACTTCAAAAATAATTTCGGTCATGGCGGGCAGTGTGCGGAGTGGCGGACGGGTTTCAACTCTCGCGTTCGCGGGGGGGGTGGCATTTCGCGTGCGTTTTTTTGAGGTCCGCAATCGTGACCTTCGCGTAGTGCTGCAAGGAGTCGAGGTGCTCGTGGCCGAGGCGTTCCTTGACGTGCCACAAGTTCGCGCCGCCGCGGATCAACTCGGTCGTGCAACTGGGGCGGAAGGTGGCCGCCGCGTTGGTCACGTCAAAGGCCGCGATCGTCACGCGCGCGCCGGACACGGTGGTGCGCACGGTGTCGGCGGCAGCGGCGAGTTTCGTGGCATCGCGGCCGTTGAGGACGACAGCGGCGCTGGCCTGCGCGAGGCCGCAAGCGAGTGCGAGGCCGATGCCTTGGCTGGAGCCAGTGATGAGCGCGGTGCGCCCCGTGAGCCAAGCCGAAGGGGGTAGAGTAGGCAGGAGCTGACTCACCTCGGCCAGCTGCTGCCTACTCTACCCCCGTTTGCCATTCAGAGGTAAAAAATTAGCCCAGCGTGTCAGGCCAGTGCAGCGATGGGCGGTAGCGCGTGGTCGGGTGCGGCTTGGCCGGACGCAGAGGTGCGGCTTTACGTGCAGCCCAATCCCGGTATCGTAGCGCGGGATGAGTACCATTACCGCGATCCTTGAGCCGCACGCCGATGGCACGCTGCATTTGCCGCTGCCGACCGAATTCTCGGGCGGAAAAGTGAAGGTCACGGCGACCCTCGCGGTCGCCGAAGAATCGGGGGAAACGGTGCGGGCGACCCCGGAAATGGTGCGGCAACGAATGGCGGCGTTGGCACGGCTGCGGGAATTGAATCCGTTCCGGGAGGTGGTTGATCCGGTTGCTTGGCAGCGCGAAATCCGCCAGGATCGTCCCGCCCCGGGTCGGGACTGATATGGTGCTGGACACGAACATTCTGATTTACGCCACCGGGCCAGACGGCCCGAAACTGCATCGTTGGCTGGCGGATCCCGATGCGACCGTGAGTGTGATTTCCCGGATTGAGACGCTCGGCTTCTACAAAATCACGCCGGAAGAAAAGAGCGCGCTGACGGCGATGTTGGCAACGTTGCCCGAATTGGCGCTGAACGAAACGGTCGCCACCACCGCGATCATGCTCCGCCAGCAACGCAAGATGGCGCTCGGTGACGCAGTCATCGCGGCGACCGCGCTCACGCACAACCTGTCACTGGTCACGCGCAACACGCAGGACTTCAAGCACGTCGCCGGACTACGCCTGCTCGATCCGTTTGCGACCGCCACCTGAGACGCGAGGCGCGAGGGGGAGGCAAAGAACCGAAAACGGCATCAGGCTTTGGGGTTTGGGGTTCATCGATTTTCTGGGTGAAAGAGTCTTGCTATGCAGGTCCTCAGACATGCGCGCACTGCCACGTGCACGAGGCGGGGAGGCAATGGGCTTTTGCCGAGCGCTCACTCCCGCGCTCCTCTACAACGCCGCCAGCAGTCCGCCGTCCACGTAGAGGATTTGGCCGTTAACGAAGTCGCTCGCGGGCGACGCGAGAAAGACCGCCGCGCCGGCGAGCTCTTCCGGTTTGCCCCAGCGGCCGGCCGGCGTGCGACCGCAGATCCATTTGTTGAAGTCGACGTTTTCCACGAGCGCGCGGTTCAACTCGGTCACGATGTAGCCGGGGCCGAGGCCGTTGCACTGGAGGCCGTGCTTTGCCCACTCGACGGCCATTGCGCGCGTGAGCATTTTCAGGCCGCCCTTCGCCGCCGAGTAGTTGGCGATCGTCGGCCGGCTCACTTCACTCATCACGGAGCAGGTATTGATGATTTTTCCCGCGCCACGCGCGATCATCCGCGGCGCGACGGCCCGGGCCACGAGGAACACACTCGTGAGATTCGCATCGAGCACCTCGCGCCACTGCGCCTCCGTCATCGCGGCGAGCGGGGCGCGGCGCTGGATGCCGGCGTTGTTGATGAGGATATTAATCGGCGCAAACTCGGCCTCAATACGCGCGACCTCGCGTTCGATGGCGGCCGCATTGGTCACGTCAAAGGCCGCAAACGTCACGCGCGCGCCGGACACGGTCGCGCGCACGGTGTCGGCGGCGGCCGAGAGTTTCGTGGCATCGCGGCCGTTGAGCACGACAGCGGCGCCGGCCTGCGCGAGGCCGCAAGCGAGTGCGAGGCCGATGCCCTGGCTGGAGCCGGTGATGAGCGCGGTGCGCCCAGTGAGATCGAAGAGGGGATTTTTTGCGGACATAGACGTTCAGGAGACTTCGATGCGGCGCACACGGCCTGACAAGAGAAACAGCGACGCGGTCGCAAGCGGGGCCAACACCGCGGCGGTGATCAAGATCGGCGTATACGAAAAATGGTCGACCACCCAGCCCGTGGAAAACGTGAAGATCACCGCGCCGAGGCCGGCCGCCGTGCCGGCGAAACCGGCGATCGAGCCCACCGCGCCGACGGGAAAATAGTCGCTCGCGAGTGTCTGCACGTTGCCGACCCAAAATTGAAAGCCGAACAGCGTGACGCTCAGGCAGACGATCGCGGCGGGCGCCGAGGTGGCGAACGCGGTGGCGAAACCCGCGAGCATCGCGACGGTGCCAATCGTGATCGCGGTCTTGCGCGCGCGGTTCACGTCGCCCGTGCGCCGCAGCAGATAGCCCGAGAACCAGCCGCCCGCGAGGGCACCGAGGGCCGCGGCGACGTAAGGCACCCAGCCCGTGGCTTTCAGTTGCTTGAGGTCGAAGCCGCGGGCGTCGGAGAGGTAGAGCGGCATCCAATTCACGTAGAGCCACCAGATCGGATCGCCGAAAAACCGCGCGACCACAATGCCCCACACCTCTCGGCGGCGCAGCAGCAGGCTCCACGGCACAGACGGGTGTTGGGGCGCTGCCGCTGCCGCGGTGGCAGCTGCCGCCGCCGTTACGCGTTCATCTTTCGGATACAGTGCGAGCCACAACGCCAGCCAGACAAAGCCCATCGCGCCGGTGATCACGAACACGGCGCGCCACCCGAAGTCGTCGCGCATCCAAATAATCAACGGGATCGCGAACGCGGGTCCGAGCGAGGCGCCGGTATTGGCAATGCCCATACCGAGTGCGCGTTGGCGCGCGGGAAACCACGCCGCAATCGTACGCGTCGCGCCGGGCCAGTTGCCGGCTTCACCCAGACCGAGCAGTCCGCGCAAAACACAGAGGCTCGCCACGCCGCGCGCCGCCGCCGTGCCGATCTGGGCGACCGACCACACCACGACCGCCACCGCGAAGCCGAGGCGGTTGCCGATGCGATCGAACACCGCACCCCAGAGAAACATCGAGAGCGCGTAGACGAGGAGAAACGAATTCGCTATCCACGCGTAGTCGACGTTGGTGAGCTTAAACTCCGCGCGCAGCACCGGCGCGAGCGTCGGTAGCGCGAGCCGGTCAAAATAGTTGATGACCGTGCCGAGGAAAATCAGCGCGATGATCACCCAGCGCCACGGGCGCTCCGGGGGCGCCACTTCGGCGCTCATAGCGGGCTAACCCTTTCAAGCAATTCAACCACGGATAGACACGGGTGAACGTGGATCGGCTGAGTTCTGCATCTGTGTCTATCCGTGTTCATCGGTGGTTAAAAACTCCGGTTTGTAGGTCTCACTTAAATTTATCCCGCATCGCTTGGATGCCAGGGATTTTC
>Ga0114969_10002404_pt1 | contig 15384 bp, 16 predicted proteins | sample M_130807_MF_Meta_FD_87316 | JGI IMG/M metagenome (GOLD analysis project Ga0114969, IMG submission 87316) | Freshwater microbial communities from Lake Montjoie, Canada to study carbon cycling - M_130807_MF_MetaG | ecosystem: Environmental > Aquatic > Freshwater > Lake | place: Lake Montjoie...
TCGATGCTTTCTGGGTCGACCGCGCCAATGCCGCCTCGGCCCGCAACGACTCCCTTGCCTTGGCCGCCTAAATCCACATTCCAACGATTCCGTCGTGCACCCCCTGGCAAACCGTGGACCTCTTTCCCCGCGACAAACCCCGATTCCCCCCTACCCTCGTCGCGTGGGCGAATTGCCGGTTCAACACCATTGGCGCAGCGTGAAGGACCACTCCCGGTCCTTTTGGGATTTCACCTACGTCTACCCCGTGATCTCCCGCCGTTCCCGCGGGCTTTCCATCGGCATCAACCTGAACCCCGACAAGGTCTGCAATTTCGACTGCGTTTATTGCGAGGTCGACCGCTCCACGCCGCCCAAGTCCAGGGTTCTCGATTTGGCCAAGGTCCGCTCGGAACTGGCGGAAATGATCCGGCTCGCGCAGACCGGCAAGCTCGGCGAGGACCCCAAGTTCGCCGAGGCAGCGCCCCTCACCCGGCTCGTCCGCGACATCGCCTTCAGTGGCGACGGCGAACCGACCATGGTCCCCAACTTCGACGAATGCGTCCAAGTCGCCGTCGATGCCAAGAGCGCCTTTGGTTTGCACGAAACCAAGATCGTCCTGATCACCGATGCCGCCGGGCTCGACAAGGAGTCGGTGCGCCGGGGGTTGGCGCTGATGGACGCCCATCAGGGCGAGGTCTGGGCGAAGCTCGACGCGGGCACCGAGGCGTATTTCAAACTGGTCAACCGGTCGTCGGTCCGATTCGACCGTATCCTCGCCAATCTCGAGTCCACCGCGAAGGCCCGGCCGATCGTGATCCAGACCCTCTTGCTGCGCATCCATGGCGCGCCGATGCCGCCGGAAGAGTTGGAGGCCTACTGCGGGCGCCTGCGGGCGATCGTCGAGGCCGGGGGCCGAATCGCCGAGGTCCACGCCTACACCATCGCCCGACCGACCCCCGAGCCTTGGGCCACCAAGCTGACGGCCGACGAGTTGGAATCGATGGCCGGCACGATCCGCGATCGGACGGGCCTGCGGGTGGCGACCTTTGCATGAAGGATGGATCGGGGCGGCGGACTGCCGTCGGCCCCGGAAATTCCGATACTTTCGCTTGAACTCTGGCACGGCTCTGGCTTTTTACGCGCCGGCCCCGCGTGGAAGATCTCGATGGGATGCCGGGCCGACACCGATACAAAACCAGCCACATCCGATGCACGGACTCCGACCCTCCGGTTCTCCCCTGCAGCGTCTCCAGGCGCGGCAGACGCTCAAACCCATCAACTTCATCTGCATCTCGCCCGAGGCCAAGTCGGTACAACTGATGGGTGACTTCAACGATTGGAATTCGGAAAGCCACCCGATGAAGCGCAGCTTCGACGGCTCGTGGCATCTCTCCGTCCAATTGAGCCACGGGGGCCACCACTACCAGTTCGTCGTCGATGGCAAGCGCACCAACGATCCCCGCGCGCAGGGGTTGGCCCGGAACGAGGCGGGCGAGAAGGTGTCGATGATCCTCGTCAGTTGACGGGATCGTCCGGTCCGGGGCCCGGACCACCTTTCGGCGTGGACCCGTCGGGAACCGGGCCGGGCGCGGTTTCGGCCGCGCGTTCGAGTTCGCGCCGTCCGCGCTGTTCCGCGAAGAAGGCACGGAGCATTTGGCGCGATTCGTCGGCCCGGATGCCCGGGGTGACGACGCAGCGGTGGTTGAGCGTCGGGAATTGGAGAATGTTCATGGCCCCCCCGGCCGCCCCGCCCTTCGGGTCGGGCACCCCGAAGACCACCCGTTCGCACCGCACGTGCACCACCGCCCCCGCACACATCGGGCACGGTTCCTTGGTCACGTACAAGGTGCAGTCGGTCAACCGCCAATCCCCAGCCGCCGCCTGGGCTTGGGTCAGGGCCAGCATTTCCGCGTGGGCGGTGGCATCCTTGAGGCGCTCCACTTGGTTGTGCGCCCGCGCGATGATGCGTCCTCCGCGCACCACCACCGCGCCCACCGGCACCTCGCCGGCCTCGTAGGCCCGCAACGCCTGCCGCAGGGCCTCCCCCATGAAATACAGGTCGGACCCGAGGTCGATGACCGGTTCGGCGGGATCCGATTCGATGGGGTTCATGCGTGGGCGGGTCGGGACTCCTCGAGGGACCAGCGATGGGATCCATCGGCGGTGCAATGGCAATGGGCGGCGAAAAATCCTCCGCGATGGCGCCAAAACAGCGGCCAGATCTGGTCGCGGTCCGTGTCCGGCATTGGCAAACGGCCGAGTTCATCGCGGCGCCAGAAGCCGAATCGCCCTTCGCGATGGGGTGGCGGCAACTCGCGGAATCGCCGGCGGATTTCGAAGAGAAACATGAGCCAATGCGACTGCCCGAGGTAGCCGTGCTCGCTGACGATGCCCGCCAGATGGAGGTCGGCCGGATCCAATGCGACACCCAGTTCCTCGTGGGCCTCGCGGAGGGCGCAGGCATGGGGGGATTCGCCGGATTCCTGTTTCAATTTGCCGCCGCACGGACTCCACAGGCCACGGTTCGGCTCTTGGGCCCGCTCGATCAGCAGGACCTCGTCCTGCTCGCCGAAACAGTAGAGCAGGGTGGCCACTTTGTAGGGCAACGCCATCGTCGCCACAGCCTATGCTTGGGCAGCCTTCGGGGAAAAGGGGTTTGACCGATTCGTCCACATCCCCTAGAAAGAGGGTTCAGAGATGCAAACCTTCGTCTCCATCACCGCAACGCCGCGCTGCCATCGGATGGCACGCAACCTTCGTTCCTGGGCCAAGCCCGGAACGTTCGGCGTCGTGGGGGAGACCGGATAGAGTACCGAGTCAACGGCTTTTCGAAAAACCCACGATTGCCTCGCAATCGTGGGTTTTTTGCATTCCGGACGGGCCGCCGGATCCTTTTCGGCCCAACGACACAACCAGAAGAAACCAGTAGCATGAACACAACGGAAACCATGAAACCCGCCGTCTTCGGTCCCCTGGGACCGGGGACGCCCTATCCAACGGACCTGAGTCCCTGGACCCCCGACGCCGAGTTGGAACGGCTCAAACACCGGTTGCTGCGCCACGAACTGGCCCAATCGACCCCGAACATCTGGGTCGCCTTGCGGCGGGCCGCCAACGAAGCCGCCGCCTTGGCCTGGCTGGAACAACACCCGTTGCTGGTGTTCCCAACACTGTTCGCCGAGCTCACCCTCGCGGCCCGGCGCCGCGCCTACAAACAGGAGTTCGTGCGGGCCCGTTCCGCCGAATTCCTCTTGGAGGCCGCGTGATCCCGATGGCACCCCGCGGCGATGCCCGCTCGAGCACCGGTGGCCAGACCCGGACGGAAACCGTCGCGGACCGCGTCGCGTCACGCGGCCCGCTACGGTTTCCGGCCCGGGTCGGCTGCCGTCCGGTCAGCCGAACCAAGGATTGTTCGCCTTTTCCTGGGCCACCGTGGTGAGCGGGCCGTGCCCCGGACACACCAGGGTTTCCGCCGGCAGGGAAAAGATCTGTTCGCGCACCTTCTGCCGCGCCAATTCCAGGTGTTCCTTGGCACCGCCCATGGATCCCGCGAACAGCGCGTCGCCCACCATCGCCACGTGGGGCGCGTCCTCCGGCCACGTGCCGACGATGTAGGTCACCCCGTCCTCCGCGTGCCCGGGCGTCTCGCGGTTGGTGACCCGAAGGCTGCCGAGCATGATGAAGTCGTTCGACCGGATCCGATGCTCGACCGGCGCGTTCTTGTTGCCGGAGTGGATCCGCGCCTTCGGAAACCGTTCCCGGACCGCGCCCAACGCCGCGATGTGATCGCCGTGGGAATGGGTGATGAACACGTGTTTCAACTGCAGCTGGTTCGCGTCGATCAACGACAGGATGGCCGCGCCGTCGTACCCGGTGTCGAACAGCGCCGCTTCCCGGGTCACCTCGTCCCAAACCAGGTAGCAGTTCACGGTCACGCCGTCCCCCGTGCTCGTCAGCATCCGGAGTTCGCACCATTTCGACAGGTCGACCGGCTCGGGCATCCAACCGTCGTGCTGCCGTTGCAGCCGCCCGCCGTCCAGGGTCAGCCGCGCGCCCAGTTCCACCCACCGTGTCCCCGCCGGGGCCTTGCCCGTCTCCTCGAATTGGCGGTACGCGTCCACCGACAGTCCCGCCGCGGTTGCCGCGGCTTCCATCGTCGTTCCCGTCGACACCCGCGCCTTGCGCAGGATGTCGCCGATCGTGTCGTCGAGATTCATCAAAGCGGGACACGTTAGGCCGGTCTCCCACCACCTGTCACCCCTGCTTTGGACCTCGTTCGGTCGCCCCGGACATGGTTCCCTGCCGCCATGCGACGCCTTCCCCTATCGTCGGTCATCCGTCATGCCGACGCCCTGCTGCGCCCCGGCGATTTCGTGGACTACGACGGCGCCGTGAATGGACTCCAGTTCGAGAACACCGGTTCGGTTTCGCGCATCGTGGCCGCCGTCGACGGAACAGTGCCGGTGGTGCGCAAAGCCATCGAGGCGGGTGGCGACCTCCTCGTGGTCCACCATGGCCTGTTTTGGGGGAAAACGGTGCCATGGACCGGGCGGCGGGCCCAGATGCTGCGCCTGCTGGTACAGAATGATCTCGCCGTGTATGCGCAGCACCTGCCGCTCGATGGCCACCCGAAACTTGGCAACGCCGCGAGGCTCGCCCATGCACTCGGCTTCACCCGCCTCCGTCCGTTCTTCGAATCCAAAGGCTCGTGGATCGGGGTGCGGGTCGATCTGCCGCGCCCAATTCGACTCGAGGCATTGGCCAAGCGCCTCGGCACGGTGCTGGGTGCACCGCCCACGGTTCTGCCCGGTGGGGCTGCCACCTGTCGGCGCATCGGCATCTGCACCGGGGGCGCGGGCGCCGAGATCCCGCAGGCCGCCCGGGAAGGCGTGGACACGTTCATCACCGGGGAAGGACCCCACTGGACCTACGCGCTGGCGGAGGACCACGGCATCAACGCGCTCTACGGGGGGCATTACGCGACCGAGACTTTCGGCGTGAAGGCGTTGGCCGAGGTGCTCTCCCGGAAATTCAGGATTCCCTGGGTCTTCGTCGATCATCCGACCGGACTTTGACCCGCCGGCCGCCGTTCAGCGGAGATCGTCGGTAATCTGGTACCGGCGCCAGTCGTTGTCCTGGGCGGATCGCCAGGTCTTGTTCGGCTGCTGGTTTTCGGCGTGGCCGTCGGCGTAGGTGATGTTCGCCCGACCGCCGTGCCGGCCCAGGAGCCGCGCCTGTTGGGTGGCGGATGCCGCGTCGTCGAACGCCCACGGCTGCGGGTACATCCCGCCGCGCGATGGCGTGCCGTTGGCGCGCCCGGCGTCGCCCAACATGATGAAGGAGGACGGGCGGGGGAACGAAGGCAGCTGGGTGGTTTCGTTGAAACCAAAGTCCGGATTGGCCGTGTACCATGCGCGTTGGGCGGCCCCCTCGATGTTGGATTCGTTGTGGTTGTTGCCGTAGTCGGTGGTGAACCACGCCCCGGCCTTGGGCGCATCCCATTTCGGCCCCGCAGTGCACCGGAAAACATTGGTCGCGCCGCCCACGTAACCCAGCAGCAGTTGGCGATACGAATAGGACGCCCGGGCTTCCGCGGTGTCCGGCGTTCCGGCCGGAGCAGTGCGCTCGGTCACGTAGGCTGGCAGCCGATCGTTGGAATCCAGGGCGTAGGTCTGATACGCGAGCCCGATCTGCCGCACGTTCGAGAGGCACTTGATCTTCTGGGCGTTGCTTTTTGCCTTGGCCAGGGCCGGGAGCAGCATCCCGGCGAGGATCGCGATGATCGCGATGACCACCAGCAGTTCGATGAGGGTGAAGCCGGGGGTCCGGCGGGCATTTCGGGGGAACGCTTTCATGAGTTGGATGGCAAGAGGCGGGACAAGTTCGATCCCCATCGAATTCCCCGCGCCACCCGGCGCGGGGCCATCAGCGCATTCTCTGCAAATGCGCGGAGGCAGCAGCGCTGCCATCAATGGTTCTTGAACCGTCATTGTCTATCACCATGCTAGGGAGACAGTTTCATCTGTCAATCGAGCTTTTGAGTGTTTGTTACATGTTGTTAATACGATGTTTATGATTTCTATGTCACGTTCTTACAACAACATGTTCTCAGTATGTATGGGATATTCTCTTCCGTTGTTATCCTATTGTAGATGTTTATGAAGGATGGGCGTGTGCCCACCGGGAGCATCCGGGTTCCGGATGAAAGGCGGTGCCTTCCCCCGCCGTTTCGTCCACCGTCCGGCCCGGTGAACGCGTTGATCGCCAAGATCGAGGAAAACGCCCGACGCCGTCTGGTCCTGCCGCCCCTGAGCAAGCCGTCGGACGAAATCCCGCGTTACAAGCAGTTCCTGAAGGTCGAATCCCATCGGCTGCGGATCCTGCACCGCGGCGGCGCGGGCGGCCTCGAGGTTTGCCAAGCCCGGGCGGGCATGATGGACGTCATGGTGCGCCACATCTGGGACGCGGTCGGGCGCTCGTTTCCCGCGCGCGGCAAGGCACCCCCGGTGGCCTTGGTGGCCTTCGGCGGCTACGGCCGGGGCGAACTCAACCCGGCCAGCGACATCGACCTCATGTTCCTGCACGGCCCGTTGCCGTCGCTCGACGCCGAGGGACAGCGGGTTCTGGCGGACTGGACCAGCGGGTTGCTGTACACGCTTTGGGACGTCGGGCTCAAAGTGGGCCACGCGGTTCGGGCGATCGACGACTGCATCCAGGTGGCGAACGGCGACATGCAGTCGAAAACGTCTTTGCTGGAGGCCCGGTTGGTGACGGGCGACGCGGCGTTGTTCGCGGATTTCCAGAAACAGTTCCACGCGGCGTGCGTGGCGGGGCACGCGTCGGAGTACGTGCAACAGCGGCTCGAGGACCAGCGGACCCGCCGGCTGAAGCACGGGAACTCGCCGGCGTTGCAGGAGCCCAACATCAAGAACGGCGTGGGCGGCCTGCGCGATTTCCAGAACCTGCTTTGGATGGCCTATTTCAAGGAAGGCCTCCGCACCGTCGGCGACCTCCAGCGCGAGGAATTCCTGGGCTCGGGGGAACGGCGCCAACTCGAGGCCGCCTACGATTTCCTGCTGCGCACACGGACCGAATTGCACCACGTGGCGGGACGGGCCATCGACGTTCTCGCGGCCAACGTGAAGCCGTCGGTCGCCACCGGGCTGGGGTACGCCGACCGCTCGCCGCAGGCGCGGGTGGAGGCCTTCATGCGCGATTACTATACCCATGCGCGCAACCTCTACCTCATCACCCGCATCGTGGAGCAGCGCCTCGCGCTGGTCCCGACGCCGGCGGGGCGCTCGGTGCCCGCGCAGCAGTTCGATGGATTCAAGGCGGTCGAGGGACAACTCCGGCACGTGTACAAGACCACGCTGCGGGATGATCCGCGGCGTTTCCTGCGGGCCTTCCTGCATTGCCAACAACGCGGGCTGGTGTTGCACCCGGACCTCGCCCAGCTGATGCGCCAGCAGGTGAGCCTCGTGGACCGCGGTTTCGTGGCCGACCGCCACAACCACACCACGTTCCTCGAGATCCTCAACCAGCGCGGGAACGTCGCCGCCCACCTCCGCGCGATGCACGAGGTCGGGTTCCTCGGGAAATTCATCCCGGAATTCGGCCGGCTCACGAACCTCGTGCAGCACGAGTTCTACCACCAGTACGCCGTCGACGAGCACACCCTGGCGTGCGTGGAGAAACTCGACCGCGTCTGGGACGCCACCGAGAATCCCTACCGTCGCTACACGGCCCTGCTGCGCGGACTGGAACGGCCGTTCGTGCTCTATCTCGCCCTGCTGCTGCACGACGCCGGCAAGGCGCTGAACTCGGGCCGCCACGAGGTTGCCGGCGGCGACCTTGCCGAGAAGGCCGGCCGCCGACTCCGGCTGGACCCGGCCACCATCGCCACCCTGCGCCTCGTGATCGAACTGCACCTCGCCATGGTGCAGGTCTCGCAACGCCGCGATCTCGAGGATCCCGGCGTCATCCGCGAATTCGCCGCCAGGATCCAAGGCCAGGAAAACCTCGACCTCCTCGCGCTCCACACCTTCGCCGACTCGATGGGGACCAGCGACACCCTGTGGAACGGGTTCAAGGACTCTTTGCTCTGGTCGCTCTACCACAAGACCAAGGACCTGCTCCGCGGCGGCACCGATTTCATCCAGGCGGAACAACGCCAGCGCGAGCAGCTCCGCGATTTCGTCCGGCACTTGCTGCCGAAGACCTTTGCCCCGGACGAGATCGAGGCGCATTTCGCCGGCCTTCCGCCGCGCTATTTCCAATTGCACGGCGCCAAGGAAATCGCCCGCGACCTCACCTTGGCCCACCGGTTCATGCACCTCCAGCTCACCGAGGCCGAACGGGCGCTGGAACCGGTGGTGGCATGGGACGACGACCGCGACCGCGGGTATGCGACCGTGCATGTGTGCACGTGGGATTGGGCGGGCCTCTTCAGCAAGATCACCGGGACGCTCACCGCCGCCGGCCTCAATATTTTCGGGGCGCAGATCTTCACCCGGACCGACGGCATCGTGCTCGACACTTTCTACGTCGCGGAAGCCCGGGGCGGGGCTTTCCCGGGCCCCGAATCCCGCGAGCGATTCGAAAAGATCCTCCTGCAGGCCCTGACCGGCGACCTCGACGTGACCAAGGCCATCGCGCAGGCCCCGCGCTACCAATCGCTCTGGCAGGCCGCGGGCGAGTCCATCGCGCCGCGCGTGCGGGTCGACAACCAGGCATCGCCCACGGCGACGGTGATCGATCTCGAGGCCGAGGACCGCGTCGGCCTCCTCTACCGCGTCTCGCGTACCCTGTATCGGCTTGGCCTCTCGATCACCCTGGCGCGGATCTCCACCGAAAAGGGCGCGGCCCTCGACACGTTCTACGTGACCGATCTGGAGGGCGACAAGCTGACCGACGAGGCGCGCCTGGCCCAGATCGAGAAGAAACTGCGCGAAGCGTTGGCCGGCTGACGGCCCGTCGGCAGAGCCGGTGGGTTTCCCGGTCCACCGAACCCGCCGGGGGTCGGGTCCGCCTTCTCCCGGCGGTGGCCCACCGACGGGGATTCTCCGGCTTTGGTTCCGGCATTGCCGCCGCGACACCCGGCGACCTAGCGTCGCGGCCTCATGCCACGCACCGTCACCCATTCGCCCACGCTCACGGTGCCGCTCACGACCGATTGCCCGTGGCATTGCAATTATTGCGGCTATCGCACCGACCAGAAGGGCCTGATCGCCGACGCCTCTTTTCACCACCTGCTCGACCAAGCCCAGGCGCAGGACGTTTCCGAGATCCTGTTCCTTTCGGGCGAGGCTCCGGACACCGTGCCGCACCTGCGCTCCGAATTGCGGCGGCGCGGGTTCCCCGACTTCGTCGCCTACGCCCGCTGGGCCTGCGAACGGGTCCTCGAACGCGGCTTCCTGCCCCACGCCAATCTGGGCGCCCTGGCGCGGCCGCAAATCGACCGGTTGAAAGGCGTGACCGCGGCCATGAGCCTGATGCTCGAGAACGTCGACGACGCCTTCAACCGGACCGTGGCGCCCGAGAAGACCGCGGCCTCCCGGCTCGCCGCCATCGAGGCCGCCGGCGCCGCACGGGTTCCGTTCACCAGCGGCATCCTCGTCGGGCTCGGCGAAAGCCGGGAATCGCGCCTGCGCTCATTGGACGCCCTGGCGGCGTCCCACGCCCGGCATGGCCACCTGATGGGTGTCCTGTTGAACAACTTCGTCCCCAACGCCGGTTCGACCCTGCACGCGGCCCCAGAGACGCCCGGTGTCGCGGACTATCTCGAATTGATCGAACACTGCCGCCGGGTCATGCCCGGGGTCGGCATCCAGATCCCGCCCCACCTGAATCCGCATTGGCAGGAACTGTTGCCCCTCGTCGACGATCTCGGAAGCATCGGCGCCGGCGACGATCTCGCCAACTCGTCGCATCCGTGGGCGTCGCCCGGCATCTGTGCCGAGGCCTGCGCGGTCCATGGATTGGACCTGGGAAAACGCCTGCCGGTGTGGGGCGCGCACGCCGAGCCCGGCTGGGTTTCCGACCGGGTGCGCCGCGCCATCGAGGACCGCGGCTGAGTGTCTCTGGAACGGCCGCCGACCGGGTCGACGCGGGTCAGTTCCTTTTGTGGCCCATGTCGGGCCGGGGCAATGGCTGCATCGCGACGGAATGGTATTCCACGATGCCAGCGCCCGGCTCGACGCCGCCGGGATTCCATTGCCGGTACGCGCCCGAAGGCATCGTCCAACTCACACGCTTCGCGGCGTCCACCGCGAAACATTGGACCCGATTCCCATCCTTTTCCTTGAGGTGCCAGTCGGAGTTCGCCACGAGCAGGCGGTGGTCGGGCAGTTCCGTCACGCCCCACGGCAATTGCAGGGCAAACGCCGGCGCCGCGTCCCCGGCACCGTACGACCAGATTTCCTTCCACTGGGCGTCGAGGCGCACCATTCCGAAGTAGCCGGTTCCCAAGGTGGAGCCATCCGAGAGACGCTGGGCCATGACCGGCATGCGCGGGACGGCCAGCGAGCGCAGCAATTTGCCGTCGCGGTCGACCTCGACGAAACGCTGCTCCTCGCGCAGCGCCACCAGATAGGTTCCCTCGGGCGTGCGGCGCAGCAGCATGTAACGCGTGTGGTCGCTGCCTTTCGCCGGCACCGGCGTCCGGTGCAGCACCCGGCCGGTGCCGGATTCGAGCTCCACGATGGCCTGCTCCTGGCTGTTCAGCGCGGCGACATTCCCGTTGGGAAGGGGCACCCCGCTCTTCACCTCGGCCGGGGCCGCCAACCGATACTCCCAGACCGTCCGCTTGGCGGCGTCGACCTCGCGGACATAGCGATGGGTGGAGACGAGGTATCGGTGGTTCGGCAAGGCCCATCCGTCGTAAACGAGATCGTCTTCCGACCCGTGGAGTTGCCGGGAGGATCCGGCCGGATGGTACGACCAGGAAGCCGTGCCATCCGGCTCGACGACATGCAGTCCTTCCGCGGAGACGAGGAGGAACCGGCCCAGGGGGGATGGCCATGGCTTGCCGGCGATGGGCGCCGGACTTCCCGGCACGGAAACCGCGGCGGCCGGCAGCGCGATGGCAGCGACCGCGGCCATGCAGGCGGCGGCCCACCAACGACGGGGCATGGGATTCATGGCCGCAAGGCTGGGCCGGATGGTTTCCGGGTTCAAGGCAGCCGTGCGCGGCCCCGACGAGTGTTCGCGAGAACCGACCCGGCGGCGGTCTTCAGCCGGTGGCCTTGCGTGGCAGGGAGACGCAGAATTCCGAACCCTCGCCGGGCTGGCTCGTCACGGACACGCGGCCGCCGTGGGCTTCGACCACCGCCTTCACCAGGCTCAGGCCCAGCCCGAGTCCACGCTGCGAGCGGCTCTTGTCGCCGCGGTAGAGCCGGGTCCAGATCTTGTCCTGTTCCCCGGCCGGGATCCCCATGCCGTTGTCGCGCACCCGCACCGTCGCCTCGTCGGCCCGGCACTCGGCGACGATCCGCACGGAGCCACCCTCCGCCGTGTACTTCAAGGCGTTGTCCAACAGGTTGCCGAACACCTGCCGCATCCGGTTCGGATCCACCGACGCCCAGCACGACCCCGGCAGGTCCACCCGGACCTGGATCCTCCGTTCCTCGGCGACGAATTCGTAGACTTCCACCACCTCGCGGAGCAGACCGCACAGGTCGGTCTCCTCGCGATGCAACCGCATCATGCCGGACTCGGCCTCGGTGACGTCCATGAGGGTGTTGAGGATGCGCAGCACGCGCTCGGATTCCTCCACGCAATCCGCCAACGCCTCCCGCGCCGCGGCCTCGCCCGCGTCCGGGTGCAGGGCTACCTCCGCGGTCGCCCGCAATCGCGTCAACGGCGTGCGCAGGTCGTGCGCGGCGTTGTCGAGCGATTCCCTCATGGCGCGGATCAGCGATTGGTTGCGGTCGAGGACGGTGTTGAAGAGGCCCGCCAACTCCGCCAGTTCGTCCTCGCGCCGCGGTGCGGGCACCCGGGCGTCCAACCGGCCGGTCGCCAGGATGTCGCGTGCCGTCGCCACCATCTGCCGGATGGGTCGGGTGGTTCGGTAGGCGAACACCGCGCCGCCGAAGAAGCCGATGCCCACCACGGCCGAGGCCAGCACCAGAAACGCGCGGCGCAGCGGATCGAACAGCACCTGCCGGTTGTCGGTGCTGCGTCCCACCTCGAGCAACGTGCCGTCGCCCTGGGCCCGCGCGGCGAACGCGAAGTCGCGCGCGGCGTCGCGGGGAATGCGGATGACCTCGCGGTTTTCGCGCAGGGTGAGGCGGCCCCCGAAGATCGGCGTGTCGACCTGTTGGAACCCGACCCAATCCTGCGGCACCCGCACGAACACCACCTGGTTGTCGCGCCCGATGAGACGGACGAAGAGCGAGCTCTGTTCGGGGATGGCGGAATCGCGCGCCACGGCGGATGGCAGCGCCCCCGGGCCACGCGTGGCGTAGACTTGGGAATACTCGTCGAGTTTCCGCTCGAGGAATCTTTGTTCGCGGGCCTCGAGCGTTCCCGACAGCAGCCAGTACAAGGCGCCGAACAACGCCGTCGTGCTCGCCACGAACACGAGCCCAAACCACAGGCTGAGTCGCACCGCCAGGGTCCGGTGCATGCGGCCGAGGAAACTTCCGACCGGATTCGGGCGCCGCGCGTTGCCGCGCGCCGGGCCGGGGCCGGTTCCGCCCGGCTCCGCACCTCGTGGCGCCGGCGTTTCAGGAGCGGAGGACATAGCCCACTCCCCGCAACGTCTGGAGTCGCGTCCGCTCCGGATCGATCTTGCCGCGCAACCGATGGACCAGCACGTCGACCACGTTGGTCTGCGGATCGAAGCTATAGTCCCACACGTGTTCGAGGATCATGGTTTTCGTGACCGTGCGGCCGGCATTGCGCATGAGGTATTCGAGCAGCGAGAACTCGCGGGGCTGCAATTCCACCGACTCCGCGCCGCGCCGCACCTCGCGGGTCAGAAGGTCCATCGTCAGGTCCCCGGCGACGATCCGGCTCGGCTCGGCCGCTTTGGTGGAGCGGCGGATCAGGGCCTGGACCCGGGCCAACAATTCCGAGAACGCGAACGGCTTGGTGAGGTAGTCGTCCCCTCCCGCCTGCAGGCCGCGCACCCGGTCGTCGACCGACGCCTTGGCACTGAGGAACAACACGGGCACGGCGTTGCCGGCCGACCTAAGGCGCTGAACCAAGGAGAGCCCGTCCAGCCGCGGCAACATCACGTCCACCACGGCGGCATCGTAGGGAGTCGTGGACGCCAACTCGAGCGCGGCATCGCCGTCCGCGGCCGTGTCGACGGCAAACCCGCTTTGCTTCAGCCCGTTGGCGACAAAGGACGCGATCTTCGCGTCGTCTTCCACGACCAGGAGGCGCACGGCGTCGAGCATGGCGTTTGGCGGGTGAGTTCCCAGTTTCAATTCGCGGCGAAAGTGGCGGGACCCGATTCCATCCCGCGTCCGTCCGGTTCCCGGCGCCGGCGACCTCGGGTGCCACGGCTATCCAAGACGAACGCGGGGACCGGAGCGATCCGGTCCCCGCCCATGGGCCGGGTCCTTCAAACCTCCATCCGGAGGCTTGCGAACCACGGCCACCGCCCGGCGGTTCACTTCGCGGCGGTCTCGTCCACCACGATGAACTGCGTCCCGTTGCGGTTCCACACCTTGAGCAGGGTGGTCTTGTCCTTCGGGTTCTCGGTGAGCTTCACGGCCTGATCCGCGGCGGTGACCGATTCCTTGTTGATCTCGAGGATCACGTCGCCCGGTCGCAGCCCGGCTTCCCAGGCCTTGCTGTCCTGCTCCACGTCCGACACGAGCACGCCCTTCACCGAGTCGCGGATGTTGTGTTCGCGGCGCGCCTCGCGGGTGAGGTCCGCCACGCCGACACCGTTGAGCGTGCCCTCGTCGTCCTTCGGCGCGGCATCCTGCCCGAGCTCCATCTGTTCGGGACGTTCCTTGGGCGTGACCTTGATGGTCTTGGAATCGCCGTCGCGCCGGATCTTCACGGGCACCGTGTCGCCGGGCGTGGAGCGGGCCACCTCGAGACGCAGATGCCGCGCGTCCCGGATCGGTTTGCCGTTGTACTCGACCACCACGTCGCCGCTTTCCAGGCCGGCCTTCGCCGCGGGGCTCTTCGGCGTCACCTGCGTGAGCACCGCGCCGGTGGCGTCCTTGAGGTCGAGCTTGCGGGCGAGCACCGGGGTGATGTCCTGGGGCATCACGCCGAGGTAACCGCGGGTCACCTTGCCGTCCGTCACCAGCCCTTGCAGGACGTCGCGGGCCATGTTCGACGGGATGGCGAAGCCGATGCCCTCGTTGCCGCCGCTGCGCGACAGGATCGAGGAGTTGATGCCGATCAACCGGCCCTCGGCGTCCACCAACGCGCCGCCCGAGTTCCCGGGGTTGATGGCCGCGTCGGTCTGGATGAAGTCCTCGTACGGGGTGTTGCGGGTGGCGCGGCCCAGGGCGCTGACGATGCCCATGGTCACGGTCTGGCCGATGCCGAATGGATTGCCCACGGCGAACACGATGTCGCCCACCTCGAGCCGGTCGCTGTCGGCGATCGTGGCGGGATCGAGATCGGCGGCACCGACCTTGATGATCGCCAGATCGGTGTCCGGGTCGCGCCCGATGACCTTGCCGCCGCCGAAGCCGCATTGGCTGAAATCGGGATCGCCGATCTCGCCAGCCGACGCATCTCCACGCTGAGCGGCGGGCAGCGCCAGATGCTGGCAATCGCCCGCGCGCTGATGGCCGAGCCGCGCGTGCTGCTGCTGGACGAACCGTCGGCCGGACTGGCGCCCAAGATCGTCGAGGAGCTGTTCGAAACGCTGGGCAAGATCAAGGGCGAGCGCGGTTGCTCCGTCATCCTAGCCGAACAGAACGCGGGCTACGCGACCCAGTTTGCGGGCGACTGCATTGTGCTGGGCGAAGGCAAGGTCGTGCTGTCCGGCCCGATCAATACGGTGCTGCGCGACGAGCGCTTGCGCACCGCGTATCTCGGACTTTAAGGCCTATAGGGGGGGCGACCATGCCACGCGTTTCAGATCAGGTAGTCATCGTCGGTGTCGGGGAAACTGCGGTCGGCAAACTGCCGGGCCAACAAGCGGTGCAGATCCAGGCCTGGGCGGTGCAGGAAGCGCTCGCCGACTGCGGCCTGCGCACCACCGACCTGGACGGATTGATCAATCTCGATCCGTACGCGATACCCAACTCGATGTTCTCGTCGACCCTGATGGAGTATCTGGGCCTCAGGCCGAAGTTCTTGTCGACCGTCGACGTCGGTGGCAGCGTGACCGGCTTTACGATGCTGCAGCAAGCGGTCTGGGCGATCGAGGCCGGCCATTGCGAGGTGGCGGCCTGCGTGTACGGCGAAAACACGCTGACA
>Ga0114969_10002405_pt1 | contig 15380 bp, 17 predicted proteins | sample M_130807_MF_Meta_FD_87316 | JGI IMG/M metagenome (GOLD analysis project Ga0114969, IMG submission 87316) | Freshwater microbial communities from Lake Montjoie, Canada to study carbon cycling - M_130807_MF_MetaG | ecosystem: Environmental > Aquatic > Freshwater > Lake | place: Lake Montjoie...
ATCAGTAGACCCATTACCAAGATGAGAAACAACATCAGCAGGTACCACAAACTCGCCATCTGCCAAGCGCGCAGGTTGCTTACGACCAATTTGAGCTGGGATATTATCTGACATGCCATCGCCGGGACCTTTTAATAAACGACCACCATCTGAGTAACCACCTAAGTCTGCAAGACCACCCCGAGCACCAGCAACGGCATTAGCAGGTAAGTCGCCCAAAGTCATACCTGAACGTAATGGAGATGTGCCAGTCATATTAGCGCCATAACGAGCGTTATTAAGCATAGCCAACCCAGCTTGGTCTGCACTCATAGCAGCCATAGTTCTATCAGCAGTTAAATTAGCACGTTGTTTTTTCTTAGCGGGATCACCACCACCAGATAGCGCCATTAAACCACCATCAGCAGCGTAACGTGTGTATTGAGCTTGATAGTATGGTTTAGGTTGAGGTGGGGTATACCCTTGAAAATTAGGAGAAAGAGTTACTGCGCTGCCAGCAGGATCTTCTGTAGTGTTGTTGACCCCCGCAACTGTATTCATGCCAATATCAGCTCCAATACCCGGAAGAACTTGAGTCATAGCCTTACCCGGCGTACTCATAGTACTGTAATAACTTGGGGGAACTGCTTTATTATCTTCAACAGATGGTGTTGGAACGGAAGGGTTGTTAACTAGTTTTTGTAAAAAATTTTGTTGTGGGGGCGGTGCTTTATACGCATCACCAAATTCATTTAATTTATAACCTTCTGGAACAGTGTTTGTTGAACCTTGTCCAGAATAAGGAAGGTTAGCTACTTGGTCTGCTGGAATAGATGCACTAGGAACTTGCGGCATTCCGGGTCCAGCCACTTGTTTAATAGTGTCTGTAGCTTGCGCACCTTGGTTTACAGAATCGACTACTTGGCCTGTTTGTGCAGTTGTTTTAGCCGCTTCACCAGCAACATCTCCAGCACCGCCATAAGCACCCATACCACCCGATATAGCGCCACCAAGACCACCATAAAGAGCGCCTTGACCTACGTCTTTACCTTGCGCTGCAGCACCAATAGCGCCAACACCCGCACCAGCTCCAGCACCAGCCATTGCACCACCAACAGTAGCAGCAGTGCCCACAGCCATGCCTTCAGCGGCAAGAGCAGCACTAAGAGCAGGGGCAGCAGCACCAGCCGTAAAGTAAGTAGCCGCAGCCATAGCTACGATAGGAAGAATTTGTTCTAAGAACCCTGCTTCTGGCAACCCTGTTTCTGGGTTAATTGTTAAGCTACCGCCATGCGCTTTAGCAAGCGCCTGTAACCCCTGTACCTCTTTTGGGGTCATATGGACAAGCATCTGGTCTTTACCGCGTCCTTTTTGTTGAACGTGTTTAGCTAGGGTGTGTAAGCTCATAAGCGTACCTTGAGGTTATTTGGTGTCAAGTTTAACATTAATATAGCGCCGATACAAAGGACATTGTGGCTACTACCGATTGGGTTGACGGCTTTGTAGGGCTTGCGCTGGCAGGATAGTATGGAATGGTTACGTTAGTTCCATCTGTGGTAGACCAGTAAATCTGGATATAATCCCCAGCAGCCATAGAAACAAAGTAATTCCAGCCCTTAATATCGTGAAAAGGATCTCCGGGATTTTTTCTTGCTGGCATACCAACTTTGCCTGTAGAACCTGTAATATCAGCTAAAGTGGCTGTTGCAGCAGTGTATTGTTTAAGCCAAATATATACATCTTGTGGGGCATTAGAAAGGTTTTGTAACTGTACACTAAACTGTATGTTGTAAAGACCGGGGTAATCAGGGGTAATTCTAGAACTACTTACGATAGAAAACCCGTTGGTAAAATCGGTAGTATTAAAAGTTAAAGCTGTAGCAGTATTAGATGCAGCAGACTGGGTTACGCCGCTAGAAAACGCACCATATGGGAAAGTAACCGAGCCACCGCCAGAACCGTTTAAAAGACTTGCACCAAAGTTATCAATCTGGTTAAAGTACAAACGAAGCACGTTTGAATACTGGTCAAAGTATCCAGCGTTATACCCAGCTAATGGAGCATTAGGTAAGTTTGGCGCTTTTGAAGGGCGGATTGGTGCAGATCTATTAAGTGCCATTATCTGCGTCCGTCTGGTCTTATATCAATCCGTGGATAACCCATCTGCCAAGCAACCCCTAGTTCATTAGACTCAATTCTAAACGCCATTTGTCTGCCTCTAATACGGGTGTAAACTTGCCCAGTAAATTGTTGAACAGCATAAGTACGTTGATTAGCGTAACTTTGAGCACTTACTACCGCTTGTGGGTCAGGGTTTCCATAAGACGTTCCTGAGTTAACTCTTGGTATTACGGTCATATTAACTTGTGGTATACCCGATGTAGAGCCGTTAAACGTTAAGTCAGGCAGTATGCGCCACACAAACCCAAAGTTATGCCCCTCTCCAATATCAAAATCAGATGACTGAATATAAGACACAATCGGCACCGCAGTTAGTCCTGATACATCGTCAGTGCCGTTCTCGTGGTAAAGGATTCTAAAGTTGTCGGTATCGGCACCCATTGGGTATTGGCGTAGTCCAGAATCTAACCAAGCAGTGCGGCTCATAGTTCCATAAGACCATACATCATCTAAATAATCGTAAATAACATAGCGGTCAACAATATCACTATTAGCAGAGCAATAGAACCACCAAATCTCGTTGTAGCCTTCAATAGACCCAGCAAATACTTGGAAGTTCTGGCTTTGATTAATGTCTTGGTAAACGTATTGACGCAACGAACAAGACAATGTTTCTACACGACCCGTGTATCTATAAAACTTATCAGTACCCATCCAATAGGTTACGTTATTAACTGTAATAGAAGCGTTGGGACCCATAATAGATATGTTGTCTTGTAATAACTGGAAGCCCCAAACATAAGGAGGCCCTAAATATTGCATAGAATAAACAGCCGAATCTGACCAAACAATTATCTCTTGACGAGTTGAACGAGCACAAACAATATAGGAACCAATATTAAGGCGATATTCGCCAGACTGGTTTGTTACTGCGGGTACCCATTCATAAGGGTTTTCTTGGTCGGACCAACGTACTAATAGCGGGTCAAATGGAGTATCAGCATCTGTAGGGTCATAAGGATTAGCGCCCATTGCAATAACAAAGCGTTGAATTGCCGACCCAATAATTTGGTTAGTTGTGTTAGGTACAAACTGACCTTGATACCCTAAAGATGTAGAAAGCGTATTTAACAGAACTGCTCTTACACTGACGCCAGTTGTTGCTGACCAGTAATAGATACCACCACCACGAGGGGCAATAATTAAATCTTGACCAAAATTATCGTTAGTCCATAAACGCAACTGGGAACCAATACCCACATCTGCTGCAGACCCCCAAGGACGAATACCGTATTCTGGATAAGCAGTAACAGTAGTCCCACCACCTACAGAACCATACAAAGCAGTTACAGAAGCTGTGCCCGTACCAGAACCCGGACCTGTAGCAACAAAAGATACGCCGACTGTATTTGACGCCGCCCCAATAGCTGTAAAGCTTGTAGTTCCTACAGAAGTAATAATGTATGTAAGCCCTGTACTAAAAGACCCTGCATTGGCATCAGGTAGCGTAATCGTGTAGCTATTAGCGTCTACGTAAGTAATTTCAAAAGTTTTATTTAGCACTGTAGCAGGCACAGCGGCATCAATCCCAACACCATATACTCCATAACTGCCTGTACCAAACCCAACTGTGCCAGAAAAACCATATACAGAAGGTGTTGCTATTAAATCTGTTGCTCCAGAAAAAGCTACCCAAACAATAGAAGCCGTACCAGAACCAGTGCCTGCACCAGTAGCGGTAAAGATAGTCCCAACCGTATTAGCAGAAGCGCCAATAGAAGTAAAGCTAGTAGAACCTACAGAAACAATTTTGTACTGTTTACCGATAGTAAAAGCGCCCGCCGTAGTTAAATACCCGTTGCTAGTTTGAGTTACTGTAACGGTAGAATTGCCTGCAATAGCCGTAAACGGATTAAGCCCTAAAACAGTAGGAGCTGTTGGAGACCAAGCACCGGCACCCCAACCATTATTTACGGTATACACATCATTTCCAACGGGGTATAAGTATTGGACTGTTACGGTTCCGCCCCCAGTAGCCGTAGTAGAAGCTGTTAAAGTAACATCAATTGTGTAAGTAAGAACATCTATTACTGTATTAACTACGTATTGACCACTAACAGCTAAACCTCCAACTGTTGCAGTGCTAGTGATGTTTATGTAATCTCCAACACTAGGAGAAATGCCACTAACTGCATCGGTTACTGTTACTATTGAAGACCCCGCTGTAGTTGCTAACGGAGTGGCTCCTAAAGTTGTTGTTGTGCTACCACTATTGTTTAATAAAAGCGGGGTTACATCGTTATAAGTTCCGCCGTTTTCAACATAATATTTTTTGCTAGTACCAACGCCCAATAAGTTAGCGCCAGCTAATGTACCCCAATTCCAAAGTGCTCGGCATATACCCACAAAAGTGTTATCAGAAAGACGTGTCCAGCCACCAATCTTTTCTGCGTTACCAGAACGAAAACGAATTTTATCGCAGTCAAACCAACCGCCTTCATTGGTGTAGTTTGTACCCTCTTTGTTAATACCGGGCTTAAAGACTAGTTTTTGTAATGGCATATATTATCCTAGTGCTGCAAGGGCTTTAGTTGTTTTTTGCAATCTGCCATCTAAACCAAGGGTTCCCCCGTTGATTCGTTTAGTAATTTGACCGTGTTCTTGTTGGTCAGCAAGCTCATTTAATCCTTTTTTGTTCCAAAACCAACCCGCACTTAGAGCCGCATATTTAAGATCAAGTAACCAATTAGGATTACTGATAAGATCCACACCCAAACTAGATCCGCATCGCTCATAATTCTCACGCCCTGTTAATTGAATAAGGCCTCTTCCATGATACTTCCAACCATCACCTTCTTGGTTGTTGCCAAGGCGTCCAGCATAAACTTTATTAGCCAATGCTTGAGGGTTATGCGCATACTTGTTGGCAGCAACTAAATCAGGAAACCTACTAGGCCAAACTTTAATCAACCTTTCTGGGCTGTAATTAAGGTTTTCTTCCAACTTAGTAAAATTACTTGATTCATGAGCACACTGACCAATAAACGCTGCTTGACGCTTGGGTGTATTAATGTCATATTTAATAAAAGCAGCCTGTAAAGGCTCCTCCCATTTTGGGTCAATACCAAGAGCTCTTAGTTGGTCATGTGTCATTTTTTAAGGTTAGCCATAATGCGTGTACCAAACAAAAATCCAAAAGCTATATTAGCGGCTTCAATACCAATTCTTTGAATCTCAGGGGCTACTGGTAAAAACAATGTGCCTATACCCACAACAATTACAAACAACGCACCTAGATACCTACTAGACGCTCTTAAATCAACTACCCATTGGCTAGGTTGCCCATAGGGGTTGTCTAGCTTTGCAATGGCTTCTAGCTTTGCTATTTCATTTTGGTCTAGCTTAATTTGGTCATCAACGTTTAAAGGCTTTACCCCACCGGTAAACATACCGATTAGGCTTTTAATACCATCTATGCCTACTGGGACTAGTGCGCCAATAATGGTTTCTAAAATCATTTTGCTTTGCGTGTTGTTTTTTTAGCTACCGTTGCTTTCTTTTTGGCAACAGGTTTTTTCTTTTCTTCTGGTGCTGGAAAAGGCCATGCTGTTTCTATATTAACCTTACCAACTTCAAAATTAATTTTTGGCATATAGCCAAGCTTGTCAAACACCCAATGAATAATAAACATAATTTTCCTTTAAAACTCTTTAACAAAAAGTTGCAAGCTTTCCCGTAAGGGTGCGTTCCCTGCAGTTAGTAGTGCGCTGTGCATTATTGGTGGGGCAAAAAAACAGCCTTGGTTATAAAAAGGTGCTATGCACTTTGTTTCGTCGCCATCTTCATAAGCAAAATAGCCACCCCAGTTTTTATCCCAAGTTTCGTTTAAATACACTGTACCTGTATACATATAAGTATTATCATCATGCCAAGGTATAAAAGACGCTCTAGACATTAAATGGATAAATACTTTCCAATCTTTAGGCTCTTTTTCAAATATGCCTTTTGCCACCAACTCTTGATATACCTCAGACTTTAAATCCTCACTAAGCGTAAAACCAAAAACAGCGTTACTAAACCCGGTTACACCTTTATCGTAACCAAAAAAATTAGTCTGGGTGGGTTGTTTACCATCCCTAGTAAATGCTTTTAACTTTACTATTAGCTGCTCAGACAAAACGTTTTGTTGGATATTCATTTAAGTTTTGATAATAAAGTTAATTGCCAAATATGGTTGGAGGTTAGCGCCTGTACCACTTACGCCAGCAGTTGCAACTGTTGTTGTAATATTTGCTGTGCCTGTTGCTGTTGTTTGCCCGCTAATACTTGCTGCTGGGGCAGGGCCTGTAGGGGTAGAAGCTCCCGATGCTCCACTTGGTACTGTGTGCGTATGTCCTGAATCTGTAGATGTTGCTGTATGGGTGTGGCTTACTACTACTGCATCAACAGTACCGCCTGTGCTTGCTAAAGCATAAGAACCGCTTACACCTAATGGGCTGCGACCACGATAATCAGGCAATGTAAAAGAAGCACCACTACCACCAAATGTATACCCAACAACAGCAAAAAGAGTTGCGTAGGTAGTTGTTGAAACAGAAGAGCCGTCACATAACAAAAACCCACTTGGGGCAGAAGCCGTAGACCACATTACCAAGCTGCCAGTAGGGACACCATTAGCTAGTACAAACGCAGTAGTTGCAATTTGGGTTGTATTAGTCCCTGCGGTTGCAGTTGGAGCTGTTGGGGTACCAGTTAATGTTGGAGACGAAATTGTTGGCGCTGTGCCAAATACCGCAACACCTGTACCTGTTTCATCTGTTAAAGCTGCAGCTAAATTAGCTGAAGAAGGTGTGCCTAAAAAAGTAGCAACACCAGTTCCTAAAGCGTTTAATCCTGTACCGCCAGAACCAGCTGGGAGTGGGTTTGTTAAAGTAACAGCTTGGGTAGAGCTAATAGCAATAGCAGTTGTGCCACTAGTCTGGATAGCCATTGCCCCAGTAGTGTCTGCAATGACGTTTAACGCTGTTGCTGCCGTAGTGCCAGCATTTAATGTAGTTGCCATATTAGGTTCCCGATGTAGAAGCTAAAAGATAGTAAACCGTACCGCCAATGTTAATAGCGACTTTATTAGTTACCGTGTTGGTTGTAGACGCCGACACCGCCGTAGAAGCTAATACGTTTCCAGATACAGCCGGCAAAGTTAGCGTGGGGGTTCCAGCAATCGCCGGCGCTGCAACTGTTGCAGTTCCACTTGTACTACCCGAAATTGTTACTTGACCCATGATTTATCCTTAAGTCTTGATAATGAAGTTGATACCGAGGTATGGCGGTAAGTTAGCGTTTGTACCAGAAACACCAGTTGTACTATTAGCTACAGTAATACCTGTAACAGCAGAACCTGTATTTGGTGCTCCTATGCTATATGCACCATAAGTAAATGTTAATCCACCACTGCCTGTAAGCCCTGATTGAGAAGTTGTGTGAAAATGTCCCGGGTCTGTAACAGTTGCAGTATGAGTATGGCTTACAACTACAGCATCAGCACTACCGCCTGTAGCACCAATAGTCGTACCATAAGGCATACGGCTTGTGTAGTTAGGTAAGTTAAATGTAGTAGAGCCATCACCTATGCCAAATGTAGTGCCAACTACAGCATACAAAGCAGCGTAAGTAGTGCGAGAAACTGCAGTACAATCACAAGATAAATACCCAGTCGGCGCCGAAGATGTAGGCCACATTAGCAGCGCACCCGTCAAAACTGCATTCTGGGTTACAAAGGCTGTAGTAGCTAGTTGGGTTGTATTAGTTCCTGCCGCTGCAGTTGGGGCAGTCATAACGCCCGAAATAGAACCTGAAGTTAAGCTGGTTGCGCCTGTAACTCCCAAAGTACCGCCAACGCTCATATTGCCAGTATCAGTTAAGCCAGTAGCAGTTAGAGTGCCGTTTACCGTAAAGTTGCCAGCCGAGCCAGTCTGGGCAGAGTAAAAGTTTGTGCCATCGCAATAAGCTTGGGCAGTAACCCCATTAGGGATAGTCACGGTAGACCCAGAAGTCCCACCAATAGTAATAGCATAGCCGCCAGTGGTGTTATTAGTTACTACATAGAGCTTGTTTACTAGCGGGGCAATAATCTGGCGAATAGCTGAGTTTGTACCAGAAGCCACCAAAACCGCATTTCTAGCCTCATCTGAGGTGCCGTTATAGTTGGTTAATACGTAGTCGGCGTTGGTCATTGTAATGCCTTGAACGCCCGTAATCGCCTGTTCTACAAGAGTACCAAAGTTATTATTGGTTGTAGTACCCCATGTACCGGATTGATCGCCGTTACCAATAAGCTCTAGTTTAAGACTAGTTGAATATGTAGATGCCATTATTTATCCTTTATCCTTGCGTATTGTCTATACGCTGCCAATTCGGGTTCTGGTCGTCCCCAATATTTGACCAAGTAATGCTGTTATTGTTGTTTACTGCGTTCCAAGTAATAGTCTGATTATCGTTGATTCTAAACCATCCACGGGGAAATTGCGAGTCCGCCATGAACACGTTTTCAACAATAGACTGCAAGAAATTAGACTGTTGAGTACTAAAATCGGCTAAATTAGTATTTTCTACTAGCGAGGCAGCAAACTGAACTTGTATTTGGTCAACATCTGCTAATGAAGCATTTTCAGTAATACTAAAGAAGAACCCTCTTATAGCTGTTGCCAAATCAGCTACGCTGATTGTTTCAGTAATGCTATCAAAATACGCAATAATAGAGCTGCGAATATCGTCCGTTGTCACTGCTTCAGTAATAGCCTGTAAGAAAGCTGAAGTCTGGGTGCTTAAATCTTCTAAGTTTATATTCTCAGCAACGCTTTGGGCAAACTGGGCGGTAATACTTCTTACATCTGCCATATTTACATTTTCAGTTCTTGCAAGGTTATATCCAGCAATACCATCATTAACATCGGCTAAATTACTGTTTTCGCTAATGCTTGATGCAAACTGAGCCACAATAGCCTGCGCATCAGCCATCGTAAGTGCTTCAATAATGCTAGATGCAAACTGAGCATTAATTGTAGAGGTATCTGCTAAATTACTGTTTTCATCTCTTGTAACATTATAGAAAGTAATCTGGGTGCTAGAATCATTTAAGGTAGCGGCTTCTACAATGCCAGCAAAGAAAGCGGCTGCCTGACTGTTTGTGTCAAACATTGTTACTGATTCAGTAATACTAGGGCTGTATGCGTAAACTTGTATGCTAGAGTCGGATAAACTAAAGTTTTCAATAATGCTAGATGCAAACTGAGCTGCAATAGACGCTGCATCAGCCAATCTAGAATTTTCAGTAAGGCTTAATGGGAATTGAGCATTAATTGTAAGAACATCAGCTAAGTTACTATTTTCAGCAATTGATTGTAAGAAAGCAGAAGTTTGAGCGCTTGAATCTGTTAAGTTAGAATTTTCAGTAATGCTTGGGCTATATGCGTAAACCTGTGTACTAAAATCGTCTAAGTTATTGTTTTCTGTAATGCTTGATAAAAACTGAGCAGCTATAGATTCTGCATCTTCTACTGTTAAATCTTCAGAACGGCTTAATAAATATGCCGTAATAGCTGTTTGGGCATCCGCTAAATTAGAATTTTCTGTAATAACTTGTAAGAAAGCAGAGGTCTGTGTGCTTGAGTCTGCTATGCCAACATTTTCAGCAATTGAAAAAGCATAAAGCGTTATACCTAATGATGAGTATGGCGCTTGTGAAAAGGCAGTTATACCAAACATATATTAAGGCAATGTATCTACATAGGCTTTAGATTCTTCTTGAGTCATTAACATACCATTTTTATCCTCTAACTCAGCCACACTAGAATTAATTTGGGCTTTAAACAACTGGTAGTCTGTGCTATCAACTTGAAAGGGTATTACAAATCCAGTTGAACTAAGAACAGAATCAGCATTGAGAAGTTTAAAGATTATAGTGTCCATTGTTTAGCTCTTTAGCTAGACCACAATTCGTCTGGTGCAACAGGCCAATCTACATTACCTTCAGGTGGATTTAAACCAATATCCCTAATTTTGCTTCTGTAATATAGCCATTCTGTTTGATTGGTAAGGTAAGGGTTTGATTGATTCGGGTCACCTACGGCTGGAATAGAAGTCCAGTCGGTATCAGAAAGAATTTGGTCAGCAGTTGCTTTGTTATCTGCCGCACTAATTGGTGGAATAACTGGTGCAATAAACTGACCATCAATGTAGTGGTATCCAACACCAGCAACGGAGTCTACAGGAATAGCTACGGCAGTAGTTCCTTCTGGTGGTGTCCAATCGCTTGAACCATCCCAAACACAAGTGTTAATCACTAAAGTATTTTCTATAATTGCATAATTTGACATATCTATCACCATGAAATAACAACTATTATTCCAGCACCACCAGCACCGCCAGCACCAGAGTTTCCTACGGCGTTTGAAGAACAACCACCACCACCACCGCCACCGCCATATAATCCACCAGCACCGCCAGCACCGCCATTAGTTGTTATGGAAGATTGACCACCACCTCCACCACCACCACCATAAATACTGTTTGCAGTAGAAGCTGTACCAGCACCACCAGCAGTTCCATCAGTTAAAGAAGCAGTACCGCCAGCAAAACCACCATTAATTGCATAAGCTCCTGTACCCCCCAAACCCATAACAGTTCCTAAAACATTCGTAGTACCAATACTACCGCCACCAGCACCGCCACCAGCACCATAGGTACCCCAAGCACCACCATACCCACCAATTGAATTTGCAGAACTAATAGCATTAGTACCTGTATTTATAGCTAAAGAAACAACTCCTGCTAAACTTTTAATAATATTTGCACCTGTAAGGCTTGTTTCAAAACCTACAGCCGCAGAAACTGTTGGTGTATTTGTTGCATTAGTTATTAAACCACCAGTACCTGCAAAGCCACCATAAGAAGTTAAATAAGTTCCAAATGTAGTATTTCCACCAACAAGACCAGCGTTGCCAGCAGTTGAATTGGTTGCTTGTGAAACACCACCTGTACCGCCATTGCCAATAGTTACAGTAACAGTAGAAGTCAAATTACTTGCTTGTAAAATTCTATCTACATAAGCTCCAGCAGTTCCACCAGCACCACCAATTCTTTGTATAGTTGTTGCCGCCTTTCCACCGCTTCCACCACCACCTCCACCACCAATAGCAACTACCCTGACATTATTAACACCAGCAGGTTTAGTCCAAGTTCCGCTCGAGGTAAATGTTTGGACATTATATATAACAGAGCCTGTTGCAGTTCCTAACCAAGATGAACCATCCCATGTCCAAGTTGCGTTATTGGCTGTATAAATCTGCCCTACTGTAGGTGATGCTGGGAAGTCTAAAGATGCCATAACAATCCTAATTTATTGTTTACCATGAAATAACAACTATTATTCCGTCTGCGCCATTGCCGCCAGCACCAGAGTTTCCTAAAGAATCAGTAGATGCACCGCCACCGCCACCACCACCACCATATAACGCACCAGCACCGCCAGCACCAGCATTGGTTAGTAAAGAAGCCTGACCGCCACCGCCACCACCGCCGCCATAAGGAGCTGAAGCAGTTGTGGCAGTTCCATTGCTGCCTGTTGAACCATCGGTTGCGGAAGCACTACCACCAGCACTAGGAAATAATAAAGATGAACCAGCACTACCATATCCAACAGCACTTAAAGCATTTGCTGATGAAATACTGCCACCACCACCGCCATTACCAGCCTTAAATGAAGCGTATGGGCCGCCACTAGTAGCTAAACCACCATAAGAAGCACTACTATTAGCAGCATTAAGCCAAGTTGTTCCAGAGGTGCTTTGTGACAATTGTCCTGTTATATAGTCCGTAATTGTTATTGTTGGAGATACTCCCAAACCATTAAAACCCCCACTTCCAATTAAATAAGAACCAAATGTACTATTTCCACCAGCAGTTCCAATATTGCCATTGGTAGAATTAGTGGTTACAGAAACACCCCCAGCGCCGCCAGAACCAATAGTTACAGAAACAGTAGAAGGTAAAAATGTTGCTGCATAAATTGTTTCTTGCCTCATTCCACCAGCACCGCCAGCACCGCCAGCCCTATTAGATGAAACCGCACCTTTTCTACCTGAACTACCACCAGCTCCACCACCAATAGCAACTACTCTGACATTATTAACTCCAACAGGCTTAGTCCAAGTTCCGCTAGAAGTGAATGTTTGAGTATCGTAAACAGCGCCTGTTGTAGATGAATTAACAGTAGAGTCTATCCATTGTGAAGTATTGGCATCGGTATAATATATTTTTAATCTACCGCCAACATCATCCCACCATAAATCTCCAGCAGAAGGAGAGCTGGGGGCTGTAGAGCTAACAGTAACGGAAGCACCACCACCACTAGCAGCAACCCAAGTAGGGGCTACACCAGAACCACCAGAAGTAAGCACATATCCAGATGTGCCAGGATTATTAGTTGATACAACTGAATTGTCTGCTGGATAAGTTACAAATACAGTTACAGTTCCAGAAAAGGTTACTGCTGCGCCTGCATTACTAGAGCTATAGATAGTTGTACGAGTAAGTGATGGCCCTATAGATACATAAGTGCCTATACCTACTTCCCAGTTTCCAGACGAATCTGTAGCTGAATAGTAAGTTGTATTACCATTTCCAATTACAGAAAATGATTGAAAACCAGTAACAGCACCACTTAGCGTAAAGCTAACTGTTGTAACGGCTGTGCCAGTTTCTTGTACACGATCATATAGTGCAAGAGCCATTATTTATTTTCCAATATTTCTTTAGCCCATGTGCAACTTTTGTGGGATTTACGTTGTCCGTTGATGCACTTTATTACGTTGGGGTGTTGGATACCGGCCTCTTTCATAGCTTTCTCACCAATAATACGAATGGTTTTGCCCGTTTTAATATCAGTACCAATCCATACCCATTTACGTTGATATGTGTTTCCTACAGCATATTGATTGCCTTTAAGTACTTTACTAGCAACAGCTTTTTGTTTTTTTGAAGTAGGGCGGCCTAAATTATATTTATTACCCGTATGGGTTTGACGAATTTTTTCTTTAAATTCTTCTGAGTGTTTTAATTCAGAAGGTATGCCTTTATTCCAAGGAACAGAACCAAGTTTTGCAAGTCGGTTTTTTTCGACTTGTTCTGGTGTATGTTTATAACCAGATGTACCTTCGCCGCCAGCAGTAAGATTTGCAAGGCTATACCCCATATCTTTAAAGCAAGATATTAATAACATTTCATGGGTTAAAGCCTCAGCCTCTGTTTTCCAATTGGCTAAAATTTGTACTATTGGTTGCCCATATTTTGCAACAATTTTTTTCCACTTATCATTTCTGTATTTTATTTGATACGCACGTTTCCCTTGGCCTTTACCTATGTAGAATAATTGGCCTTGGGGTGTTACGTGACTATAAGTATAAAACACAAAAGCCCTTTAAAATCAAGGACTAAGAAGTGGCGGTAGAACTATATGTCACACTCACAGTATCACCAGCTGTAACAACTTTTGCAGTACTAAAAGCACCAGCACTATACAAAGTACCAGCAGTAGAGCTTTGTGTGCTAACTGCGCCTGTACCAGTACATAAGAAACAACCGCCAACAGTACCACCAGCACCAGTAATAGTGTAGGTAATAGCAGTTGCAGAAGAAGTTGTTACGTTAGATGGTGTAGAGCCAGAAGAAGTAGCAGAAGCAAATACGGCTGTTCCACGAACTGCTGAACCACCAACCGTGTAGTTAGTAAACTCGGTCCAACCAGCGTGAGAGGTCATAGTATCTGAACCAGTGCCGAATGTTGGAGATGCGCCAGAAACCAGACCCAAGAAAGGCCCAACTACTGTATACGCAGAACCTTTTAACAAGGTATCCAACATTAGCTGTTTACCAATAGCGTTTACTAAGTTAGGGAATTGATCTACCCACTTAATATTTCCATCAACATCACGGCACTCAACGTGGTATGTACCTGCGATACCAACGGTTTCGTCACCGACTAGATTTGACTGCATGGTTACTTCTGCATGGTCGCCAAAATTTGATAATTCTTTTTGCATAATTGCTCCTTAACTGAATCTAATAATGGCATCTGCTGCATCTGCCGTTGGAAAAGTAATTGTAAAACTTGTTGTAGGGGTTTTGTCCGCCCCAAAATTTAATACTGCTACTGCTGCTCCTGTGGTGCTATTGTATATCAAAGCCCCTCTAGTCGTAAAGGAAGCGGGGGTCCAAGTTACATTAGAAAACGATACATAAGCCGTATAGCCACTACTTGTAGGAACTTGAGAAATAGTTAAAACCTTGCCTGTTGCTGTATACCCTGTACCTACTACTTCACCTACGCTTGTATATGCTAGCGTTGTTTCACTTAAGTTAGCGCTGGCTGTATATAAGGCAATCTTGTAGATATAAGGAGTTCCAACCGCAAAGTTCTCTAAAGCACTTAAGCAGTTTTGTTTAAAGATGGTGCATTGCCCTTGAACAATACTCATGGGTTAACCTTAATTTTAGCCTGTCCATCACGGTATGCGTCACCACGTTCCAGACCAGTTCCCAAACGATTGAGTTGCATAAGCGCCTCGGTGTACTTGTCTTCGTAGTATTTAATTAAATCTTGTTCGCCCTTCATAAAGAGCATTGCTTCACGCATAGAGCCATAAAAAAGCACAGGATCGTAGTTATCGCCAAGCCAGCTTGTACCTGCAACGTTATTAACGCCAGTAACTGTATATACAAACCCAGAGCCAGAACTACCGGTATAAATGTTACTAAAGCTTAAAACGTCACCAACAGCGTAGAAATTACCTGCATTTTTAAGGGTTATGGATGTTATAGCTTGGCCAGAAATAGTAATGTTTGCGGTGGCTCCAGAGCCTGACCCGCCTGTTAGCGGTATGTTGCTGTAGTTGCCGTTGGTATAAAGAGAGCCAGCAGTAGTAAGCGTACCTGCAGAAATAGCGCCTTGGACAATAGATACTGGGTAGTAAAAATAATGAAGTTCTACGGTATAGTTACCGCCGGGTGTTGGTCCCATAATAAAAGACAACTCGTTCTGGTCTGTGTACTGTGAACCAAATAAAGCGTAATACTTAGGTAAAGCGCCCAATCCAACAGACGTTGAATTTGGGTATGCTTCACGGATAAAGTTAACATCTTTGTTAAGTAAGTAACTATAGTCCCCGTCTTCATTAACCACAGCTAACGAAAATGTTGATAAGTAGTCATTTGGACAAGACAGA
>Ga0114969_10002407_pt1 | contig 15370 bp, 15 predicted proteins | sample M_130807_MF_Meta_FD_87316 | JGI IMG/M metagenome (GOLD analysis project Ga0114969, IMG submission 87316) | Freshwater microbial communities from Lake Montjoie, Canada to study carbon cycling - M_130807_MF_MetaG | ecosystem: Environmental > Aquatic > Freshwater > Lake | place: Lake Montjoie...
CGGCCGAAACCTTACCAATACCTCACACGCCCGCGCCGCCAAATGCGCGTCTCCGCCTCCAGAAACGACAAGGGCAAGCCCCAGAAATCCACCAAAGTTTCTGACCTTAACTGAGCGCCATTAACTACATACGCAGTGTTCCTGGAACTCGTATGGGAAGACTATGAGTGGGTGCGTTGTCATCAGAAAGGAGTTTTACGACTCGCAGAATGGGTCGCGAATCTCGAAGAACCCGAACTCGTTGATCTCGTGCCCTGCCTGCTGGAATCCGCCTTCTGGAAAACAGCCGAAGCGCGCGGACGAATCTGCGAGATGCAGGAAAAAGTGAAAAAGGAGCGGGCCAGGCTTTGGACGGCGAAGTCTCGCGAGAAGAAAAAGGAGAAAATGCCTTACAGCCCAAAAGAGCCTCCTCCTCTGTAAGACGCACGTCCCCCGGTTCAAAAAACGCGGAATGCCTTATAGGGGCTCTCCGGACGCCTCTGCGCATTTGGGATGACGGTAAGAACCCATTAGCCTTCGTCCATGAAGCGCACATCGCATCCAAACGCCTCCGCCGTCGGGCAAGAAACGACGGCACCGATCACTCCGGGAGTGGAGTGGGTACGCCCAGGGGACGTTCGCACACGATACGGCCTAGGCAGATCGCTGCTCTACGAACTCATCAAAAGCGGCGAAGTGCATTCTGTATCACTCCGCCGCAAGGGCAGGGCGACCGGGTGTCGCCTCGTCAGCGCGGCCTCGCTCACGCAATGGATAAACAACCACGCCAGGGCCAACTGACACAAAAGCCCCGACCCTTTCGGAGCGGAGCCTTTGGTAACGTGGAAGTTGCCGGAAGCGTAAGCCGATCGGAGCGCGGGGCAACACGCATCATGCTCAATATTTCAGAAATCAATTCGCGCATCGCTGCGCGGGTTCAGGAATTTCTCGCCGCCGTGCGAACCGTGTACGCCGACCTGTGGGATCACGCCGATCGCAACTCCACCGGAGGGCCAGCGACATGAGCGCCAAGAAATCTCCGCCGCTCCAGCAGTCGCCGGACGCCGAGAAAGCCGTGCTCTCGTGTCTGGTGCTCTCGCATCGGGAAGTCTTCCAGCTTTGCGCGCATGCGAACATGGACGCGAGTTGGTTCAACATCCCTGCGCACCGCACACTCTGGGAGGTGCTGAGCGATTTGATCATCACCGGGAAGCCGGCCGATTTCATCAGCATCGCGCAGCGACTGAGGGACACGGGCAAGCTGGAATCCGTCGGCGGCGGCGCGGCTGTAAATGAATTGTTCACGTTCGCGACCGCCGCGAACGCCGGGTACTACGTCGGAATCCTTCGGGACAAAAAGCAGCGCCGCGATCTCATCGCTGCTGCCGAAAAGATTCTGCGGCGTTGCGAGGACGGGCCGGCGGATGCCGTCGAACTCACAACCGAGGCGCGCAACGCATTCGCCGAGCTGCTCGCGAGGGCATCCGGCAAACGCGTCGGCGACCTTTCCACCACACTGCTCTCAGCACCGGAACTGACGGCGAAGGAAGTGCCCAAGCGCCCAGCGCTGCTCGGGCAATGGATGCGCGAGGGCGATCTCGGTTTCATCTTCGCCGCCCGCGGCGTCGGGAAAACATGGATGTCCCTCCTGATCGGCAGCGCGCTCTCAGAAAACCTGGCGCTCGGCAAATGGGAGGCTGGCGAGCGACCGCGGAAGGTCTTGTACGTGGACGGCGAGATGAGCCTCGCGGACACGCAAGCCCGCGCCAAATCGATCCGTATCACATCGGAGAATTTCCGATGGCTTCACCATGAGCACCTCTTCGATTCGCAGGAAATCACGCTGAACATCGCGGCCCCGGAATGTCAGCGGAGGATTTCCGCACTTCTGCAACCGGGTGATGTCCTGGTCCTCGACAACCTCTCGTGCCTTTGCCGGGGCGTCGTGGAAAACGACAATGACGCATGGGAGGTGTTGCTCCCGTGGTTCCTGTCGCAGCGACGGCGCAAGGTGACAGTGATCGTAATCCACCACGCCGGGCGCAACGGCGAGATGCGCGGTGCCTCCCGTCGCGAGGATGCCGCGGACTGGGTGCTGCGACTGAGGGACGGCACGGAAGACGAAGGGCACGAAAAGGCGATCCTCTCAATGTTTACCAAATGCCGGGGCTGCGCACCAGAGGCGGCCATACCACTGCGCTGGCGGATTCAGATTCGCGACGGCCTGCTCGCCTACGTCTGCGAATCCCACTCGGGACCGGATGCGCTCGCAGCCCTCATCTTGTCGGGCGTGGAGGAATGCAGCGAGTGCGCGGAGTTACTCGACGTCCCCAAAGGCACGGTTTCCAAGTGGGCGAAGAAACTGCACAAGGCTGGAACCATCCGCATCGAGGGCCGAAAATACCGCCCGCCCACCGACAACAAGCAGGGCAGTGAGTGACGCTGACGCCCCCCGTTTCCATCCGCACGCCTTGGGAGATGTGCGCGGAAACGGGAAGCCGCGTTTCCAGTCCGTTTCCAATGCGCCGGCTTCGTTTCCAATTTCCGCCCCTGGTTTCCAATCGGTTTCCAGTCCGTTTCCATCGGACGGAAACGAGCAGGGAGGCAGCGGCTCGCGACAGGAAACGAGCCGGCCTTGCGTCCAGAAATCCGCATTGACACCGATTATACCATGTATAATCTCCCTTCCGATGACCGTCTGCTTTGTAGAGCTGCAAGCCTTCACCGAGGAAGTGCTGCGCGTCGCCGATGAGGAGACGCTGCGGCAGTTCCAGGCGGAGCTGGCGACGAACCCGGAAGCCGGTGATTTAATCCGGCAGTCGGGCGGACTTCGCAAAGCCCGGATGAAGCTGCCGGGGCGGGGCAGGAGCGCGGGCGCCCGCGTGATTTACCTCTGGCTCCCGGAGGCGCGGCGCTTCGTCCTCTTCATGCTCTACACGAAGGCGAAAAGCGCGGACATCCCGCCCGCGATGCTCGCACGCCTCCGGGCGGCAGTCGAAACGATCAAAGCGCACTACAACCGATGAAAACGAAACCAAAGAAGACCGAAATCGCATTCAATGCCGCGGCGCTCGTCGCCCGCGTGGAAGGCTTCGCCGCCGGCCACGCGCCCGCCCGTGAACGCACGGTGAATCTCCCGCCACCGATCAAGGCGATACCCGCCAAAGCCATCCGCGCGCTGCGGATTCAGCTCGGCTGCACGCAAATGGAGTTCGCCGCGCTGCTGAACGTCCCCAAGGTCACGGCGATCTCGTGGGAGAACGGCACCCGCAAGCCCAGCGGTGCCGCGCTGCGCCTGCTCGCCGTCGCCAAGCACCACCCGGAAGCATTGCAGGCGGCGTGAGGCCGGGTGTCGTCGTCCCGCCGGTTTTCCGAGAGCCTCAGTACTGGTCAAAGTCCTCCAACGACATTTCCGAAGTCGTGGCATTTCCAGAGGCAACCTTGTGCAAAGTCAGCGTCATCACATCCGTGTACGTGGTGACACCAGACGCATCGCGTGCCCGCTTTGTCGAGTAGGTGAGCGGATCGTCGTAGCGACGCGCATGGCGGCCCCGCGCGAAGTTTCGGATGGCCCCGTCCCATCCGTAGCCGGTGCAGTAAGCCACCGTGTACCTGCCATCTGGAATCGTAGAATACGTGGCCTTCTCGTGGCTCCTCACGTAGAACGCCGCCATCATCTTGCCATTCAGGACGAGCTTGACGTAGGCATCTTCCGTCAGGCCGTTGTCGAGCGTCAGCTTGCCGATTCCTGAGTATTGGCGCAACCGATCCACCAGCAGCGATCCGTTCACAAGCCGATCATCCGTCGCGATATGGCGTAGCAGCGCATCGTCCGCGTTTGGCGTACCGCCGGCTGCTGGGACCATTGGATAGCTGGTCGTAGAACGCTCGGCGCCGGCTCTGTTAGCGCCTTCGCCTGCTGCATACAAGGTTTTGAGGTTGTTTCGGGCAGTGCCAATCCCTTGTTCGGCAGCCTTCTGAAGCCATTCGATTGCTTTAGTACGGTCTTTTGGAACACCTTCGCCCTCGGCATACATCGCTCCAAGATTCGCTTGGGCGACGGGTTCTCCCTGCGCGGCAGATTTTTGAAGCCACTCGATTGCTTTAGCGTCGTCTTGTGGCACACCTTTGCCTTGATAGTACATGTCTCCGAGCGAGGACTGAGCGCGGCCGTTTCCCTGAACGGCGGCCTTTCGATGCCATTCGGCGGCTTTGGGCAAGTCCTTCGAGACGCCTTCACCAAGGTAATACATTCTTCCCAATTGGTATTGGGCGTCGGCATTACCTCGATCGGCAGCTTTCTGGAACCATTCTGCGGCTTTCGCATAGTCCTTGGGAACGCCTTCGCCGGCGGCGTACCTAGCGCCGACAACGTACTGTGCGTTGGCGTCACCTCTCTCAGCAGCCTCTTGATACCGTTGGTGGTCCTTCGCTTTGTCTCTCGCAACGCCGCTGGCATCGGCAGATAGATTCCGGAGACTTTCCTGTGCGAGGGCACTTCCCTGCTCAGCCGCTTTCCGATACCATTCACCCGCTTTGGATTCATCCTTGGGGACTCCTTCACCTCTCCGGTACATGTCTCCGAGATCCATTTGGGCGGCTTCATCCCCTTGGGCAGCGGCCTTCTGAATCCAGTCGGCGGCTTTTGCTTCATCTTTTTGAACCAGGGCTGACGCATCAAACTTGATGCGAGCGAATAGTGTGTACTTTGTAAATACAGGGCGTAGATGGACGGGCTGCCATGCAGCTCAAACCATCCAAGCCCGCCGGAAAAACACTCCTGGAAGCCTTCACCGAACTGCCCGATCCGCGGGTGATCGGGCGATGTGATCACCTCTTGCACGAAGTGCTCGTGATCGCCGTGTGCGGGATGCTGGTGGGTGGTGAGAGCTTTTACGACATGGAGGACTTTGCCAGCGAGAGCGAGGGCTGGCTGCGCGGTTTCCTTTTGTTGCCCGGCGGTGTCCCGCGGCACGACACCTTCAACCGCGTCTTCCAAGCGCTCTGCCCGCACGCCTTTGCCGAATGTTTCGCACGCTGGACGCAGGGCGTGCGCGAGCGGCTGCGCGGCGGACTTCCTGCGGCGGGCGGCGAAATCGTCGCGCTCGACGGCAAGGCGCTGCGCGGAGCGCGCGGGCGCCACGATCCCGTGCGCACCATCGTCAGCGCATGGGCCACCGAGCACGGCCTCGCGCTCGGCCAGAGCGCGGTGATGGACAAGAGCAACGAAATCACCGCCGTGCCCGAACTGCTGCGCGCGCTGGAACTCGCCGGCTGCATCGTCACCCTCGACGCGCTGCACTGCCAGAAAAGCACCGCGCGCGAAATCCACGAAGCCGACGCCGACTACGTGCTCGCCCTCAAAGGCAACCAGGGCGCCGCCCACGGCGAAGTGCGCGCCTTCCTCGACGACGCAATCCTCCGCGCCGCGCCCCATTTGGTGAAAATGGAGACGGTGGAAAAAGGCCACGGCAGAATCGAAACGCGGCGCTACTGGCAGAGCGGCGACATCGGCTGGTTTGCCGACCGCGCCCAGTGGGAAAATCTCCGCAGCGTCGGCCTCGTCGAAGCCGTGCGCGAAGTCGCCGGCAGCGCACCGAGCACCGAGCGCCGCTACTACCTGAGCAGCCTGCCACCGGACATCGGGCGCTTCGCGCGCGCCGTGCGCGGGCACTGGAGCGTCGAAAACCAACTCCACTGGAGCCTCGATGTGAGCTTCGAGGAAGACCGCAGCCGTGCCCGCACCCGGCACGCTGCCACCAACCTCGCCACCCTGCGTCGCATCACCCTCAACCTGCTCCGCGCCGACAAATCCTCCTCAAAAAGCCTCAACCGAAAACGCCTCCGCTGCGCCCTCGCCCCAGACTACCTCATCTCACTTCTCAAATTTTGATGCGTCAGCCCTGCTTTTTGAACCCCTCGACCTAGCGCATACAGAGTCCCAAGTTCGTGCTGCGCACTAATGTCTCCCTGATCAGCGGCCCGTCGAAACCATGTGACGGCTTTGGCTGCATCTCGTGGAACGCCCTTACCGCCGAGATACTTAAATCCGAGGCTGCATTGAGCCCGCGCGTTTCCCGTGGCGGCTGCGTTTTGCACCCAAGAGGCGGCTTTCGCTTCGTCTTTGGGTACGCCTTCAAATCCCGAATACCTTCGGGAGTATATCAAATCAAGTTCAAGCTGTGCATCAATGTTTCCCTTTGTAGCGGCCTTCTCAAGCCATTCCACGCCTTTGACCTGATTCGTGGGCATGCCCTTGCCATGGTGATACAGTTGCGCTCCGAAACGGTACTGCGCCTCGGCGTCTCCTTTCTCTGCGGCTTTCCGATACCAATCGAGGTCTTTGCTTCCCTCAACAGCAGCGACTTGCTCGGGTTGAACATTGTCATGCTTCCCGTTCTTGGAGGTGATGTAGAGCAACAATGCCCCCGCACACAGGGCACCCGTCGCGGCGCCGAGCGCGACGCTTCTCCAACGCGTAAGCCAACGGTGCCGCTGAAATGGATTAGGCATCTCTGCGCGACAGGACGCGCACCGGTAGATGCCGCTCTCGGCGCTTTCGTGCAGGCGGTTTTTCTGCGCACACTTCTTGCAAATCACGATCCGACTGCGGACGATTTCGGCATCAATCGGTTTCATGGAACTCGCGGGCTGTCTTTGCGGAGTTCCTGCGCTTTCGCGCTGCGCATCATCTGATGGATCGTTTCCATCATGTCCGGCTCCAAGGTACCGGGCTCGACGTGAATCTTGCTGCCGCTGGCAATCTGCGCCCCGACTTTTTCGAGCTGAGTCGGCGAAAGTAGTTCCGAAACCGTGCTTGGTGAAGAGGCATTGGATTGTGCCGGAGTCTCGCTTCCTTCCGCCCTGTGCTCCGTTGCGTCCTGTTTGGAATCCTTGCGCGAAACCAAACCTAACAGCAACATTGGGAGAAGCAGCGTCCTCATGCTCCATGCGTATCGCTCAGGCGCTCGGGACTGGCAAGACTTTCACAAGCGCGAAGGCGGTGGGGTTGGTTGTCAGGCGTCGTGCTCACGGTTCGATTTGCAATCGTCTCTACTTCTTCCGCTCAGGCGAACAGCATCCCCTGCGACGAGTCATCCGCGCCTTCCGATTTCTTCCGGGCCAAATCCACCGCGGCCCGCACCGCCTGATTCTCGGCAATCATTCCCGACGGCACGCGCATGAACAGCGCATCAATCACGCGATCCTGCCCATGCGCGTCCCGCATGATGTTTGCCGCGTGCAGGTCGCCCATCAGCCACGCCTCGCCATCCACCCAGAGCACGCGCAGGCCGTGGAAGTCCGCGTCCGAAATTTGAATCCCTTTCATCGCCGCCACCGCATTCGCCCGCGTCTCCATGCCGGGCTCGGTTTCGTATGCCTGCGGCTGCTTCGCCACGACCTCGAAGTAGGGACTCAGCCCGTGGATTTCCGTGGGGAGACCGCCGGCCTGGTGGATCAGCGCCAGCTTTTCCAGTGTGTCCCAAAGCTCCGCCGGCTCACGGTCCACCCGCCATTTTCCGTCTTTCCGTTCCGCCTTGAGCCGCCAGCCCACTTTCCCATCCGGCGCGGCGGTGAAGAGCTTGTAAACCACGCCCTGCTTCTCGTCGAGAAAAGGGGCGGCTTCCGATCCGGCCTTGAGAGGCGTGAGGCCGTCCACAAAATCCACGTTGATCAGGCGGCTCCCTCTTCCTCCCGGTTCTCCATCGGTCGCGCCGGTTGCATCCGTCGAGGCTCGGCTCCTGTGTGTCCTCCGGTTATCCGCCTGCTGCGATCTGGCGACCGTCTGCTGCGCCGCTTCCGGCCCGAGCTTCCGCCAGTAGGCCCGCAATTTCGCCCAATATTCGTTCGTTTTCGCGGGCACCATCCGCTCGCCGTCCGTCATCGCAACGGGTGCAAGGGAAGATGCGTCGCTTTCCGGTGGGTGTGGTGTGTCGCTCATGGGAACAGTGGTATGAGTCTCCTTCGGCTGAGGTGGGTGGTCCCGTTTCGTGTTCATGGTATTGGTGGTTGTCGTCACTACTTCTCAGTCGTGGATTCCGGTGCGTCGGAAGCGGGCGGCTTCTCTTTGCGGAGTCCCGGTGCCTTCGCTTCCGTCTCGAAACTTACAGACCGACTCTCTTCAACAGTTCGCGCGATCGAGAAAGACTCACGCCGGAGATTGCCGATAGTTTCGTCGCCGGATCGTAGTCCTTCCACAACCGCCGCTGCTCGTTCCATTCTGCCGCGCTCAGTGGCGGAAATTCGTCCCGCAATGGCTTCCGGGACTCTTGGCCCGGTGATGAAGGATTCCGCTCCGGTGATGGGGTCGCGCTCATGTGTTGAATCGTACCCGGAACCACGCCGAGGGGCAACCGGCAGTGCTCATGCGGAAAGCCGGGGTTCGGAGTGAGTGGTCCCGATAATCTCATGCAGGAACCGCAGCCAGAGCTGCTGCCGGGCTCGTTCCGAGAATGGCCGGTGCTCAATGGACTCACTGGCCTTGGAAATCTGCGCGATGCGGTCCTGGTCGAATCCGCCGGATTCCACCACCCACGCGGTGAGGATTTGAATCGTCTCGTCAGGTGCCTCCAAGGCGCTCAACTCGTAACGCAAAGCGATGAGCGCATCGAATCCAGGACGGGACTTCTCCTCCCATTGCAGAATTGCCTCGGGAGAATCCTCCAGCAGCAGCCGGATGGTTTCATCGAGCACGGGCTGCGGGCCGAGTTCACGCCGAACCTCCGCAATGAAATCCATCACGCGAATCAGGGCTTCAGTCCGCTGCGAGTCGGCACCGGCTTTCGCCCACACGATCAGGCGCTCGGCGGCTGACTCCGGGACGTTCCCTCCCCGCAAGGTGCCACGCAAACTCTGAAGCCGGGCATCAGCGTTCTCCTTGTGCTCGGGTTGTTCATTGACCCGGTCTTCTGGCCCGTCAAACGAGCAAAAACAGGCGGAGTCATCCCCCCTGCCCAGGTTGGCCGATCTCGGTCTGACGGGACTTCTCATCGGTGCGGAAGCATGCGAAATACGATCCGGATCCACCTTGGCAAATACCCCGCCTCCCGCTCCTTGGCTGGTAACTGCTCCGCAAAACAACGCGGCAATTGCCGGCTGCACCAACTCGTCCTTCGCTATCGCCACCTTCTCCTGCTCGTCCCATGCGATGAAGGCCGCGCCTTCGCAGATCAGATTGTGAGTCTTGGCGAGCATGATGGCCTCCTGCCTTTGCCCCGCTGCCAGCAGTCCGGCGATCCTCTGCCGCGCCCAAAGCAATTTCACCGCCTCGCTTCCCACGCTCCCAAGATCCACGATGAACGAATGCGCGGTGCCATCGGGCAGGCAACCCGTGACGTGGATTGGCCCGCCTGTCTTTCCCCGCAAGGCAACCGTCACGACTTCCCTCGCGTGGAGGTCGGGCAGGTTTCCATCGCCCGTTTCCCACAAACCTTCCACCGCGAGCTGGCTGAGCACCGGGCGCCGCAACCGATCCCCCAGCGCGGAGACCGTGCCCGCGATGTCATCATCGGGCGTTTGAAGCCAGCAGCCTCCGCGCTGCTGACGGGCAAGCGACTTGAGGAAGGCGTCGTTGACCGCCGTATCGATGCCGAAGGTGTGGACAGTGACCTTCGCCGCCGGCTTGAAGGCGTGAAGAATGGCCGCGTCGTTGCCAACCTCCCCGTCGGTGATGAGGATCACACTCGTGCGCCGGCCTGCGGAATGCGTGGCGATCTTTTCCAACACATGGGTTGCCGCGGGCAGCAGTTCGGTTCCGCCGGCTGTCCCGATATTTTCCATCTTCTGAAAGCCGTCATCAACGAGAACCTGCGGGGCCGGCACCGGGACTGCGTCGAAGTCCTGGAACGTGGATTCAAAAAGCGTGATCCACACCCGGTCTTGCGGCCCGAGCAGGCTCACAAAACTGCGCAGCGCCTCGCACGTCCGCTGCCACTTCGCGCCTGCCATGCTGCCGGAACGGTCCACGAGGAAATAGAAATCCTGCGAAAGGCCCTCGGCCACTTTCACGACCTCCGGTGCGCGGAGCTGCACCAGCGCGTAGGTGTCCTTTCCTTCGTTCCATCGCCACGCCTGCGGTGCGAGTTGCAGAACCTTCGGCTCCTTCCATGTCAGCACAAAGTCCCGGTCCGGCACGGCAGCGCGCCCGGAGAGTTCCACCGCGACCTTGCCTTCGCTCTCCCGCACAAAAATCGGGTGACTCGGGGAGGACGCCGTACCGCTCTCGACATCCGACGCGGACAGCCGGCCGGTGATGGAGAAGTATGCCGCATCCGGATGCAGCGCATCAATGCGAGGCGGGGTGATCCGCGAGGCATCCGGCACCTGATCCGTGTCGTCCACGGTGCCGCGACCGGACAGCGCGCGCAGCAGCGGCTTTCCGGGAATGTAGCGGACTCCGGGGCAGGTCGGCACCATGAGGCGCAACCCGTCGCCGACCCGGTCGAGCACTTGGAACCACGCGAAACACACGACGATCACATCCCCCGGCTGCACATTGCCGAGCGACAGCGTGAAGAGGTTCTCGCGTTCGGTTTCCACAAGCGCCACGCGCCGGCCCGCGGCCTTCTGCGTCCGGTAAATCTCCCTGGCAGCCTCCTTTTCCTCCACCTTCGCCCGGATGATACGGCCATTGATATGCACCTCGCAGCGATACACGGCGGCCCCTGCGGGAAGCGGAAACGTGTAGGTGCAATCCAGCGGCCTGTCCGCGTTCTGGTGATAAATCTGATCGAGTTCCACACTGGCGATGTCGCCGGTGATTTGGAATCCGCACTCGACGCCCTTGAGGGGGAGCGACACGCGTGTTTTCTCAAGCCATGCGATGAGGCCGAAGTCGGATTGCTGTGCGGGTTGGTTGGTCATGCGGGATGTTTTCATTGTCGGGCGGCTCTCTTGGGTTTTGGGTCTGCGTTGCCCGTCCCCAGTGCCGCGAGCACCGCTTCACGCTGTGCGGGCGTGATCGGTGTCCCGCGGCGCGAGACGAGCAGGAAATCTTCATCGAGAGGAATGGCGCGCCAGAGTTCATCCCCCACCGGCATCACCATGCGGACGGAGGCCGTCGCGCGCACCGCCTCAGCCAGCCCGCGCCGCCGCACCTCGCGCAACTCCTCCAGCGAACGCCCGTAAAGCAGCTCGCGGATGCGCCGCAGCGGCATTCCCTGAGCCTGCAAAAGCCGGATCGCGATGATCTGCAGGAGATGTTTTTCGCCATACCCGCCACCTTCCGGGGCATCCACCAGTCCGAGCGTCCGGTAGTAGCGGATGCTGCGTTCGGAAACGTTTTCGCCCGCCTGCCCGCTGACCGGAGCGATCTCATGTTGATCGCACCACGCGTTCACCTGGTCGGACAGCACTTCGAGGGAAAAGGACTCATGCATGGGGCGGAAATACAGTGAGACAGTGTTGCTGTCAATCACTGTTTCTCCGCTCGCTTCCCAGTTCCCATCTCCGAGCACTGCCGGCCGACATGCTCCGCTGAAGCGACTCTATCTCGGTTCCTCACCCGAGCTTTCCCTCTCGGATTCCCCAACCACGGTCCCGCGACACGAGGCTGCTGGGGAATCTGCAAATTCACGGCGATCACCCCGCGCATTTTCCCCGACATGGCAGACCTTCCGAATCCCAACAATACCGCCCATTCTCTTGCCGCCGCTTTGCGCGTGGCGCAGGAAATTGATGTTCTTCATAGCGGTGGGGTGTTTCCGTCCGCACGTGTTTCGGCAAGCAAGTCGGCCGCTTCTGCGGCCCGGTTGAAGGGATTCAGGATGTTCACGGCGGACCCGGCGACGAGGAGATAGGCGCTGACGCGGGATGGGTCGTTCTTGGCGGCGTCGTCGAGCGCGGTCACGAGTTCGTGCATCTGGCGGATGTCGTCCCCGAGCCAGTCGATGATGCGTGCGATTGCGGATTTGATCCGCTCGTCTGAGGCACCGCTGGCGAGAAGTTCATCGAGTTCGAATAGCTCGTGAATGATGTCGTGCTTTGTTCCGACGAGCCGGGAGCAAAGCTCAACTGTCGCCACACGGACAGGCTCGTCCATGCGGACGTTGGGTAATTCCCGCCCGATGTAGGTGCCGCTTTCGAGCATCGCCGCTGCGCACTTGCGGGCTTCATTCATCACGTTTTGGAGAGCAGATGTGTTCATTGGATGGGGTTGATTTCTAGCGAGAGACGGCCGCCCAGATCCGGCTGACCGCGGAACAGGCATTTCTTCACTTCAAGGGCTCCGAACGGCCACGCATCGCCCGTGGATTTCAGCCACACCCCGACTTCGGTCCAACCGCGATAGAATTGCACGGCACGCGGCGCACGGTCGTAAATCACGATGATGAGTTCCTTCCGCCCCGCCGTGAACGCTATGCGCGACGCGTTGAAGAACGGTGCGACATCATCGGGCCACAAATCGCACACGCGAAGCTGGAGCGCGAGCGCCTCCATGTGGCGCTCCTCGGCCATGAGCACATACGCGTGGTGCATCAGCACGAGAGGATGGCTGCTCCATTCGCGAGGCAGGCTCCCGATGATTTCGAGGGCCGCATCCGTATCGTGTGCGAGGACGTGGCACGCACGCTCCAGCTTCACGAAGAACTCCGGATCGCTCGCGAGCATCTGCCGCACTTCGTCCACCAATGGCTCAATCCCGGGGATGCCCTCGAACTCGTGAATGCGCGCGGGATCATGCCGCACCGCCCAGTGGACGTGTTGGCGCAGCGCGCACAGGTCGCGGCGATGCCATGCAGCTTGCGCATAGTACGGCTGGGCGTCGAGGACAAGGCGCAGCGCGATCTCGCGTCCAACGTCGAAGGCGCGCTGGCTCGCGGCGATCTCGTCGCAAGCCCATTTGTCCAAACGCTCCGCAAGCTCCGGTGCGGCCAGCATTGCCGCGGGGATTGACCGGTGTGCTCCCGCTTGCGGTACAGGATCGAAAAGCGGACGCAGCCGCGCCGGCAGGTCGTTGAAATTCGGCGGATCAATCGGCCATTCTTCGCGCCGGGCCGGCTGCCACTCGCGGAGGATGTCGAACTCCATTTCGAGGAGCCGATGCGCTGTCTCCAACGAAAATTTCCCCTCAGCGAGCATCGGCCAAAGGCGCTTGAGATCACCATCAATCCATGTCTTGAGGCGGTCATCGCGACAGTGCGGAAGGCTCTGCAATAGTTGTGCGACCGCTTCATCCGCCCTGCCGGCCTGCGCCAGGAAGCAGGCCATTTGATAGTGATCATGCGGACGGTCGTACCGACGGAGGCGCGGGGCCAAGGCTTCCACCGCCTCGGCGTGCCGCCCGAGATAGTGCAGCGAGAGGGCGACGAACGAAATCGCAGGAGACGTCTCAGGGAAGCGGGGTTCGCGCTGCCCGCGGGTCGCAACGCTATCGAACTCGCCGCAGTTAAACGCAAGGAGCGCGCACCATTCCGCCGCCGGGCCGGTCGTGTCCCCGTCGCTCGCGTCCCTTTCCAGCGCGAGCGCCTGCTTGGCGAGCACCCGGGCCTCAGCGGTCATTCCGAGCTGCCAGTAGGCTTGGCTCTGTTCGATGAGGCTGTTCATAATATGAGACAACGGAGCACGCCGGATCCGGTCAACCGGACCGGGCAAGATTTCTGAAAGTAAGTGCGCGCTCGGTCAGTCGGCTCCCGTTCCAAGGCCCGCCCGAAGGCTTGGCTCTGGACGAGGTTGTTCATTTCTCCACCTCCTTCGCGCGCACTTGGACGAACTTGCCGGCGTCGAGCTTCTGCTCGCCATCCCACCGGTAGGCAGTCAGCGCGCCATCCTTGGCCACGCTGAAGTCCAGGCACGCCAGGTTCGGTGCCATGAGTGCAGGCACTTCCTCGAAAGGAAGCCAGTAGTGCCCGAAGAAGAGCGGCGGCGCGTCCTCGGGGTAGCCGGGGCAGAGCAAGTGAACGCTTTCGGGCACCAGCTCGTGCGGCACGTCGTCCATTTGGGTGGGAGCCGGCATGCAAAGCTCGTGGTAGGTCCGGCCCTCTGCTGGCAGCCACCAGCGCAGCCGCATCTTGGTTCTCACCTTGTGCTCCTTGTCAGTGAAGCAAGCCCCTGCGGGCAAGTCGGTCTCGGCACCCTTGAGCAGGATTTCGCAGTGCCCATGCTCCGGGTTTTTCTTTACGGCGGCGCGGTGCAGGAAATCCCCGTCGATATTCCTCCAATCGGGATTCGCAGCGATGAGCCGGTCGTCCCAGTTCGCGTGGACCGCGCGCAAGCCGCCCAAATCCAGCCACAGCGGCAGAGTGGCGAACCACCCAAGGTAGTCTTCCCATTCGTCCTGGCGTCCCCAGAACTGGGCCAGAGTCGCGGCGTGCTGATTCACGTTCTTCGGCATCCGGGGACGCAGCCAGTCGCCGTCTGCTCCGCGCTGATGATAGAGCAGCGCATTGTACTCATGGTTGCCCATGATGGCCTTGGCGTGGTCGTTCTCGACCATGTCCCTCACAATCTTGAGGACGCGCGGAATCCGTGGGCCGCGGTCAATGAAGTCACCGAGGAACAGAGCCTTGCGCCCCTCGGGGTGGTGCCAGATTCCTTGGGGCTTCTCGTAGCCGAGCTTGCGGAGCAGTGCTTCGAGCGGATCCGCGTAGCCGTGGATGTCGCCGATGATGTCGTAGGGTTGGTGGTTCATTCCTTTGCCGGCCACCAGCCCGGCGTTGTTGTTGTTCTTGTCTTTCACGGACGCAGATTAGCCGAAGCGCCAAGCCTTGCCAGTGCGCTGAATGTAGATAGCATGACTTCATAGTCATGTATCAATCCATCCTCTCCCAGTCCGGTTTCTCCATGGAACGCCTCGGCAATTTCTGCGCAGTCGCGGATGCCGGTTCCATCGTCGGCGCAGCCAAGGGCGACGCGGTGCGGCAGTCGCTCATCAGCCGGCAGATCCGCGAATTGGAATCCTTCTTCGGCGTGGAACTCATCCGCCGCCGCGGACGCGGTCTGGAACTGACCGAGGCCGGCCACGAACTCGCCGCTGTGGGACGCGAGAACTTCAAGGGTCTGGCGGATTACGCCGCCCGATGCCGCGGCGCCGCGTGGACTGCCCGCATCGTTGCCTCCAACAGCGTCGCCACCTGGCTGGTGCTGCCGCGATTGAAAACGCTGGAGAAAGCGAGCGGCAGCGTCCGCTTTGAAATCCACCACGAACAGACCCGCGAGATGGCCACCGCGACCCGCGAGGGCATCTACGACATCGCATTCACCCGGAAAGACTCACTCGGGCCGGGACTCAAGCACGCCGTCCTCGGCGAGATCGGACATTCACTGCTCGTGCCGAAGGGCCTCATGCGTGCAGAGCCCAAGAACGCCGCGGCGATCCTCGGTGCCGTCCCGATGGCCCTCCCCGTGGGCGGCAAGATGCGGGAGAGCATCGAGCGAATGGCGGAGAAAGCCG
>Ga0114969_10002408_pt1 | contig 15365 bp, 13 predicted proteins | sample M_130807_MF_Meta_FD_87316 | JGI IMG/M metagenome (GOLD analysis project Ga0114969, IMG submission 87316) | Freshwater microbial communities from Lake Montjoie, Canada to study carbon cycling - M_130807_MF_MetaG | ecosystem: Environmental > Aquatic > Freshwater > Lake | place: Lake Montjoie...
TATAATATTTTAATAAATAATAATATATTATATATCCCAGCTCACTAAAAAAAAAACAAAGCGTTTGCGAAAAACCCAAAAACGCCGCTCTGTTGGTAAAACACGTACATTTAGGCACAAAAAAATACAGAAAAAAAGGCAATCAAATAACATGTTGGGTGCTAATAACATGTTGGGTGCTAATAACATGTTGGGTGCTAATAACATGTTGGGTGGCGCAGGTGAAATAAATACATTAGAAGAACCTATTATGGCCGAAGTCATCATTGTTATACCCAATGACCCGCCTTTAGATATCGGTATAGAAAACTATGAACCATTATGTTTTAATTTGACTGGCGATATCGTTTTATTAACAGCTTATCGTATGCGTAAACTAGTCTGCTTTAATATGAATACAAACGAAAAAACCTTTATTCAAAATACTGATTTGTCATACAATAAAGAAACCATCGCTATAAGTCCAAATGGACAGTATATTGTTGCGCTTAACAAAACCCATGTCAATGGTCTTATTGTTTCAACGGCGACAGGTGAAGTGGTTCATATATTGAATGGTGGCAACCCCTCTACAATAATATGGTGCCTAGCTTTTAGTCCGGACGGGAATTTTGTCGCGACAGGTTTTCAAGACGCGCGCATCATCATTTGGTCGACGGCGACGGGTCAAGCGGTTAAAAACCTGGTGGGACAACTCGACCCAGTTACAGTTGTTGCTTTTAGCCCTGACGGTCTCTACATCGTGTCCGGGGGTCGTGACGATGGTGTCTTGAGAATGTGGATGATAGAAACAGGTGAAATAGTTCGCACTTTTGGAGTTCAAGAGTTTCATGTCACATGTGTTACCTTTAGTCCTGACGGGCGGTATTTTGTGTCTGATGCTAAATCTTCCTTGAAAATTTGGTCGACGGAAACTGGTGAAAATGTACGAACCTTAAATAGTCGACCCGAAGATGTTTATCTCAATCAAAAAAGTATCGGCTTCAGCCCTGATGGAAAGTATATCGTTTCTATAGGTGAATATAAAACCGTGAACATTTGGTCATTCACAACCGGTAATTTATTAAAAACATTAGGACAATTTGAAAATACACCCCAAATATGTGGTTTGTATGAAACTCAAACCTACACGCCCTTTACATACACATTAAAAATAGGGTTCAGTGATAATTTATCTACTTATTCCGTTATAGAAGAGACCAGCCGTAATAAATTAATAACAACGCGGTTATCTAATAGCGAAATGCCTACGGATGCTAGACTTCCTGGCAGAATATGGGATTATATTGAACCATTTGTGAAAAAATAAATGTATATGGAATAAATCTATATGAAAATATATACATTTATTTTTCTCTCTATTAAAACATTATATAATACTCCAGTTATCACTATTAAAGGGTGAAACCATAATATCAGATAAATTAGAACGCCAGTAATCCACTTTTTTATCAAACATAATTTCTTTATTGGTTTTCGGGTAAAGTTGTTGATTTTGCATTTGCTCTGCTTCATCATTCGTAATCGCGGGTTTATAGCCATAACAATTTACGCCAAACGCAACATTTGGATTAGCAATATAGCCGCCATTAATGCCTGGCCGTCCACAATCATGTTCATGGCCTTCAATCTTTTGTAATTTGTTCCATTTTTCTTCTTGTGTGGGGAAAAATGCCATTTGACCTTCCGACCACCCATAACCACACCAATCGGCTCCCTTATTATATGCGTCATTGATTTCGTTATAATTTGCTAGACGTCCATCATAGGCTTTACATATGGCCTTGGCATCTTCATATCTATATTTATTATCGGAAACATGAAAAACTTCTTTCTTTCTTATTAAACCGCCGGAACTTGATGGAATTAAAGTATTATTTTGAGAGACGTTAATATCAATCTGTGTTTCGGGAGAAAAAATATGTTTTATGCTCGCAATAATATCAATATTAAATATATATGTCATGCCGTTTAATAAAATGAGTAAAATGAATAACCCCCATAATAAATATTGTAACATATTACCGGAGCTGCTCCCGTCACTAGCGGATTGTTCTGTGTCGCCTAAAGAAGCAAAAAATACATAATAAATAATGATAATTACTGTAATAATTATTAAAGATAAGGGTATAACCGATGAATTTAAGCCAGTTATATTAAGGGGGGCGTTAAACTGTGTCCCGTTAACTTGTGCCCCATCTAAATTTGGCACATTTGGAAATGTATTTGAATTTAACTTAATACTCATTGTATATATAATTCATTTTATTTTTTTTTACGATAGAATAAACAATACGTCATTGCTGAAATAAGTTTGTCTTCACCTATTTCATTCACGGCGGTATCATTAAACTGATACCACTTTCCGTTTGCGTTTTTAATATAAGCCGTATAATGACCGCCGCCGCCACCGCGACCCGAATGATTGCAAATCCCATATAACTCATAAATATAAGCCGCCGAATTATAACCTTGCACATATTTGGAAAAATCCGCATTATCCAATGGAATATCTACTAAAGTATGGGTTTTTCCATTATTTAATTTGGACCGTTTTAAATCAATAATCAGGATTTGGGGTAAACTCCAAAAAATGATATTACGTTGGGCGTTTTCGTTTTGACCAGTTTTATCATTAAACCACGCGTTGCCGTTGGCGTTGGTTAATAATTCCGCGTCGCAATATAAATCAAAACAATCGTATAAAGTGGGGGCATGCGAAGCGGGTGCATGCGAAGCGGGTGCATGCGAAGCGGGTGCATGCGAAGCGGGTGCATGCGAAGCGTCTTTTTCCGGAATAGATAAACTAATCACCGAAAACGGTTCGGCCGTTCGACTCAACACTTCTTTGGTATCGATATGACTTATTTGTGATACATGAATGCCATAAAAAATATCTAACATTTCGGAATAGTCTTTTTTATACATATTTTTCATCATATTAAAGCACGTAATGGCTAAATCATCCGTCGGTGTTTTACTTTTGCCGGAAATGGTCATATTCACTTCACGCGATAAAGCCGTGTGAAAGCAATCAATAATAAATAATAAAAATTCTTGTATATCGTTTTGCTGATAGCCCATAAACAAATCCCGCTGTTTAAGACGGGCAATGTGTCGTATGGTTCTAATAAAACCGTTGGGGGCGACAATACAATTAGTACTCCATAACAATTCACGCAATTTGTCCCATTCTAATAAAACAATAGAGTCGGGGATTTTTTTAAGCAACGGTTTGTATTTTTCATCTGCTAAAAAATCATTTAATTCATATGTGTGGGATAATACTTGCATGCACGCGTTTAAATAACAGGAATTACCTAAATTCGCCAAACCGCTTAAACCCTTATTGCCATATTTTGATGAAAAAATAGCCTTGGTGATTAAAGACATATGTATATAATAATAAAATCTATTTAAATGTGCTTATTACACAATTATGTTATGTATATAGCATTCAGCTAATTATAAAGCATTCTGCTAACTATAAAATTCCGTAATCTCCCGCGCCCCTTTATTCACATTATTTGTTTTGCGGATATATTCATCAAACAACAGCGCTTTCACCTCTTTATGTCGTAAAGCTTCTTCTTTATCTTTATATTGTAGTGGATCAGGATAATTTTTTCTTAATTTTTCCAAATCGGTTTTCCACGTGCGTAACGTGTGCCCCTTTTTCTTTTTAAAATCTTTCATTTGCTCCAACACTAGCGCAAAGACTTGTTGAAGGGGTTTCATAATTTGATTTGTAATATAAAAGGCATAATTAATTTTTAATTTATGGGCGAGAATATATTCCGGCGTTTCAATACGTTCGCCTTGTAAGGCTTTACGGTCAGGATTTTCGATATACACATAAGGAATACGGTCACCCGTCCCGGGTTTATTGCCCGAATCACGTTTGCCCATACGATCCGCCAAGACTTTGTGGGCAATTTGTTGAGGGTTTTTGTAACCCGACCGTAATGATTTGGTAATCACTAATTTATCCATCCCATATTTGCCTTCTACAATATTTGTCATACACGCTCTTAAAAACCGCACCGCTTGTTCGATATTTTGCTCCTTCATTAAAATATCGATAATACCACCATACACATCTTTTACAATCGGCGCATTATCACGGCGTTTTAAAACAATACCCATCGATTTCCGTTTACAACTATGCGGGTCTTTTTCGTACAACATGCCCACGTAGCGTTTCTTGGATAATAAACAAAAGGGTAGAAACGTCTTTTCATATTCTAAATCGTGTGGTTTTTTCAAGAATTTTGAGGCCAGTTCCCCCGCTTGTTGCGCCAACTCAATCGTAATTTCCAAGGCTTTTTGCCCAATGATTTTTTCATCCGTGTCGACGTCTGTTAAATTGAATTTAAAGAAGACCGAATCCGTATCCCCGTAAACGTATTCCGCATTGGTGCGGACGAGCCCGTGCTCTTTGGTCGGTAAAATTTGGTTGGTATACGCTTCCTCAATCACCCGCTTGGCATAGGTCAACAGTTTGCGTCCAATCGCGGTGGTAGACGCCGCACAATCTTTTTCATAAAACGTGCTGGTCTTGGCCCCCGTTTGCCCATACATGGAATTTGCCGTGACCTTAATACTTAATTGCCGTTTATCCAAGACATTTTTCATAAACTCGTCGGTTTCTTTTTCGCCCAACTTGCGGGTGGCTTTACGCGCCGCTAATAATTCTTCTAAAATGGATGGCATAATCGCCCGCCCTTTCTCCTCGGGGAATTGTGCAAAGCGACATATTTTATAGCCGACTTTTACTTTTTCCATTGCGGCTTTGGCGTTTCCACCTTTTCGTTGCCACTTGTACGTATCATATTGTATATCGACATAGCTATAACCCGGGAGATTGTCAAATATAAATTGTCCTTGGTCATTTTTTATGCCTATTTCAGTTAACAGTGTTCCATTTAAATCGTATTCACGGGTTATCACTTTACTATCGTGTGAAATATTATCACTCATCATTGCCGACGGATACAGTGAGCTATAATCTAAACAGGCCACGGGGTCATCTAAATATAAATTACATTTCGGTTCTAGGACCGTGGCTCCTTCATAACCTTCATCCATGTCACCTTTATCCAACACTGGCATCAGTGTGTTTTTTTCGCGGCATTTCTTGGCAATATAACTGGTTAGCTTGATGCCTTGGCCCCGCATCACTAAAAATTCCAGCGGGACACTACATAAATTCGCCATTTCGACGTAGCCCGTTAATACGTCGATTTTCCGCATTAAATGGTGGACAAGGTTACAATCCTGAATACAATATTTCGCAATAATGGCTCGTTCCGCGGGGCCTTCGTTCGTCATGCGAAAGATATCTTGGGGCGTGACGTCGTCTTTGGCCAATCCCCAGCGCACTTTTTTTGTGACGAGGTCGGGCATTTCAATACCTTTAATCATAAAGGTGGCCTTGGCAATATTTATATCGTACACTTCAAATTTTTGTCCATTTTTATAGGCATCGACTGAATGGGCTTCTTCTTCGAAATTTATAAAACTATGATTTTCTAAGCCCGTTAAATTTTTGCTGTAGATTTTGGTATTGCCGTCAATATGCTCGATTTTTTTCACACCGTCCCCGATAAAATAGCCCGACACATAATCCAGTTTATATTGACTTAACTGATAATCGCGGCGTAAATAATTATATAAATCGATTTGCAATCGCCCCGTCATTTTTACAAATTTCAAATCGTGTTGTCCGCTGGCAATGACCAAGGTGCTTTCTTCTAAACCTTCTTTGCCCGTTTTCCAATTACGATTCAAACAAACTTCTTTGTTATTCCGCGACAGTTTTAAGAAACGACGCTCGCAGCCTAATTCTTTTGCGCGTGAATATAAGAATTGGTAATCAAATCCAAAAATATTATACCCGATAATAATATCCGGGTCTTCCGCTTGCAGCATTTTCGACCATTGTAATAAAACGTCTTTTTCCGAGGTACAACATTCTATTTGGGTGTTTTCTACATCCGCGCAAGTGCCTAATACGACACAATGATTTAAATAGGGTTTATCCTCGCCATACCGCAGAAAGGTGGAGCCTATAAAGGTAACCGTGTCGCCGTGCAAGGTCGGAAAGATATTGGTTAACGTGCGAGTTAATTCAATGATTTGCGTATCGCGCGACACCTCACCGTCCGTGAGTAAATCGATGATGTCGCCCTTTTTTTTATACGGTTTGGGTTTGCTTTTAAACCAGCGCCAGTGAGCTGAGGAAGAGCCCTCTTCAGCGTCGCTGGCGGCGCCGGCGCCACACCCACCCCCGCCCCCAATGTCAGCATCCAATTCTACATCGGTACTTACCTCAGCGCCTTCACCCTCGTCATCATTAAATACGTCGCTGGCGTCAATGATAATGTCGCCTTTATATTTGGCCGGACAAATGGAAATCCAGCGGGCAAAGAGGTTTTCGAACATGTCTAAAGACACTTTGGTTTGTGGATATACTAAATCCACATAATCGATAGGTGCCGTGGTTATTAAATTAAAGGCGGTCAGCATAATCGCTTTAATCGTGTCGCGACTACATACGCCAGTATAATATGGACCTTCCGGTGTACACAAATCTACAATATTGGTGGCTAATTTTTTGTAATTTTTTACAGCAAGCGGGAAATCGCCGTGACTACTACTCGCCTCAATATCAAAACTACAAATTTTATAGGGCACCCGAACCTCTTTTTGGGGTTGGGCCTGAATATGGTCGTAATGAATAGAATACTCATAAGTACAAGAAGTTGTTTTCGTATGAAGCACGGCGAATTTACCCACGGGCAAACAAATCCAACCCGACGGACTGATTTCTTTTATGTGAAACATCCGTAATAAGGGAGGTATTTGGGCTTCATAAAGTATGGTGGCTTTGCCTTCGTATATATACCCCGCTGGTTTTAACGTGCGCTGATACTCGACTTTCGGTGTATTTTGCTGCTGTGGCTGCTGTTGTACGGTGGTATACCAAAGATTTTTGGCTTTTTTCATCGTGCTTTCATTTTTAAATTTAATTAACACAAAAGTGTGTGACTGGCCACCGTCAAAACCATATAATTTCTTGTGCTTTACTAAGGTGCTAGAAACAATACCGTCAGCGAATTGGTCGCCTAAATCGTTTGTCATTTTAACGATAAAACCGATTCTAGTGGCTTCGGTCCAATCATCGTCCACTTTGGCGTAAAAGAATGGCGTGTAGCCTTCGACAAAAATACAGGCAGTTTCGCCTTGTTCATTTAGGCCAAACATTTGTATTAAAAATTCCTTTTGCGGTTTGACATTAAGAACGTCGTCCTTAGTAGCCACCGTGGCATCGTAAGGGTTGAATGACAATAAGCGAAATGACATGGCGTTAGCGGTAGACATGGCGTTAGCGGTAGACATGGCGTTAGCGGTAGACATGGCGTCAGTGGTTATTAATTATCTATAAGAATTACGTTATAAATCAATTTAGTAATAAAATACTAAATAAATACAGATTGGGTTTTTTATATCTTATATTTTACAAATGTAAAATATAAAAAGTGGGGCTACTTTTTATTTATAACCGGTCAATTAAAGTGATTTTGGGGGGTTTCATAAAAGGTGATAACCCAAAATCGAACAGACCAATCGAAATACAGCATTTTCATTTTAACAACGCTTGTGTAAGACTCGAACTTACAGCTCCTCATAAAAGGTGATAAAGGAACACGTTCAGACCATATTACTACGGTCAACTAGGTGTGTTCCAAAAGGCGTTTCCGCCAGGTGTGCTACCTATTGCACCAACAAGCGCGTAAAAAATAAATCTGCCGTAAAGGCGTTTGGTCAATTAAAGTGAATTTGGGGGAGTTTCAAAAAGCGATAACCCAAATTCTAGCAGACCAAACAGTTTATATATTCACATATTAGATATATGTATTGTCTTTAAGTAGTTATAAGCCATATATTATTTTATTTGCGAGTTTTGCGGCTTTTGCTGGTCTTGCGACTTTTGCTGGTCTTGCGACTTTTGCGTGTCTTGCGACTTTTGAGACTTTTGAGACTTTTGCGGCCCTTTCGGCTCTTGCACCCGATTCTCTTGCTCCCGATTCTCTTGCCTCCGATTCTCTTGCTCCCGATTCTCTTGCCCCCGATTCTCTTGCTCCCGATTCTCTTGCCCCGACTCGCTGTACCAGTGTTTTTTAAATGCTTTTTAATATAATTCACCATTGCGGCACTGGTGCGGTCGCCATTATAGTCATCGATAATTTTACCATTTTTAACGGCACGCATTGTTGGAAAACCTTTAACATTTTTTACAACCGAACTTTTTATGTTTTTTAACATGTCGGCATTGACTTCAATCACCGATACGTCATTATCGGCTAATTCGGGGTGGTTTTTAAGTTCATCCCACGCGGGTTGCATTGCCACACAATGACCACAACCAGGACTATATATTTTAACGAATGCGGGGCCAGCATTTATTATCTTATCGAATAATAACGCATTGTTATTTTCGGGCGTAATACTTATAAATTTCATTTATATATTTAGAAGATAATATTATTTCTGCGAATAATATTATTTCTGCGGATAATATTATTTCCACGAATAATATTATTTCTACAGTTAATATATATGAATAATCTATTTATTATTGCTATTATTTTTATATTAGGACTTTATTTTGTAATGGCTTATCCAACACTTGAATCGTTTGATACAATGAATAACAAGGGCTACCGGTGTCCAAATATTCTGTTTCAACGCGGCAATGATTTTTTTCTTTATAATTCTAAAATTGCCAAAGTACCCGGAGTTAATCCGCTCCAATTTAAAAATTTGGAAGAATATGTTGAATTTACAGATTGGCAACGCCGGCAAGGTATTAAATGTCCCGTATTATACGTCCAAGAAGCGTATGATACACAGGGCAATACGGTGTATAAAGCACGCCCAAGTCCGACCGATATGCATGGTGGCTTACCGGACTTAATCTTAAATAGTGGACACGAAAATAAAAATATCATGCCAATGCCGCCAGCGCCAAACGATATCATGCCGCCAGTAAATAATGAATCCTTATTATTAGACGCTGGTCAAGATGATATGCCCTATAATATCAATAGTTATCCCGCCTTTGATGGCAAGAACCAATACATTGGATTAGAGACCCCTTTAGATAAAATGTATAATGAAGTAAAAGGTTCAAAGGTTAGCCCAAATCCAATGGACGTGAATTGGGGCGGAGCGAAATATACGGACGCCTTGGTAAATGCGGGTTATTATAAAGACGATGAAGTGTATAAAATAATGTTTTAAAAAAAAATGTGATGATACTATAATATATGTTTTATATTATAATAATATGGCTAACTCTTATAGTATTATTCTGTGGAATAATTTATTATGGTATAAAAAACATAGAGACGTTTACTGCCGTACCTAGAAACCACGTACCTAGAGCTCATGCCTATAAAAATATCATCTTGCTCGGCGACAGCGTATTTAAAAACAATGCCTATGTGAAACAAATGTATAGTATTGAATATATGTTAGGACAAAAAACGCCGGCGACTATTCAATGCTTGGCCAAGGATGGTGCCACTATAGAAGACGTTTATAAACAAATTAATAACATTTCAACGAGAGAAAATAATAAACAAACCATTATTTTTCTCTCTGTCGGGGGAAATAATATTCTGAAACATAATTCCCTAGAAGTGAATAAACTTTTTTTAGAATACGAACGGGTCGTAAACGTATTGAAAAATAAATTTAATCAGTGTCAACTGGTTTTGGTAGGCTTGTATTCACCGCCCAAACTTGATACAATATCTCATTTTACGAACGCAATACCTGCGAATATTAAACGTTGGAATATACAAATGAAGGCTTATGCACTTACACATGCCCACGTGAAATTAATGCCGTTAGATACGGTGTTATATGAACCACAAGATTTTGTAGATGTGTATGAACCGTCGGAGGTAGGGGGCGCGAAAATAGTAAATGAACTGCTGAAGTTTTTATATAAATAATATAATATATAATGTTAAGAAATATATCCATTTTAATATGTGACTTACAAATAAACACGCTTAAAAATCTACATAATTCAACTCAAATAATAGAAAATATAAATTTATTAATTGAATCGAAAAAACATTTATTTCCCATTAAATCTATTATTGCTGGTCAGTTGTGTTCGGAAAAATTAGGTTCCCTAGATACTAGTTTAGATTTAAAAAATATTGATATCATATATGACAAAACAACTTATTCAATGATGAATCATTTTCTTTTGGATAAATTAAAAGAAAAAAAAATAAATGAGGTTGTATTAACGGGCATGGAAATACAATGGTGTATAAATAAAACATTAATTGATTTATCTAATAATGGATACAAGGTACATATTCCAATTGATGCAGTTGGAAATAAGCTGTGTTTATTGGATAATACATATAATATTGAACGTTTAAAAACAAATGGAGCAAATTTATGTACAACAGATGGGTTTATTACGGAACTATTAGATGATTTTCACAAGCCTCAATCAAAATGGTATGTATCGCATTTAAAAAAAAAAGATAAAGTAATTAATGAACATTATTATGAAATGTTAGCATCAGAAATAAAAGGAAAATAATTACACCGATTGATTTATTTATCGGTAACGTTACCCTTAAAGAAAACCTCACAGGGTGCGGATTTAAATCTTCAAGGATGTAAATACATTTAATAAATATCCAACGGTGTAAGTGGGTTACTTTTTATCCAACACTTTGATGGCGCGATTTAAGGCGTCTTTAAAGTTTTTGGCGGTGTTTATTTTAGTAAGTAATTGTTGATTTTCAACTGAACCCGGGTCGGCCGAAATTTGTTCAGCATTCGCAAGTATTTGGTTAAGTATAAACATATCAATATTGGAGTCTAATTCCAGGATAGTATCCTCGTACGCTTTCAAATATTTATCTACTAATAAACCATCTTCCGTTTGCGTTGTATTACTTTTAATGACTTCCGGCACTTTATCTTTATCGGTATTGGATTCGCTATTTTTCATAGAGGTAAGTCCCTCGGAAACGTTGCTCTGAAGTTTAAACATTATATATAATAAGATGATAACCACTAAAAAAATGCCTACATATTTATATATTTCGTCGGTTTCCATTATATATTTATTAAAATATTAAATATATAACATTTTATTTTAATTATTAAATTGATTTGTGGACCGCATGTTTAAATAATAGATAAATAACTTAACAGAAATGGCGCACGAAACAATAAGTATTCGCGGTATGTTTGAAAATATGAAAAGTATTGGGTTTAATTTTCTCAATGATTTATGTGAAAAAATTGATAATTCCATTTCGGCAAACGCCAAACATATTCGCTTGACAATTGATGATTCTAATATTATAATTGCTGATGATGGTGATGGTATGAATAAAGATGAACTACGTATTTGTGGAACAGTACATCGCCGAACAGATGCTACCGAAAATAAACAAGGATGTTTTGGAGCAGGAGGAAATATTGCGGATATTGATTTAACTGATATGGGAAAAGTTCATTATATTTCCAAATCCAAAGATGAATTAGAGTTGAGTGAAATGAAGTTGAATTACGATGTACAACGTTATGAAGATTATGTTTTAAACCCTCATGATGCTTCTAGAAAAACCGAAGAAGAAATATGGAATAAGTTGGCAATAGATAAAAACAAATCAGGAACTGTTCAAAAACTGGATTCAAAAAGCAAAATTATAACACAGCTAATTACTAATATTAAAAATAATGACATAAGCAGTAGTTATCGTTATGAATTGGGTTGTATGTATTTTAAACAATTACAACAAGGCTTAATATTGGAGCTTGTTATTAACGATGAAATTTTTACGATTACACCAATTGACCGTTTTAAATATACAGAAATTGCTGATGTTAATAAAGAAGAACATAAGATTTCGGTTTGGTTGCTCGAAGACGGTTCTTTTCGGTTTTATTATAAAGATAAAAACGCTTCATGTTATCGTGATTATTCAAAAAGTAAACGGGGCACAACTATAAAAGAATTACCAAATAAAATACCGGGTGCCATTCATATTAGCGATATCATTGCAAAACATACATTTCATCAAAAATGGATAGAATGTCTTGACGGAGACTTTGAAAAAATGGGATTGGTTGTAGACGGTCCTAAAGATCAGACGCTAGCGACAATCGGAGGCTTAATATTTGATAGAAATAGTAAACAAATTGCACAATTTCCTTCAAGTCATACTGGGTTGTCTGCTGGACTTGTGCCATACTATCAAAATTCACATCATAATATAGCATTTAAAGCAAACAAACATATGGATAATTTGTTTGGTGTATTGGTTAATAAATCGAACTTGGAGAAAAAAAACATTAACGAAGATTTATTAAAAACCATACAGTTTATATGCGATAGTTTTGCTCGTAAAATGAAAAATTTGTTTGAAAAAAACGTATCTGTGCCTGACGCTGTGCCTGTGCCTGACGCTGTGCCTGACGCTGTGCCTGTGCCTGACGCTGTGCCTGTGTCTGATGATGAGTCTGAAAATGATGTTGAGACTGTTCCCGATAATGAAAATTTGAATGAAACCGAGACGCATTTGCCAGTGGTGGAACCTAAAGTTATAACTTTACAACCATTAGCTGACATTACACCCATACCACCACCTAAAATGTCTACAACAATATCATTTTATAAACATCAAAATGATACAATTATTATTTCTGAAGGCGATAAAAAATTATATTCGCTATTATTTAGATGCCAATATCATATTAAGGAGGAATTATGTAAACAACTCCTTAATAATTTAGGAGAGCAACGTTTCAAAGAGTGGGCCGCTGCATATGAAAAAAATATGAACCCATATTTACAGAATTAAATACAAAAATTAGTAACTTAGCTAAACTAAACTCCCGCTATTATATGGTGGTGGCGCAACCAAATAATTATAAATATTCGCAATACTGGTCTTGCTGATTTTCCTCGCTTGGCCCGCTTTATTTAAAGTCGTCATATGGTCTAACGCTTTTTTATCGGCGCTTAAGGCTTCTAGTAGATTTTTTATAGATTTATATTTCTCCATAATAACACTTGCGACTACACAACTCACGTTTGGAATTTGGCCGAGCATGATTTCGCCGATGTTTTCAGGTGTAATATTGTTTTTTTTAATCCGTTTGATGGCGTGACTATATTTTGTGTCGGCGTCTTCTTGTATGGGTTCGGCTATAATTGTTGGTGCTTGTGCTGTTTCAACTGCTGCTGACGCTTGTGCTGTTTCAACTGCTGCTGACGCTTGTGCTGTTTCATTTGCCGCCGACACCCTATAAAAGGCGTGCCCCCCTTCTTTCCCTAATTTATAAGCGGTTTGGATAATCCATTCAGCACTTTCATCTAAATGATTTGTTTTAAAGAGAGAAAATCCCTTATAATAATTAATAGATACCATCGACGAAAGTAAGGCATATTTATCTATGGGAGCTTTACCATAAAAGGGCTTATAATACTGTAAATTTCCCTCTACCAAATAAATAATATTATGATTAGGCATATTACACGCGTTTAAACGAAAGGCTTGTTCTTTATAACGGCCGTCTCTTATACTTGCCGCTAAATCTTGCAAGGTTTTTCTCTCGATTATTATTTTTTCATTGCCGGCGTTATCACATATTATAATATCACCTAAAGGTAAGTTTTCAGAAACGATGGACAGGTTTTCAATTGGTTTCATAGAGAGAAATGTTGTTATTTTATTTAATAGGTCTGTTTCACGATAATCTATTTTAATTAGCATGGTATATGGGTTTTATTTAATAAGTATTATAAACACTTATTAAATCGTTTATATATATTACATATAAGCTTATTACATATAAGGATAAATCATACCAACTGTACCCTTCACCGTGCTGTAATAACGTGCTATAGGAAAGTACCCCACCGTAGGCGTATTTCGCTCCAGGCGAAAATAAACGTTGGAGGGGTGTCCGACTTTAGATACTAAACCGGCTTTCTTAACACCACCAAGGGTATTAGTGCGGTTCATAATCGAGTCTTGATTGCGCGCTTTTTTACTGCCATTCATTAAAACCATTTTTATATATTATACAAATATTATAATTATTATGATTAATAAAATAAATTGAAATAATATATCTAAAGGATTTAAATGTAACGTTGGTAAATATAATAAAAATGAGTTTAAATGAAATGAGTTTAAATGAAAATGATAGCGATAGCGCCGATGAACAGAAAAATGATTTTCATAATGATATGAAAATGATTCAACAAGACGGGGATGTTACTAAATGTGGAGATAAACTCATCTTTAATCCATATAATACTGAAAACGTAGAGATTACATTGAACGATGTTCAATCTATTCTTAACAAATACGGTATTAACGCACCCGTACATAATTTGGAATTATACAAGCGCGCGTTTATACACAGCTCATATATCCGCCGACCAGTCATTGAAAATAGAGATAATGGGGTGACGGTATTGCCATGTCCCAGCGGCTGTTTGGACTTGAAAACGAAATCAAATGAGCGTCTAGAATTTATCGGCGATGGTGTTTTGGAATTAATTACTAAATATTATCTTTACCGCCGTTTTCCTAAAGCTGATGAAGGTTTTATGACGGAAAAGAAAATCGCCGTGGTAAAAAATGAACATATTGGGAAATTGGCGTATGATATGCAATTAAACAAATGGCTAATTATCTCGAAATTTGCCGAAGAAAAGAAAATCCGCACGAATTTGAAAAAACTCGGCTGTTTGTTTGAAGCCTTTATCGGGGCGTTATTTCTAGATTTTAATAAAATTACTGTGAAAGATGAAGCGTGTTGGTTTCGTGATGTGTTTGTTACAGGACCAGGCTTTCAAATGGCGCAAATATTTATAGAAAATGTGTTTGAACAACACATTGATTGGGTAAGATTGATTAACACGGACGATAATTTTAAAAATATTTTACAAGTAAAAGTCCAAAAGGAATTTAAAACGACGCCGGCGTATTTGGAAATGTCGCATCACCCCGATGTTGGTTATGAAATGGGCGTGTATTTGTGTCTTGGCAAACCGTTACACCAAATGAGTATACAGGAGGCGGTGCCGTTTGAGCAATATGGTTCGTTTGCGGTGATACAAGACCGCTTACGAGCCAAAGGTTATATATTTGTATTTCTTGGTAGCGGGCTACACAAGATTAAGAAAAAGGCGGAACAAATTGCGTGTGAGGTGGCGATTAAACAAATACAGGTGTAATATAAACTTTGTTTATTTAATATAAACTTTATTTTTTTTTATATTTAGATAATATATAAAA
>Ga0114969_10002409_pt1 | contig 15361 bp, 16 predicted proteins | sample M_130807_MF_Meta_FD_87316 | JGI IMG/M metagenome (GOLD analysis project Ga0114969, IMG submission 87316) | Freshwater microbial communities from Lake Montjoie, Canada to study carbon cycling - M_130807_MF_MetaG | ecosystem: Environmental > Aquatic > Freshwater > Lake | place: Lake Montjoie...
ATATCATAGCGGGTTTTTAATATTGCCTTCAGTTCTGTTTTAAGTTTCTCTCGATACTCTTTAATTCCTTTGTTATTATTGTATAGATTATCTTTGTTAAATGTCGATTTATAAATATTTAATAATTTAATATAATTGTGTTCAGTGCATTAATTGGACAGATTTTCAAATATATCAAAGTCATCTATATTAAATACTTGCGACTTGAAACTATTCTTTAAGGATTGGGGCATAATTACCCAAATCATTGGTTCAGAAGTTGTTTGAGAACTCAGCAGCGCCTCTGATATTGTAATTGCGGAGCAAGTCTTCCCAACGCCAACTCCGTGATATAGCAGAATACTTCTATAAGGTGTTCTATATGATATATATTGACTAACAAAATGCTGATACAACATTTTATCAAACTTTCCACAAAACTTATTAGATACCTCGTCAAACTCTTTCACATTATTAATTACAGGAAAATCAGGTATCTTATGAATTAGGAACTCTTTATTATTTGCTATTTTTATAGTAAATTCTGGATCATCTAAATCAGGATAATATAATTCAAAAGGTTTGCTCGAAGATGAATATTTTGAAGATATCGGAGATATCGGAGATTTTGAAGGTATCGGAGATATCGGAGATTTTGAAGATATCGGAGATTTTGAAGGTATCGGAGATAGCGGTTTGCGTGGAGACAATGCTTTCTTAATAGCAACTTTCTTTGCAGGTCTCCCTTTTTTACCATTATTTGCACTTGGTATTTTATCGCATTTGCCTGTTAAAGTATTTCTTATTGTTCCTACCTTGCATTTAATAACACATCTTCCTGTTAATGGATTTATCTCTTTTCCATCAGGACAAGATTTTGTGGCGGCTGCTTTAGCCGCTTTAGCCGCTTTTGCACCTCTTTTTATCATTAATATCCCTTCTATTTAGATTAAAGAAGATTTATATCAATCAATGCTTCAGTAATAATAGTGTGGGCTTTCTTGAAGATTTCAATCCTCTCGATATTGTGATATTTAATATGCGACAATACCTCAGCATACGTAAGCCATTTGATGTCTCTAACTTCCCTTACTTGTTCCAGACAATTATTATCTAAATATATTTTAGATTTTTCCTTAACAATTTTTGCGATATAATAAACGTGTTTATAGAGGATGTTATTAGTGCCAAAGAATATTTCTTGAAACGGATATATATTCTTGATTATTTGAATGTCGTCTTTGTATAATTGGGTTTCTTCGCAGAATTCTCTTACTGCACAATCTATATCGCTCTCGCGTATTTTCTTGCGACCTTTTGGAAATCCCCACTCTTGCTCTAAATAATTACATTTTACCTTACTAGACTTTAATATATTTATAAAATTTATATTATTAATTACATAGTCAAACTTCGATTTAGACTCAACATATTCTTTCGTATGCTTGAAAACATTTTGAGATGTTTGGCACCACGTATAATTCCAGATAGTTTCAAAGGTGTTTTCTAATATCATCGTCTTTTCATTATCCGTCATATAATCAACAAGTTGTTTAATATAACTAATATCATTCTGATTATATTTTCCTCTAACAAACTCCATAAATGATAGGCTATCTTTACGCTGTATCATAATATATTTGATTTCCCCATTTTCAATTTTATAGCAGATAATACCAAAACTCATAATAGGATGCAAGCAATCCTTGTATAGATGCCCGTTAATACCACAATTCCTACATATCTGCGGTCTGAAATATCCAGTCCGCTTAGCATCATCGTCCTTTTTTTTCATAATTATAAATTAAAACATTATAATATAATATTGATGATTTCTTAAATATATTTGTAATAGAATAGATATATGACTACTACAACAATTGAAAACTTCCCAAGCCTACGAGATTATACTAGAAGAGCTTCAATTTCTCGAAATGGCATAATAATAAACGTGGCAGATTTTGTTTATGAATGGAAGAACGACGACGACCCATACGATTATTTTATATTGAAGGATCGTGATAGTTATTACTCATTAAATTATAATATAATTACTTATTTATTATTAAACCACAAGCAATTGTTTCTAAACTATTTTACAAAATCCGAGTTTTTAGAGTTTGTAAAGAATGGTAATATGTTTTATGAAAATAATAATAAAGTTAAAGATTTTGAAAAATATATGAAAAAAAATAAAAGAAATATCAATGGTTTTATTCTAGGGCAACTTAAAAATATACAAATATTAAGCAATGCTTTAATGAGGAAACTTCCTAGATGTGATGCGGTTTTTGATATACCTCGTTATAGTAGAGGGAGAAGACAAGAACGCGACGAAACCCTTGTTCTATATCGAGGGTTTAATTACCAGCGATATAGAAAGATGCTGCCAAATATATATATAGACCAAGTAATTACAACTGAAACATTTTTATCAACATCGATACAAGAACTAATTGCAATTAAATATATATTTGATTATGATAAAGATGTTGATAAACATATTCTATGGAAAATAATTATAAATGAGGACAAATTTGATATATTTAATTATACATTTATTTCAGAACGTTTTAATATCAAAGATGACTTACCGACCCTTTTGGCTAATCAGAATATTGAATGCGAGTTCTTATTAAATATGGGGGCTCTTCTAAAATGTATAGATATCAATGTTATCTATGATTTTCAGGGCTATTCTATGACTGGCTATAATATTCCCGCCAAACAATACACAGAATATACATTTGAATTTTTAGGTTGGAATTTAGAATATATAGAAAGGGTTAATAGAAATATGAGCAGATATATAGAATACCTAAAATAGACTGAACTTATCTATATTTGAAGCATCATTAGGTGCTACATTATCATTCATACGAGGGGCATTATGGGTTGATGGCAGCTGCATAGGCAAATTCATAGTATTAAAGGCGCTATCAAGAGGTGATAAGTTGTCCATAGTATCAAACCCAGTATAGCTACCTCTTACTCCGTTGCTGTTGCCACCACCGAAGTCTTCGCGTGGTGAAGGATGCATATGTTGGGATTGTTGAGGGACAGGATATTGTGTTTTGGGCGGCACTGGAGGCTGATATTGTTGCGCTGGAGGCTGATATTGTTGCTGTTGCTGCTGTTGCTGCTGTTGTTGCTGTTGCTCTTTTATTTCAGGGCGGTTATTATTAGTTTGCTTATCTTGCTCATAGGACTTCATTATATTCTTAGCATAAGTATTGGCATTCGCGTTATCAACATTGTTGGTTGCGATATCTTCAGTTATACGCTCGTTCGCTAGGTCATAGTTAGACATAGATATGAATAAAGAGATTATAATCATTATGCAATAAATTATAATCATTATTGCTAATACCCACGCTAGAAGCCAGCACCACCACCGCGTATTATAGTTTCCGCCAGTAACGATGCAAGTTAGTTCGAATAAAGACATCAATATCGAGGGGACTGAAATTATTATAATAAATACAACAAACATCAGTCTTTGCTCAATAGGTATTTTGCTACTGGTGAAAAGGATTGATAAACATATTATCAATATAGTAATGAATAGAGCGATACCCGCATATCTTGATTGTTCAGAGCCTAGAAATACATCACTCAAATTTGTAGTAGTAGTAGCAGCAGGCATATTATATATATATTCTAATATGATAGAAAGAAAAATAAAAAATGATAATCATATAAATATATATTTGTAGTAATAATATAAATATGGGAATTCCTTATTATTTTTATTCGCTTACGCAAAAATACAATAACATCATATCAAACAATAAACCGACCCATTTGGATATTTATTGTATAGATTTCAATGGTATTATACATAATGTTGCGCAAGATATCATAAGGAAATACAAGGACGATACCAAAGGACGTGCCGACAACAATACTATAGAAGCCGAGATTATTGAAGGCGTATGGGATAGAATTAAGTATTATATTGAAAATTACAAGGCGAACAAATATGTTATTTGCGCGGATGGTGTAGCGCCTCTTGCAAAGATGTTCCAGCAAAGAAAGCGCAGATACTTGAATATTTTTAGGAATACTTTGGACAATGTTAATATTGTTTGGGACACGAATGCGATTACTCCAGGCACCTCGTTTATGGATAAATTAAATACCTATATTAGCAAGAAGGTTATCGAAGAGCATTATAGCGATAAGGTTATTTACTGCGGTAGTAATGAATGCGGCGAAGGAGAGCACAAAATATTCAAAATGATTAAGGATGCTCCCATAGATGACCAAATAATAATTCACGGGCTTGACGCAGACCTAATCATATTATCTCTTATGTCCCATAAGGAAAACATATATTTAATGAGAGAAGTTAAGGAATTGCATACGAACAAGACAATCTATAATTATTTAAATGTCAGAGAATTGCGCAAAGCAATACTATGCGAATTGAAAACAAACTGGGATTTTAACTTTGATACACCAGCAAATGACTGCGATTTAATAGAAACATATTGCACCGCCTGTACTATATTAGGTAATGACTTTATCCCACACTTATTAACAATCGAATTAAAAAATAATGGTATAGACAATCTATTATCGGCTACGAAGAGGTCTATTAAAGTTAATGGGTTATTAGTTAATAATGGAGTAATAAACCACAATTGCCTCATTGATATCTTCAAGGATTTGGCGAATACCGAAGATGATGATATACATACTATATGCGAAAGATATATTAAGAAAAAGATACCAGATAACAAAAACGTAGCCAGTGATTATTATGGGTTAAAAAACAAAGACCCGTTAATCAATACAATTTATAATAGCCCTAATAAATGGCGGCAAGAATATTATAGGGTCATATTTGATAATAATATATCAATCGATTCCACAATTATGTTCAACGCCTGCAATAACTATATTAAAGGTATATATTGGGTCTATTCATACTATAAAGGACGCGACATTGATTGCGAATGGTATTACCCTTATAATTACCCGCCAACAATCAAAGATATCCTAAATCATTCAATAGCGAATGAAATCCCTGCAATGAATACTGATAATGATTTTGTTCAGCCATATATTCAGTTATTAATAGTATTGCCTAAATACAGCGTTAAATTACTTCCTAAAAAATATCAGCGGTATATGCTTGATATTTATGGGGGGCTATTTCATATGTATCCCGTAAAGTATAATATCCAATCATTCCTTAAAACGCAGTTATGGGAATGCTCACCAATACTCCCGTTAATTAACCTAAATTATATTAGACGGATTATAGAATTAGAAAGTAAATACTAAAGGATATCCTTGTCATTAGTATTATTAGTAGCATTATCATTCTTCGTGGTAGCCTTAATTCTATTTTCGAATATATCTATATATTTCCTATGTATTTCAAAACCTATACTTTTTCTATTCAACTTGAAAGCAGATATCAAAGTTGTTCCCGAACCAACAAAAGGGTCTAAAATCAAATCACCACAGAATGAATAATATTTTACTAGGTTATCGACCAATAATTCTGGATAAGGCGCTGGATGTTTAGATTTTGTCTCTGGGTTTATTTTCCATACATTAGTTCTTTCATACCCGTCTGCTACCTTACTATTTAATGAGGTAATCGCATCATATCCTCTAACAACCTTATCTATCAAGAATTTTGAAGGTTTTTGAAATATAAAGATGTATTCATTGATAATGTTTGGTTTATATGCTACAGGTTGTCTATGTTGGAAAAAGCCACCATTTCTATTTTTTGCAGCACCTTCAGGTTTTAGCCAGATAATATCTTCGATAAATTTCCAGCCAATCTCTTCCATCAAAGGCACAAAATGAAATGCCAAAGGTATCCTCTTGCTTTCGCTATTTCTATTTTCCCTTTGAACTAATATATTACTTATATTCACACAGCACATCCTCCCATTCTCAGTAATTTCATATATTAGCGTAAATACAATTTTAAGCGTATCTAGATATTCCTTATAATCCTTATAGGCTACATAGTCTTTCGCATTGTAATATGGAGGTGATGTAATTGTTAAATGTATTTTCTTGTTATCATTCTTCATAGCAGTTAATCCTTTTATGCAACACGTATTGATTACCTCATATTCATCAGTAATTACCTTGTATATAGTTGATGGGTCGTTATCTTCTTCGCCTTTATCACAACTATATTTAGCCATCTTTGCGTTGTTATAGTTTTATATTATAACTCTTGTAATCTAGTAATTTATTAAATCATTTTTTTATAGAATTAGAAAGTAAATACTGAGAATAAATAATAAATAAACTAGTATATAATAGATATAAATACAAATATAGATAGATAATGCAATCATCTGCTAGGAAGTCTTCTTCTTCTTCTTCATCATCATCTCGCAAGGCAGCAAAGCAACCCTTAAAATCAAGAACTTCAACTATAACGCTTTATAATATTAACGACGACGTTTTACAAATTATGCTTCAAAGGCTTACTATCAAGCAACTTTTAGAAATTTATAAAACAAATACTGCTTTTTCAGATAAAGGAATAGTGTTAGAAATGGAGGTCGTAGATTTAAGCAACTTAAAAATTACTAAGAAGATACTTGATTTTCTAGATAAGGTTTTAGATAAATCAAAAATTAAAAAGTTAATATTAAATAATACTGGATTTGATATAAAAACTTCTGGGCAATTCTCAGGTAATACTAAAATATTTGAAAATCTTAAAGAGTTGCAAATAAAAGACACGGCAATAGATGAAAAGGCTAATTATTTTCTTAAAAAATATTTGAACATTGAAGATATTAAAGAAATCAAAACATTAAAAATTAGGAGGTTAATATTAGATAATATAACATTTGCCACCGACGAAGATTATGAGGAATTTAACATTAATCTAGGATATTATCAAAATGTCGAGGAGTTAATAATAAGTAATTTTAATTCTGTAGAAAGTAGAGGTTATGATGTAAATGGTATTAATTATTTTACCGAATTAATAGAACAAATCAGAGATTTAATAAACCTTAAAAAACTTCGAATAAATCATACAGATATTATTGTAGAAACTGACTGGGATGAAAACAAGAATTTTGTTGATGAATTTTTGATAACTTTAGGCGAATTAGAAAATCTTCAATATTTGAAACTTTATAAAAATAATATATCTAAACATCAATTAGATGAGATAGAAGATAGACTTAAAGATAGATTTTACAAACGTAAAAATGTGTGGCTTATCAGAAGGGAACATTCATAATATGGAATAAATTGTCCCGATTTGCAAGTATTTTTATAAAATTTGATTAAGATTATTTGTTTCTTAATTAAGAACCAGCGAAGAAAGCAAAAGACCGCCAAACAACCAGAAAGCGAAGCAGCAAAAGCAGCAAAAGCAGCGAAGCAGATACGAAGATGACCAATGAAATTAACTACGAACTTATTAGCGAAGTATTATTTGCAAATGATGCGGCTTTCAGCAATATTGATATCAAGGAGGCAAAGATAATCACGTATCTTTGCAAAGCCGCAAGTTCAAACTTAAATATCAAATTATGCTTTGACCGAGTTAAAGCACGGGATTATTTTGATAAGATATTTGATATAATATTTAATTATATAACGTATAAAAATAAAACTGCGTATTTGAAGAGGGAAGAACTTCTTGAAACTGATAGCAAAGATTATGGTATTACTTCGCAACTTGATGAGATTACAGAGGGCTTAAAGAAGGAGAATATAAATGTCCTAGAAGGTTTTAGAGAACTCATTGTTCTCGAGTTCAAAGAGTTTATTTATAATTATGAAAATTGCAGAGACGCATTTGATGATATACAATATAATTTAGATTATTGTATCCAATATAACCTCGTTGTTAATTATTTCGGATACTATGAATATTATGAAACACATACTTATAATCCAATGCATTTTATGATAACACCAGATAGTCTCTACGACTTCGTAGGTGGCGAAAGCAGCGAAAGCAGTGTAAGCAGCGTAAGCGTGTAAATAGTATATATATTTGTATATATAAATTGCTTTATATTTTATATTTTTTATAATTCTTTTTTATCTAAATAATATAGAGTTGTTAGAGGAAGTTCTATGTCTATGTTCAAGGATATATCGCGTTTCAATAATACAAATGATTATTTACCTATATTAACTGCTATTCTCATTGTTGATATCATAGGTATTATTTTGTCGAATTCTGATATAATAAAAAGTAAGTTTTTAAAGTCTTGGTATCAACGATTTCTTTTGTCAGCAGTTTTAGCAGACGTTCTAGTAATATTTATAGGTGTTATCGTTGTTAGGGCAATATATCCATATATATTTGACAAGTTTTCAATCATTAATTTTATATTATTAATGGTTGTTATACAAGTAATTCACGACATACTATTCTATATAATGCTTACCTTAATTCCTAGAGGGTCAAATCAAATGATAGATATCTTTAAGGATTTTGCAGATGAAGTATCGTATCACGTGATTATAGGCGATAGTATAATGGTTATATCAGTAGGTTTGATTGCATCATACCTTGCAAATTTCGACGCAAATACTAATATAATTATATTTGCAGTATTACTATATTTATTGCAGTATCTGCTGTATAACTAAAATATCAGTTTTATTTTTAAAAATTGATTGATATATATAAAATTTATCTTTATAATTATAAAGTATATACATTGGAACATAATGTATGAGTGCGTAATGGCTGAGAATATTCACGAAAGCATCTATGATTTATGTGAAAGCATCTATGATAATATGTGCTATTGTGAAAGCAATTTTAATAACAACCACCTATTATTGATTGAAGATTTAATCAATTTTATAGATGATAGGATTAATTCAATCTCAAAATATGATATGAATAATATTTTAATATGGTATGATATTGATAGAGCAGTTATTGAGTATAATAATTATTATCTATTAACCCATATTGATGTTAATAACTTCTCAAAATCTCTTCTAACATTCCTAGTCATACTATCATTTAGAGTAGAAGAACACCTCTGAGAATATATATTAAGCGATATTATCATATGCTATAATAACATATTCTTCACCATCTATACTATCGGTATTTGTATTATCCGTGATAGGTTCCTTATAATCCTTAGTATCATCCTTAGTATCATCATTAATATCAAAAGTGTTTAATTCTATTATATTTTCTGCTACAATATCATTGTGGGTTTTATTATTTATTTTATCAATAACACCAATGTTATTTATATTAACATAATTGTTATTTATTTTTATTAATTTAACACCTTTTTTCGTTTTATAAATTTGAAATTCTTTATCGTAATACATAAATTTTTCATTCGTCAAAGTTTTCTGGGATCCCATAACTATATTGAATATTTATTTTACAATAATATACATTCAAAATTATTATGGTAGTAAAAAATTTAGCATTACTTAAAATATACAGAGGAGATAACTCAGATAACTCAAACAACCCACATAAATATATAAACTATATTATCGTCGTAAATATTTATGTAAATATAAAAAATTATGATTAAAAATATAAAAATTGATAGGTATCCCTAACTTATATAAAGATTAAACAAGTAATATAATACAACAATGAACGTCATCCTCCCTAAGAATTTCAACGTCGACAAGCTCAAGTATTCGGAACTCAAAATTATGAAATCTGGAGCAAAGTCAATCTATATCAATAACAACGGCGCAAAAGTTAATATCCAAACACCTATTCTCAGCATTCCCTATGGTGTTAATGATAATATGCAGTTTATTAAGAAAGATGAAGGTAGGAAGGACGAGGAGCGCAAGTATGATATTACATTGTCATTCAAAGGAATGGATGAAAATCCTAAGATTAAGGTATTTCACGATAAAATGAAAGAGTTGGAGCAGAAGGTTATTGATGACGCGTTTGCTAATCGCCTTGTATGGTTCAAGAATAACTTTAGCGGAAACAAGGATGTAGTATCTAATATGTTTACCCCAATTGTAAAGCACGATAAGGATAAGGTTACGGGAGAATATGCCAATAAATATCCTCCTACTTTGAAGGCGAAAATTCCTTATAATTCGCTTGAGAATAAGTTTGATTTCGATTGCTATGATATGGATAACAATGAAACCAACTTTCACGATATTCTGGCAAATCTCAAAGGCGGAAAGGCGCAGTTTATTATTCAGCTGAGTGGTATTTGGTTCTCTGCAGGAATGTTTGGGTGCAGTTGGAAGATTGTATCTGCTAAGTTCCAGCAACTAAATACGTCAAAACTGACCTTTGTAGTAGATAGCGATGATGAATTGAACAATGTAGATGAGGATGATGATGACATTTCAGTAGATAATGATGTAATCGCAAAGATTTCTCAAAAATCTAGTGCTGCGAATGCTGCGAGTGCTGCGAATGCTGCGAATGCTGCGAGTGCAGTATCAGATAAGAAAACTCTTGTTGAGAAGCAGCCTGTTGCGGTAGCCGCTCCTGCAACTCTAAAGCCTGTTCAAAAAGTTATTTCACAAGTTCCACAAGAAGATGAAGACGACGATGATGAAGATGAAGACGATGATGCGCTTGAAAATGTCGATGAAGAAGGCGAGGATGAGGAAGAAGAAGATGAAGAACCTGTAAAGGTTGTTGAAGAACCTGTAAAGCCAGTGCAGGAAACTAAAGTAAAGAAGGCTGCTGCATCTAAGAAGAAATAAGTAATAAAGTTAGTATAACAATACCAATTATTACATTGTAATCTATGTATAACCTTGTAATCTATATAAATTATTATATATTATTTTTATATTTGATATGATATTACATAATTTCATTATTATTTCATTTTTTTACATTTATAATAAGAAAATAAAGATACCAAATATGATAGACATAATTAATCTACCGAGAGGCAATGCTTCTTCGCATTCATTATCAATCAAATCAATATTATTAGATACTAGTTTTGCCAGCATATCCAATATTTTATATGTGATAGGTAAGGACAATATAATAAATAGTATTGAAGCATATACGGCAGTTTTAAATTTACAAATATAAATATCAAAAAATCCCTTTCTTTGCTCGTAAGGCTGATTTCTTTCAGGAGGTATATAAAGGAAATCAGGAGTATTCTTTATTAAATTATTATTATAACTATTCATTTACATATATTCTACATAATAATATAATAAAAAATTATTGCTTGGGTTAATTACAGGTGTTGTTGGATTAACTTCTAGATTGTTCATACCCATATTGCTGATTATATCACTATTCATATTCATACCCATATCACCGCTTATATTCATATTCATATCGATATCCATTAAATTACTATGGTTATTATTGTTAATTAAGGTAGATATAAAGGACGCAAAGTTATTTATATTTGATATATAAGATGGCGTTTCATATGTCGACAACCAATCGGGGATATTGTTATAAAAATCGTTAGAGCATAATGCCAGAGACTTCATATAATTGCAGCATAATATATATAGGTCATCATTGCATTCATTGAACAATTTAATGCTTTCCTCGCAAAAGTCATACGTAAATCTTTCTTCGCTAATGTTTATAAAGTATTTTTTGCTTTCTTCTACATTACTAGAAAAATCTCTAAAAAGTTTAATACATTTTAGGAAATCGGCTCTAGACATTTTTTTGAACCATTCGGGATTATTATAAAAGCCCCTTTTCTCAACCTCTATAGATAAATCCGTATATGCATTCATTTCAGTAGTCCAGATACATTCATCTTTTTTTCTTGCTATATTATGATATTTGAGTTTCATATTCAATCTCCAAATAATTTTGTCATCTAATATCTCGCGCGTATAAGGATTATATGGTGCTACATTATCTGCTAAACATTTTCTTACAAAATATTCTAGCGCCACTATATCAAACCCATATGTTCCTTTAGCGTCCTTAATAGTAAATAGACGACGAGGGTGTATATCACTGATGTTTGCAGTAGTGAATAAGTCCTCGTCATTTAAAAAATTACTATTAACTCCTACGCGGGTGCAAAGCAGTTTGTATTTAACAATGTTTTGAAATTGTATTAGAGTGTTTATATTACACTTATTATTGAACTGGTGTGTTTTGTTATTTAATATATATATTTGAGTATATACCTCGCTCTTGGTAATGGTATTATTATTAATATAATTTTTATAAATATTACTTAGTTTCACCATAGGTATCATTTTAAGTAAATCAATAAATAATATGTTTATAAATACATCATCGTTTTCAAGTGTGTTATCTACTATATATTTGAACATTGTGTAAATATCTGAACAATTTAAATCGTGCTTTTCTTCAAACAATTTAAAAAATATTTTACATAAATGCTTCTTTTTACTATGTATATGATAACAGCAATATAAGGTGTTTTTAATCGTCTTCTTATTACATAAATGAAAACATTTTTTTTTCCTATGTATGCATCTTATTTTTTGCTCCATAAAATTAATAAAAAATAAGGTATCTCTTATTTAATATAATAATTTATATTTATATATTGTAGGTTGTCGATGTTGATATGTAGTTGAAATAAATATCCTTATCATATGTCATCGTGTTTTATTAGTATGTATTATATACTATGGAATACTATGGAATACTATGGAATACTATGGAATACTATGGAATACTATGGAATACTATGGAATACTATGGAATGGTAGCAGGTAAAAGAATACCTGCGTTTACGTAGCTATAGTAATCGTATAATTTATTCTTGAGAACCACGTATTTTTTGCCATCTTTTAATACAACTTGCCCCCTATCTTTCCTTATATGCTGTTTATTTTTATATAGCAATATCTTCTTATCCGCATTAATATTATTAGTATATGACAATTCGCTATTATTAACATTGATGGGCCAGTTATAGCATTTATAACCATTTGCCAACGGATTATTAACATCCGATTGTATAATACAATCTAATGACGCGGCTTTAAGCATCTTTAAGAATGAATTGATGAGACCTTCCTTACTTTTAGCAATATTATAGATGTGCTTATCTGTAGTTATTTCTTTGTCTTTGCTGCGTAATGTTGGGTTATCGTTCAATTGTTTTCTAGTAAAATTCATCAAATATGTGAAAACTTGGACATTCTGATCATTATCGGGTAATGCTTTATGACTGCACGTTCGCACCGCTCGCCCGATAACCTGATCAATTCGCACAGAATTCCAGAAATATTCAGTAATTAATACGCGCCTAACGTTTTTCAAAGATATACCTTCAGCGCCCGATTGTGTTATCATCATCACTTTCACAATCTTCCCATATAATTGCTCAGTGTCTATATGGACGAGTTTTAATTGCTCTTGTATATTCTTTGGTAATGCCTTGCTATTGCCATTAAATATATTCATAAGAATGTTTGTTTTAATCCTATCTGAATTAAATACAACGTATCTTTTATTATCATATTTTTTATCAAACACGTCCATATCATCTAATATATATCCAAAGTCTTCATTATTCACAATATTTATCTCGGCATATCCTTGTCTATTTAGAACCTCTTTAAATATCCCTAGACCTTCTACCATACGAAATTGCGAATATACCAACACACTACCAGGCGACGCTTCGATATCTTCATACATCTGTGCAAATTTAGGGCTATATACATCGCGCAATTTGTCAATGTCTAGATATTCGCTTTCAACTAATTTATCCATCGCGGCATCTAATTGGTTGCTATAAGCAGCTGCAACATCCTTATTAAGTTGCTTCGCAGCATCCGCAGCATCGTCCGATTGCGAACTTTTATCACTATCAACATTAGCGATTTCCTTTTTCATTATTAGCTTTATATCTTGCGGGAATACACGATTAATTTCGTCAGGGAATGCGAAATTGCATATCATTCTACTAAACGCCCTATAAACAGACCCAAAATCATCATTGGCACCTCCCTTCTTGAAGAGTTTCTTTTTGTCATCCATCCTAATCTCTATCAAACGCACTTCTAAATACTTCTTTATTTGATGGTCGGACATATAGAGTTCTCGAGATACAGGCGACAGCATCTTGGGAAACAACTCAGACCCTGTAGTTTTGTAATAACTTATTGTTCCCAGTATTCTTCTTTTAAATAAATCCTCGTTTTTAATGGTAATATTCTTATCGCCGCCGCCGCTTTCATCTATAAACATCTTATTAAAAACCACTTTATCCGTAGGTAGCGCCTCGTTATTTATTATTTTATTTCGGATAGATAATTTAACAATATCCGATTTATTTAATATATCAACAATCTTCTTTATTAAATCATCCGCGCTGTCTGCCCATTTATTCTTGGCGATATTAGTGCTATCATCATTAATCCGCTTATAATTATTAGGTAATAGTGTGATTGATATAATATTTTCATTATAATTAATGGTATCAATATAGCCATATAACTTCTTTTCTTTTAATAGTTCAATTGCAGCATTCAAATCGGGCACTTTGGATTTCTTTAATAACTCTACATTATATTCTTTAATTGGTCCGCGAACAAGATTGATTAATGTAGCAATTTCATATGGCTGATTTATTATAGGTGTCCCCGAAAGTAATATTAATTTCGCATCTGATGCGTTCATTAAGTGATTATATATTGCTTTGGCGAGGCGAGACCCATTAACTATTCTGCTAATTAAATTATGTATTTCGTCAATAATGATAAAGGAATTGTCGAAAGGTTTTGTGCCTAGTTCCTTTATCATTTTTGCAGTAAGCCCGTTGTAATTTATAAAGGTGTATCTATTCCTAATTATATGATTAATTGCTACGTCAATCTCGGCTCTATGCACCGCTTCCTTAGCGTCGGTTGAATTATATTTTATTTTTTCTATTATAATCTCTGCGCCGTCAATGTCGTCTTTGTATTGCGGTATCCAAACTAATCCATTCTTCTTTACGAATTTCTCTGAAATCGCATATTTCTCTAAATCGCTCATAATTGTTTTTGATTTCTTATTAACTTTTATTTGCGTCCAAGTCCTCTTGAGGTTGCGCCCTATTTTTGAGGCGATTAGTAATTCATTCTCGTAGTTCTGAGACAGGGACGCAGGTGTCATTATAACTATCTTTTTATGATTTACATATCCTTCGGAGGCTGCTATAGATGCTATTGATTTACCAGAGCCCAGTTCGTGATATAAAAGTATTCCCCTGTAAGGGCTATCAAATTGCATATAATCCTTGACTATTTTTTGCTGTCTCAAAAGTTTAATATAGTCGTCATCTACCTCGCAGCTATCACTTTTGCATTTACACGGCGCTGATAGTATAGCCTTGTCTGATACGCTAGAATATTTGGAAGGATTGAATGTATCATATATCTCCTTATTATATCCTATACGATTTGGTAAAATCCAATTATCTGG
>Ga0114969_10002411_pt1 | contig 15352 bp, 10 predicted proteins | sample M_130807_MF_Meta_FD_87316 | JGI IMG/M metagenome (GOLD analysis project Ga0114969, IMG submission 87316) | Freshwater microbial communities from Lake Montjoie, Canada to study carbon cycling - M_130807_MF_MetaG | ecosystem: Environmental > Aquatic > Freshwater > Lake | place: Lake Montjoie...
GAATCGCTTTCGCCGCATCCTGACGCGTTGGGAGAAAAAGGTCGAAAACTACGAGGCGATGCTGCATTTTGCATGCAGCATCATTGTCTGGAATAAAATCCTATTGGGATAGGCTCTTAGTGTCAATATTGTTAACTTGATCACTTTTTTCATGTAATTTCCTATTTATTCAATGGGATGCCTTTATTTTTTTAAAAAATCATAAGGCTATTCCTATTGTTTTTAGGATTAATTACCTTGCGTAATATTCTGTTTTTAAATTATAAGTTAATTTTTAATGCTAATTATTTGCTTTTTTATTGAAATAATATCCTGATAAACGAGTTGAATCCGGAGTTGTTGGTATTTTGTTAGCAGGCTATGTGTAGCCAAGCCCCATTTGAGGAATATACCCAAAATAATTCGAGTTGCTTGTAGGCGGCAACGGAACGAATCCCCAGGAGCTTACTCAGGTAAGTGACTGGGGTGAGCGAGGGCAGCCAACACCCAAGCAACTTGAAGTATGAAGGGTATAGATGGCTTAAGCCAATCGCATGCTTTTCGGCATACCCGTCCTAGTCATTGTCTATAACGCCTGATCTAAGCTTTTGCTTCAGCGAGTTGGCATCCTTTAGGCATGAGTGGTGCACGGTTGGCGTTGGCAGCGACCTTGGAGCTGGAGTGGCGCAAGGGGCGTTATGCGCGCTGTACTATGTGCATTGGTGTGGGGTAGGGAATAGCGATGATTCTGGAGCGTGTTAGATAATAAACGGGGAGCTGAAACTCTCATGCCGGTCAGTAAAGCGCAAAGCGGCATAATCACACATCAATTGCTCAAGGCGTCGCCCCCTCTCCCCAAGGGAGAGGGAACTAACCATTAGAGCCGAAACTCCCCGCTTGGGATTACTGGTGAGTCACGACTACCAGGCGGATGGCATCCAAGCGCCAGCCTGCTTCGTTCAGGTTAACCAGCACCTGTTTACGGTTGAACTCTAAGGCTTCCACTTCGTCGTCACGGATGTTTGGGTTCACCGCTTTCAGGGCTTCCAAACGCGCCAGTTCGGTGCTCAGCTTGTCATCGGCTTCCTGCTTGGCCAGCTCGATCAGTTCGCGCGCCTGCGCTTCCACGAGGCTTTCTGCCTGTTGCAGCATCGCGTGTACATCCTGCTGCACCGCATTGACCAGCTTGCTGGAGGTGTGGCGATTCACCGCGTTCAACTGGCGGTTAAAGCTTTCGAACTCCACCTGCGCCGCCAGATTGGTGCCTTTACGATCCATCAGCATGCGGATTGGCGTTGGCGGCAGGAAGCGGGTCAGTTGCAGATGTTTCGGTGCCTGTGCTTCAACCACATACACCAGTTCCACCAGCAGCGTTCCCACCGGCAGCGACTTGTTCTTCAGCAGAGAAACCGCGCAGCTACCGGTATCACCGGACAGGATCAGATCCAGACCGTTGCGGATAATCGGGTGTTCCCAACTGACGAACTGAGCATCTTCACGCGACAGCGCCTGTTCGCGATCGAAAGTCACGGTACAGCCATCCTGCGGCAACCCTGGGAAATCCGGCACCAGCATATGGTCTGACGGCGTCAGAACGATCAGGTTATCGCTGCGGTCTTCCTGATTGATGCCGACAATATCGAACAGGTTGAGGGCGAAACTCACCAGATTGACGTCGTTATCCTGTGCGGCGATAGCTTCCGCCAGCGCCTGGGCTTTTTCGCCGCCGTTGGAGTGCATCTCCAGCAACCGGTCGCGGCCCTGCTCCAACTGGGCTTTGAGCTGATTATGCTGCTGACGGCAGGCGTGGATAAACTCGTCCAGCCCTTCCTGCTCGGTCGGCGCTGCCAGGTAGCCAATCAACTGCTCATAGCTGCTGTCATAAATCGGCCTGCCAGTGGGGCAAGTGTGTTCGAAAGCATCTAGCCCTTCATGGAACCAGCGGCCCAAGATCGCCTGCGCGGTGTTTTCCAGATACGGCACCATGATTTGGATGTCGTGCATCTGGCCGATACGATCCAGGCGGCCGATACGCTGTTCCAGCAGATCCGGGTTGAACGGCAGATCGAACATCACCATCTGGCTGGCGAACTGGAAGTTACGCCCTTCGGAGCCGATTTCAGAACACAGCAGCACCTGCGCGCCGTCTTCTTGCGAGGCGAAGTAGGCGGCGGCACGGTCACGCTCGATAATCGTCAGCCCTTCGTGGAACACGGCAGCGCGGATCGCTTCCCGTTCACGCAGCACCTGCTCCAGTTGCAGCGCGGTGTCGGCCTTGGCGCAAATCACCAGCACTTTTTCGTGGCGGTTGGCGATCAGGTAATCCAGCAGCCATTCCACGCGTGGGTCGAAGTTCCACCAGGTGGCATTTTCCCCTTCGAATTCCTGATAAATCTGCTCTGGATACAGCATATCTCGGGCACGGGCTTCGACGGTTTTCTTCGCGCCCATAATGCCGGAGACTTTGATCGCCGTTTGATACTGGGTCGGCAGCGGCAGCTTGATCTGATGCAAATGGCGATGCGGGAAGCCTTTCACCCCGTTACGGGTGTTACGGAACAGCACGCGGCTGGTGCCGTGGCGATCCATCAGCATGGTGACCAGTTCTTGGCGCGCCTGCACACTGTTATCGCTGTCGCTGTTGGCGGCTTTGAGCAACGGCTCAATGTCCTGCTCGTCGATCAACTCGCCCAGCAGGTTGAGTTTGTCATCGGCTAACCGTTCACCGCTCAGCAGCAGCGTGACCGCATCGGCGATCGGGCGGTATTTCTGCTGTTCGGTCACAAACTCTTCGTAGTCATGGAAACGGCTTGGATCCAGCAGGCGCAGGCGGGCAAAGTGGCTTTGCTGGCCGAGTTGCTCAGGGGTTGCGGTCAGCAGCAGCACGCCGGGGATATGTTCCGCTAACTGCTCGATAACCTGATATTCGCGGCTGGGGGCCTCTTCGCTCCACGCCAGATGGTGCGCTTCGTCTACTACCAGCAGATCCCAGTGGGCATCGGCCAACTGCTCCAGGCGCTGCTTGTTGCGGCGCACGAAATCCAGCGAGCAAATCACCAACTGTTCGGTTTCGAACGGGTTGCTGCTATCCAGCATCGCTTCGGAATAGCGGCTGTCGTCGAATAGTGAAAAATAGAGGTTGAAGCGGCGCATCATCTCTACCAACCACTGGTGCTGCAAGGTTTCCGGCACCACGATCAGTACGCGTTCGGCACGGCCTGCCAGCAGTTGCTGGTGAATGATCATCCCGGCTTCGATGGTTTTGCCCAGGCCGACCTCATCGGCCAGCAGCACGCGCGGCGCATGGCGCTGGCCTACTTCATAGGCGATATGCAACTGGTGTGGGATCAGGCTGGCACGCATGCCGCGCAGGCCAGCGAACGGCAGGCGGTACTGCTCGCTCTGGTATTTACGTGCGCGAAAACGCAGCGCAAAGCGATCCATACGGTCGATCTGGCCGGCAAACAGACGGTCCTGTGGCTTACTGAAGGTCAGCTTGCTGTCCAACAGCATTTCGCGCATGGCGACGCCCGCTTCCTCGGTATCCAGCCGCAGGCCGATATAGGTCAGCAGACCGTTTTCCTCTTTGACTTCCTCCACCTGCAACTGCCAGCCTTCGTGATGGCTGATGGTATCGCCCGGATTGAACATCACACGGGTGATCGGCGAGTCGTTTCTGGCATAGAGGCGGTTTTCACCGGTGGCGGGGAAAAGCAGGGTAACCATACGCACGTCCAGCGCTACCACGGTTCCCAGTCCCAGTTCGCTTTCCGTATCGCTGATCCAGCGTTGACCAAGTGTAAAAGGCATAGTTTGTCGGCTCGATTCTTATTAAGTAAGTCTTATCGCCAGGCAGGTGGTAAGGACTGGCGACCTGTTTCAAATGCTTTTTATTCTCTAATGCTGGTCAGTTAAGACTAACTAATTCCCTCTCCTTGGGGAGAGGGGGCGCAACTTTCAGCATTGTGCCGAATGGTGATGCACTTTCTGCTTAACTGACTGTCATTACGCTATTCCCGGTTTGTTTTCATTTGACGGGCAATAGCTATTCACACCATGAATACGTCATCAATACGGCACGGTGAGTGGTTCAGAATTTGGGAAGGGCGCTATGGTAATGGAAGGCGATGCATTCGTCACCTGCAAAACCCGATGATTTTTCTGACCTCTTCCTACAGCTTAGCTTGTAGGAATAATATCAGAATAGCCCCATCTGCCCGGTCACCAAGGTGGTGAAATCATCGTGCAGAAATGGAAGTATAGCGTCTGCTACCGGTTGTAGCTGACGTTCGAGATAATGATCGTAATCGATCGCCGAATGTTGGGTTTCCAGCGGCTCTGGCCCGGCGACGGTCATCACGTAGCTGATCCAGCCACCGTTCTGATACTGCAATGGCCGCCCTTGCTGGCGGTTATAGTCGTCGGCGATGCGCGCCGCGCGCACATGGGGCGGCACGTTGCGCTGATAGTCGCTCAGTTTGCGCCGCAGGCGCTTGCGGTACACCAGTTGATCGTCAAACTCGCCGTTGAGCGTTTTCGCCACGTAGTCGCGGACAAAATCCTGATAGGGCAACTGCTTGAAAATCAGCTGGTAAAGCTGCTGCTGGAACTGCTGTGCCAGCGGGGTCCAGTCGCTGCGCACCGTTTCCAGGCCTTTATACACCATCTGTTCGCTGCCGTCCGTTTTGGCAATCAGCCCAGCGTAACGCTTTTTGCTGCCCTGCTCTGCACCGCGAATGGTGGGCATCAGAAAACGGCAGTAGTGCGTTTCAAACTCCAGCTCCAGCGCATTTTCCAACCCATACTGCTGTTGCAGATGCTGCTGCCACCACTGGTTGACGTGTGCAATCAGCCTGCGGCCGATCTCGGTTGCCTGCTGCTCGCTGTGCGCTTGCTTCAGCCAGACAAAGGTCGAGTCGGTATCGCCGTAGATCACCTGATAGCCTTCTGCCTCAATCAGTTCCCGCGTCTGGCGCATGATCTCATGACCGCGCAGGGTGATCGACGAGGCCAGACGAGGATCAAAGAAGCGGCAGCCGCTCGAGCCCAGCACGCCGTAAAAGGCGTTCATAATGATCTTCAGCGCCTGTGACAGCGGCTTGTTCTGCTGGCGTTTGGCCGCCTCGCGCCCTTGCCAGATCTGGCTGACGATGTCGGGCAGGCAGTGCTTGCTGCGCGAGAAACGGGCCTGACGAAAACCGGGTACGGAGTCAGCATCGTCAGGGTGTTGCATGCCTTCCACCAGCCCAACCGGGTCGATCAGAAAAGTGCGGATAATCGATGGGTACAGGCTTTTATAATCCAGCACTAGCACCGAATCATACAGGCCGGGCTGTGAATCCATTACAAAGCCGCCGGGGCTGTGTTCTTCTGGTAACTCGCCCAGATTGGGGGCCACATAGCCCTGCCGATGCATGCGCGGAATATATAGGTGGCTGAACGCCGCCACCGATCCGCCGCTGCGATCGACCGCCAGCCCGGTGACGGTAGCGCGCTCCAGTAGAAAGGTCAGCAGCTCGGTTTTGGCAAAGATGCGCGTCACTAATTCGCAATCTTTCAGGTTGTAGCGCGCCAGCGCGGGTTTGTCTTCGGCAAAGCGCCGATCGATTTCCGCCATGCGCTGATAAGGATTGTCGATCGACTTGCCTTCGCCAAGCAGCGTTTGTGACACCGATTCCAGGCTGAAAGAGGGGAAGTTCCAGGTCGCTGATTTCAGCGCCTCAATACCGTCGATAATTAAGCGCCCGGCGGCGCTGGCGAAAAAGTGGTTTTGCTTGAAACCGTGTTCGCGCCACTCCAGCAGGTTGCCGCCCCGGCCAAAGCGCAGCGGGATCTGGTAGCGTTCGGCGTGTTTTTGCAGCACCCGCAGATCAAACTGCACCAGGTTCCAACCGATAATCGCATCGGGATCGTGCTGTTCCAGCCATTGATTCAACCGCTCCAACAGCTGTGGGCGGCTGTTGCAGTATTCCAGATCGAAATCCAGCGTTTCATTGCCGCCATTGGCCGGGCCGAGCATGTACACCTGGCGTTGGCCGCAGCCTTCCAGCGCGATGGAGTAGAGCTCGCCGTGGGCGGTGGTTTCGATATCCAATGACACCAGTTTGAGGTTCGGACGATAGTCCGGTGCCGGTTTCATCTGGCCGTTGAGTAAGGGGCCATTGCCATGGGCTTGGCCGCTGAACCACACTGGTGCGGTGATAAAACGCTCCATCAGATAGCGCTCTGGCGGGCGGATATCGGCCTCATAAACGTTAATGCCGCCTTCTTTCAGCACTTTTTCCAGCTTGATCAACTGGCGGTGTTGGTGGCAATAGAGGCCGAGCACCGGACGGGAATGGAAATCCAGCAGCGGCAGAGGTTTAAGTTCGAGATGGCGTTCTTCGCGCAGCAGTAACTCGGCGCGCGCTTGCTGCTCGGCGGGGATGAAAGCCACCGAAGGCTGAGGAGCCAGTTTGAGCTGCTGTGGCCCGCTGTCGGTCGCTAGCCAGAATTCGACTTCGGTACCGGCCGGAGTGTCGCGCCAATGGCGAGTGAGTATGAAGCCCTGCTGAAGAGATCTCACACTGTTCCTGAGTGACTATGCTTAGCGTATGGAATGACTATTGTATCATGGTTTTTTATACAGTGATTGCTCGCTTTCGCCTCACCTAAATAAAACGCAGGTAATTCATTGGTTGACTCGCTGTGTGGTGCGCCGGACAATCCTTCGCCCACGCGCTCTTGCTAACGAACAGAGGTCTAATGGAAGCCTATTTACAGCATCTGATCACTCAGTCATTGGCTTTCACCTTGTTGGTGGTCATGTTGGTGGCGTTTCTGGAGTCACTGGCGGTGGTCGGCCTGCTGCTGCCCGGCACGGTGATGATGGCCAGCATCGGCGCACTGATTGGCAGCGGGCAGGTGGATTTTTATATGGCCTGGGGGGCTGGGATTGTCGGTTGCCTGCTGGGCGACTGGAGTTCCTATTTTATCGGCCGTGCCTTTAAAGAGCCGTTGCACCGCTGGTCATTTCTGCAAAAAAATAAGGCGATGCTGGATAAAACCGAGCATGCGCTGCATCAGCACAGCATGGTGACTGTCTTGGTTGGTCGCTTTATTGGCCCAACGCGGCCGTTGGTGCCGATGGTGGCCGGTATGCTCGATCTGCCGCCTTACAAATTCGCCCTGCCGAATATCATCGGCTGCCTGACCTGGCCGCCGGTCTATTTCTTCCCCGGGATTCTGGCCGGTGTGGCGATCGATATTCCTTACAGTGCCAACAGTACCTTATTTAAATGGCTGCTATTTAGCGTGGTGGTGCTGATTTGGCTGGCGGCTTGGCTGAGTTGGCGCTGGTGGCGTGAAGGTAAACGTGGGGCTGATAAGTTGGCCCGCTGGCTTTCACCGTTGCGCCTGCGTGCCGCTTGTGTGCTGAGCTGGGTAGCCGCGCTGGTCAGTTCCTATTATTTGCTGCAACAACCTTTGATGCCGGTTTATCGGCATTTGCTGTGGAAAGTGTTGGCGGGTTGAGATACCCGCCAACGGGCAATCGGGCTGCCATCAACCTTATTGGAAGAACGCTTCCAACTGTTCAAACACCCGCATATCTTCGCTGTGGCGCTTCACCTGCAACACATCTTCCAGCTTCTCGACCTGGCTGATCATCTGCACCAGGCGTTGATCGTCGGCCACCAGCAGCCAGATGCGGCTTTGCGTGCCGTCTTTCAACGGCATACACAGGATCCCTTCCACGTTGAACGCGCGGCGGGCAAACAGGCCACAAACGTGCGTCATGACACCCGGATGGTTACGCACGGCCAGCTCCAGGATCACCTGCGGATTCTTTTGTAGTGACTGCATGGCTTATTCTCCAATCATTTCGATGTTGGCGGCACCCGGTGGCACCATCGGGTAAACTTTTTCATTCATATCGATCAGCGCATGGATCAGGCATGGCCCAGGGCGCTGGATGGCTTCCATCATTGCGGCCTCTGGATTTTCTTCTGCGTTCAGATCGCAGGTGTCCAGGCCGAAACCGGCGGCAATTTTCAGGAAGTCGGTACGCTTCGGATAGGTGGCGGCATAGATATGCTGCTGATAGAACAGGGTTTGCTGCTGATGTACCAGCCCCAGCGCCTGGTTGTTCATCAGAATAATTTTGACGTCCAGATCGTGCTCAACCGCCGTCGCCATTTCCTGAATGTTCATCATCAGGCTGCCGTCACCGGAGAAACACAACACCTTGCGCTGTGGTTCTGCCAATGCTGCGCCGATCGCTGCTGGCAGGCCAAAGCCCATGGTGCCTAAACCGCCGGAGGTCAGCCACTGACGCGCGCGGCTCAGCGGATACGCCTGCGCAACCCACATCTGATGCTGGCCAACGTCGGTGGTGATAATGGCGTTTTCATCCACGCAGCGCGCGGCGGCTTTCACCAGCCCGTAATGGCTCAGCGGATCCTCAGCATTCGGCATGTTGAACGGGAATTCACCCTTCAGGTCGTTAACGATTTTCAACCATGCGCTGCGTGGTTGCGCTTCGATCAGCGGCAGCAGTTGTTGCAGCACCTGACCAACATCGCCATGAATCGCGATATTGGCCTGCTTGACCTTGCCCAGTTCGGCGCGATCGATATCCACGTGGATGATGTCGGCGTTCGGGCAGAACAGCTCGGTTTTGCCGATGGCACGATCGTCGAAGCGGGCCCCCAGCACGATCAGCAGATCGGCTTCCTGCAAGATAAAGTTGGTGCTGCGCGCCGCGTGCATGCCCAGCATCCCCAGCGACAATGGATGTTCTACCGGCATCGCGCCCAGCGCCATCAGCGTCATGGTGGTGGGCAGGTTGGCGCGCTCTGCCATCTGCAAGGCGGCTTTATGCGCTTCGCCACTGATAATGCCGCCACCCAGATACAGCACCGGGCGCTTGGCCTGATTGATCATGGCGGCAGCCTGAGTCACTTGCGCGCTATCAAAGGCAGGTGTGGCATCCGGCACGGCGATCGGCGGCAACTCATCCAGCTCAATCACTGCGGTTTGCACGTCTTTCGGAACGTCGATCCATACCGGGCCTGGGCGACCAGATTCGGCAATGCGGAAGGCATCGCAGATCACCTGCGGCAGATCGCGGATATCGCGCACCAGGTGGTTGTATTTGGTAATTGGGATTGAAATACCGTAGGTATCGACTTCCTGAAAGGCGTCGGTGCCGATCATGGAGGAAGGCACCTGGCCGGTAATACACACCAGCGGAATGGAATCGAGCTTGGCATCGGCGATGGCGGTGACCAGATTGGTGGCCCCTGGGCCGCTGGACGAGATGCAGACCGCCGCTTTGCCGTTGGTGCGCGCCATGCCCTGGGCCATAAAACCGGCGCCCTGTTCATGACGGGCCAATACGTGCTTGATCACGGTGCTTTGGCTCAGTGCGTCGTACAGCGGCAGCGCGGCGCCGCCGGGTATTCCTGCAATGGTGGTAATGCCCTGGCGCTCCAGCAGATGTACGATCAGCTCTGCGCCAGTGAAGCGGTGTTTCTGGTGTGGCGTACCCGAAATTGCCATGTTCCTATCCTTAGTCAAGGCCGGTTCGCATTTCTGGGTAGGGGACTAAAACAAGAAACCCCGCCCGGTTTGCGCCGGCGGGGTTTGGGAATCGATGCGTTGATTCGGACCCTACGGCGCACTGCCGACGACCACCACCACACGCACGACGACTACCGCGGCTGGTAGCGCGGTTGGTAGTAGAGTCGAAGTCAGCGAGGATGCGATCACAGGGAACCTTATCATCAGTAGTAAAAAACAGGATTTTATAAAACCACAGGTGCAAAACTCGCACAACAGGTTTATTAATTCAGCATAAAAAACGCGCCTTGGATCACGTTCTTGCTGCAATGCCCAGCACGCGTGCTGCTGGGGTGCTGCCTTCGATCAACGCCTGGGTTGGGCCATCGTAATAGATGCGGCCATCCACTACCAGTAAGGTGCGGGGGGCGATATGGGCGGCATCTTCCAGATTGTGTGACACCATTAACAGCGTGAGTTGGCGCTGGTCGCACACCTCTTGCAATAGTTGCAGCATCTCGTTACGCAGTGCCGGGTCGAGCGCGGAGAAAGGTTCATCAAGCAGCAGAATCGGTTGCTGGCGGATCAGGCAGCGCGCCAGTGCGGCACGCTGGCGTTGGCCGCCGGAAAGCTGCGCAGGCAGGCGCTGTAGATGCTCCTCCAGCCCTACCTGCTGGGCGATCTGCGCCAACTGCTGCTTCTGGACACTATTCAAACGCAGGCCAGGATCCAGCCCCAACCCGATGTTTTGCGCCACCGTTAAATGGGCAAACAGATTGTTTTCCTGAAACAGCATAGAAACCGGGCGCTTGGCCGGCGGCGTGGCGGTATGGTCGCTGCCGTTCAGCAGAAGTTTGCCACTGGCGGCCGGTAAAAAACCGGCGATCAGGCTAAGCAGGGTGCTTTTACCTGCACCGCTTGGCCCCAACACCGCGACGTGCTCGCCCGGTTGAATGCGCAGGTCAAAACGCATCGGCAAGTGTTCGTACAGGTAAGTCAGTTTTTCAAGCTTTAGCATGGCGGCCCGGTAAGCGTTCAATCAGGGTAAACAGCAGGAAGCACAGTAACAGCAGCAGCGCTGCGGTCACGGCACCGTCGTTGCTGCGGTAGGAACCAATCTGCTGATACAGATAAAAAGGCAGCGTGCGGAACTGTTCGTTGCCGAACAGGGCAACCACGCCGAAATCACCGAGCGACAGCACGCAGGCAAATGCTAAGGCCTGCGCCAGCGGGCGTTTCAGCGCTTTCAGCTCAATCAAGCGCACGCGCTGCCAGCCGTGAATGTCCAGCGACAGGCATAAAGGATTATAGCGTTCGGCCAGATCGCGCATCGGGTTTTCCAGCACTTTCAACGCGTAAGGCACCGCCATCAGTGCGTTGGTGAGGATCACTAACGCGTAGGGGGATTGCGGCAGGCCGACGGTATCGCTCAGCAGCAGGAAGAAGCCGGTTGCCAGCACAATGCCCGGCATCGCCAGGATCAGCATGCCGCTCAGCTCCAGCATTTGGCCCTGTGCGGGCCGTTGCCGCAGTTTCAACTCGCGGCTGCTCCACAGCAGCATCAGGGTCAGCACCACGCACAGCAGACCGGCACCGAGTGCAATACGCAGCGACGTCAACAGCGCCTGCCACAGTAGCGGCTGTTGCAGCACGCCGATCAGGCGGTGATTGGTTCCGTCGATAATGACCGCCAGCAGCGGCGGCAGTAGTAATAACAGAGCGGCGCTAATCAGCAGCGTATCGCCGATGCGCCGCCCGCGGCTGTCTTCTGGGTTGCGCCAGATTTGAGCATGGGTATGGCCGACCGGCAGCGCCTGATTCAAGCGTTGGCTGAGCAGCACCAACCCAAGGCAGCAGGTCAGTTGGATCAGCGCCAGCAGCGCGGCGCGGCTGAGATCGTAGTCGTAACTCAATGCCTGATAGATCGCCAACTCAATGGTGGTGGCCTGTGGCCCACCGCCCAGCGACAGTACCGTGGCAAAGCTGGCGAAACACAGCATAAAAATCAATGCGCCGCTGGGCAGGATCTGGCGGCGCAGCGCGGGCCATTCGACAAAGCGGAACTGCTGCCAGCCGTTCATCCCCAGCTGTGCCGCCAGTTGGCGCTGTTCCGTGGGGATATTTTCCAGCGCCTGCAACAGTAAACGGCTGGCCAGTGGCAGATTAAAGAACAGATGTGCCAGCAGGATGCCCTGTAGTCCATAGGGCGAGAAACCGTAATTGATCCCCAGCCAACCGCACACCACCGCCAGCCAGCCTTGCTTGCCGTACACGCTCAGGATACCAAAAACTGCCACCAGCACCGGCAAGACCAGCGTCATGGCGCACAGGCGCAGCAGTAGGTTGCGGCCTGGGAAGCGCCGCCGATAGAGCGCACGGGCCAGCGGGATGGCGGGCAGCACGGAGATCAGGGCCGACAGTAACGCCTGCCAGAAGGTAAAACGCACCACGTGCCACAGATAGCTATCTTGCCATAAGCTACGCCAGTCGCTGCTGGGTGCGTGCCGCCATAGGGAGCCCATCGCCAGCAGCGCGATCAGTGCGATTAGGCCGGCGGCCATCAGCCCCGGCCATAGCCAACGCGGGATCAGTGGCTGACGGCGGTTTGCCATGCCCGGACCCAGTCACCACGTTGTTTTGCCACCTCTGCTGCACTGAATTGCAATGCGGTTTGTGGCACGGTCATCTGCTCAAAACCCGCTGGCAGCGTGGTTTTAATCACCGGGTACATCCAGTTGCCGGTAGGGATGGTGTTCTGGAAAGCAGGTGTGACCATAAACTGCATAAAGCGCTCTGCCAGTTCCGGGTTTTTGCTGGCTTTTAGTTTAGCGGCCACTTCGACTTGCAGGTAATGGCCTTCGCTGAAGTTGGCGGCCGCGTAGCTGTCTTTTTTCTCTTCAATCAAGTGGTAAGCCGGGGAGGTGGTATAGCTCAGTACCAGATCGCCTTCGCCTTTCAGGAACAGGCCATAGGCTTCGCTCCAGCCTTTGGTGACGGTGACGGTTTTTTTCGCCAACTGTTGCCAGGCTTCTGGTGCTTTATCGCCATACACTTTCTCCATCCACAGCAGCAGACCGAGCCCCGGCGTGCTGGTGCGCGGATCCTGATAGATGATCTTCCAGGGTTGATCGCTGCTCACCAGTTCTTGCAGGCTTTTGGGTGGGTTTTTCAGTTTGTCTTTGTTGTAAACAAAGGCGAAGTAGCCGTAATCGTAAGGGATGAAGGTATTGTCCTGCCAGCCACCTGGCACGGTGAGCTTGCCGGTATCAACCTGGCTTTTGGCAAACAGGCCGGTTTGCTTTGCCGCTTGCAGCAGGTTGTTGTCCAACCCCAGCACGATATCGGCAGCGCTATTGTTGCCTTCCATCCGCACGCGGTTGAGCAGTGAAACGCCATCTTCCAGCGCCACAAATTTCAATTCGCAGTCACAATCGGCTTCGAAGGCTTTTTTAATTGCCGGGCCAGGGCCCCAGTCGGCGGCGAAAGAATCATAGGTGTAAACCGTCAGCGTAGGTTTCGCCAGCGCGGGGGCGGCAGCCAGCAGCAGTAGGTAAGGCAGGTGTTTTTTGACCACTTTGCACTCCTGAAATTTAAGGGGCAAAGGTATCTGAGAGCGGTATCCCCATCATCTTTCAAGCCGCAGAGTTGTTAGCTGCAACTTGAAATCTATCGGGGATAAGCGACGCGGTACTCAAATCCCTCCGCCGGTATTGACCGGATCAGGTTCGACGGGTGTGCTCTCAGCAGAAAAACGTGCTGCACTGGTGTTTTCCGCACCCCGTTGAGACGGCGCTATTGTAGAGACTAAGTGGCAGCGGTGAAAGAGACTTATGTTTCCGGCGGGGCGAACCAGGCCGATTTAAAATCGAACCACCCGAGGGTATTCATGCGCACCCCGCGCATGCTGCGTTGGCCGTGCAGTTGCAACCAGTGATGGAACAGCGGGTGCAACTGATGGCTGCTGACCAAGCGTTGGCAGAACTCCGCCAGCGGCAAGCGGTTATCGCGCCACAGAGCCGCATCCTCGGCGATATCTTCGCTCAAACAGTGCTGGATTAACGGCGTTTCATACAGCGTGGCAAACAGGGAAAACTCCAGCGGCAGCGTGAAGTTGGCGCTGCCAAGCCATAAATCGCTGTTCGCCTCGCCTTTATGCCAGTCGTCGTAGTCGATGATTTGTACGTTAAGCTTGACTCCGTGTTGAGCCAGTAAGGCGGTAATGGCCTGCTGGATGGCGTGGAATTCCGAGTGCTCGCTGTAGAAGGTTAACGTCAGTTCGGTCAGCCCCGCAGGCTTGGGTTGTTGCCGCAACGCGCGGTTATGTAACCAGCGTGGCAGAATGCCGTAGGCCGGGGCCCAATAACGTTGATATACCGATCCTGCGTTGCTCAACAGGGCGATCGGGTTGATCAGTTCACTCAGCCAACTGCGGATTTCAGGATTGGCCGCCAGCGTTGAGCGTTGGTCAAACAGCAGGAAATAACAGCCTTCTTCAAGGCGGCTTTCCAACTCGTTTTTACCCGTTTCATCCCCCTGCAACTGCACGCCTGAATGCACCAGTTCTTCGGTGACTTCTGGCAGCACCCAGATGTTGACCTCATCAATCAGCGCGCGATAGCCAAAGTAATCATCGAAGGCATGGATCTTCATTTGGCTGCGATGATTGTGCACCACGCTGTAAGGCCCGGTGCCGACGGGGTGGCGGGCGAAATCCGGCAGGCTCTGCCATTCGCGCGGCAGGATCATGGCATGCACGCTGCCCAGCAGCCAGGGCAGCCAGTAGTCCGGGCTGTGCAGATGGACGTCGATCACATAGGGCGTAGGGGAAGTGACCTGATCGATATGGGAAAACAGAGGCTGCGGGATCAGCCGGTTCAGGGAATGGATCACGTCTTCCATCTCCAACTCGCGGCCATGGTGGAAACGAATCGCCGGGCGCAGATAAAAACGCCAGTGCAAAGGCGTTACAGTCTGCCAGTGGTGGGAAAGATCGGACTCGATTTCCCCGTTTTCCTCATTTATGCGCGTCAAGCCGTTAAAAATCTGCCGCGCCAGATGGGTTTCTGAACGGCGTAGCGCCGAGCCGGGCAGCAGGTTGTAAAGCTGGCGATAGTAGAGCACGCGCAGGATATGTTTACCCTGGCGAAAGCTGCGCCCCAGTTGGGAAAGCAGCATCTGACGCACGGCATTTTTGTCGCCCACCAACTGTACCAGCTGATCAATTTTGTCCTGCTCCAGCAACTCTTCAGCACGCTGTTGCTGAAGTGCCAGGCCGGTGTATTGGAAACTGAGCTGTGAACGCTTGCCACGCCCTGCCTCGGCTTGCCAGGTGAGCCAGCCTTGCTGCTGCATTGCGCCTAATAAGGAGCGTACGTGGCGGCGTGAACAACTGAGCACGTCGGCCAGTTCCTGCAGCGTAGTTTCCGTAGGTTGACCATGACAACGCTGCCACAGGCGGATGAACTGTTGTTGCAAGCGTGAAGTAGACATAAAAGAGGAACTCCAAGGCATCAATCCGTCAATTTATCTTTCCCTATATTACGCCGATAATGTTTTCAGGCCAAAGAGCGGAGGGGTACTTAATGAAGGTTCTCTTGACGAAACAGTTTTATCAGCGTTATTTCACGGCGATTCGTTGCCAGAACGCCGACTGGCTGGAAGTGATCCCGCAACAGGCGCGGTTGGATATGCTGGCCCACTTGACCCAGTGGGGGGAGTGTAAAATAATCTGTGTAAATGGCATTTTGATAAAAACCTTTAAGAGGATAATAAAATGCCCATTAGCAACGAACTCATCGACCAACTGTTGAAAGATTGCCATTCTCCAGAGGAC
>Ga0114969_10002413_pt1 | contig 15349 bp, 13 predicted proteins | sample M_130807_MF_Meta_FD_87316 | JGI IMG/M metagenome (GOLD analysis project Ga0114969, IMG submission 87316) | Freshwater microbial communities from Lake Montjoie, Canada to study carbon cycling - M_130807_MF_MetaG | ecosystem: Environmental > Aquatic > Freshwater > Lake | place: Lake Montjoie...
GATTGATCCGTATTGGCATTCCACGGTGCAGGTCGATGCCGATCCCGGTGGCGGTGGTGGTGCGAGAAATGGCGGCGGCGGTGGCGGACGCAATGCCGGTGGTGGCGGTGGACGCAATGCCGGCGGCGGTGGTGGCGGAAAAAACGCTGGCGGTGGTCAAGGTGGGAACGCGATGAACGCAGCCGGCCTCAATCGCAACCTGTGGCAGATCACACTTGGTGACGCGCAGTACGCATGGCTGAAGAAGACGCTCGAGACCAGCACCGCGAAGTACAAGTTCGTCTTTGCGCATCATGTGATGGGTACTGGTCGAGGCGCGGTGGAAGTGGCGGACGGCTACGAGTGGGGCGGACGCGATCCCCGCGGTGGCGCGACGTTCAAGGACAAGCGGCCCACGTGGGAGCTGCCCATTCATCAGCTCTTCGTCAAGACCGGCGTCACGATCTTCTTCCAAGGGCATGATCATCTCTTTGCGCGTCAGGAGAAAGACGGTGTCGTGTATCAAGAGACGCCGAATCCGGCGGACCTCACGTACACCGCGTTCAACAAGGACGCGTATCGCTCCGGCGACGTGCTGCCCAACACCGGTCATCTGCTCGTGACGGTGTCGCCCGCCGGCGTGAAGGTGGACTACGTCCGATCGTTTTTGTCGAAGGACGAGACCGACGGCCACAAGGATGGCGAAGTCGCCTTCTCATACACGGTCAAGGCCCGAGGCGGGAAGTAGTTCGATGCGTGCACTCGTCGCATCCATGTTCGTGCCGTTCGTCGCGCTCCTGTCGGCCCAATCTGCGCCTGGCCCCTGGAGCATGAACAAGCTTCCGGATACTGGGCAGACAGTGAAGTACGCCCACACGCCCGGCGAAGATGCCGACGTCACCATCAACCCGATGTCGTTCACGGTCAACGGCGATGGCACGGTCACCGATGTGGTCACTGGTCTGATGTGGCAACAGACGGACGGCGGGGAGATGACGTGGGATGCGGCAAAGGACTATCCACGTGAATTGACCCTCGCGAAGTACCACGACTGGCGACTGCCCACATCGCATGAACTCTTCAGCATTCTGAATCACGGGCGCAACCCGGCGCTCGACTCCGCAGTGTTCCCACGCACGGCGGCGGAGTACTGGTGGTCGTCGGAGGCGCTGGCCTCCGATGCCAATCGTGTGTGGGTCGTGAACTCCGGCGGCGGCGTCGGCCCGCACCCGCGAAGCGAAACCATCAGCGCGGGCGGACCGAAGCGCTTTCACGTGCGAGTCGTGCGCGACGTAGGGCCCCGACGAGCCGTGCCGGCCAGGCGCTTTACTGCGAACGGCGACCACACCGTGACGGATCTTGCGACGGCACTGATCTGGCAGCAAGACGAGACGGCGACGGACATGACATGGGAAGATGCGCTCGCGTTCGCCCGTGCGCTCAACCTCGCGGGTGCCAGCGACTGGCGATTGCCGAACATCAAGGAACTCCAATCGCTCAACGACGAAACCCGCACCAGTCCGTCGATCGATCGTGACGCCTTTCCAGCCGCGCTATCTGCGGAGTACTGGTCATCGACGACGCTGTTCGGACGGGATTCGGTGAGGGCGTGGACGATGGATTTTCGTCTGGGGATCGGCAGCTACTCAGACAAGACCGCGCGGCGACGGGTCCGGTGTGTTCGTGGCGGACAGCAGGTCACGCCGGGGCCTCGCGGATGAGCATGCGCGGGCTCGTTCGTGCCGTGATCGTCGCGCTGCTGGCGCTGTTGCCTACGCGCGCGTGGGCGCACGACCCGGCCTTGTCGGGGATCCGCGTGCTGCTACGTGCGCACGACGTGGTCATCACGGTCTCGACACATCTGACGCGTCTGCGGCTTGCCGATCACCGCACGGGTGAGATGAGCAGCGCCGATGTGGACACCGCAATGGCTGCGCAGCTGCATGTGCGCATTGATGGTCACGACTTCACGCCGGGCCCTGGCTACCTGATTGGCGATGGCGCCAATGATCAGCTGACGTGGCAGGTACTGCGTCAGGGCGCGGTGTCGACGGTCGAAGTGCCCGCGCGGCTCTACGCAAATGACCCGACGTCGCGAACGGCGGTGACCATCATGCGTGATGGACGCGTCGTCGATGAAGCGTTGCTGGATGCGGGGCATCCAGGCTATCTTGCCGCGGCGCATCCGGGCTCTCTCGCGGCGACGCATTCGCCGGCCGCGGTGTCGTCGATCTCCGTATGGCGTCTTGCCGGTCGCTACATTCGCACAGGCATCGAGCACATCCTGAGCGGTCCGGATCACGTGCTCTTTGTGATTGGGCTCCTGCTCCTCGGCCAGTCGCTGCGCGCGGTGCTGACCACGATTACCGCGTTTACGTTGGCGCACAGCATCACGCTCACGATTGCCGCCCTCGGCCTTTTCGCGCCATCGTCGCGCATCATCGAACCGCTCATCGCGTTGTCGATCGTCGCGATCGCGCTCGAGAATGGGCTGCGGGTCAGGCAACAGGCGCGTCAGGCGCAGCAGGGACGTGACTACCGACCATTGGTCGCGTTCGTGTTTGGTCTCGTGCACGGATTCGGATTTGCCGGTGCCCTTGCCGATGCGGGGCTTGGTGGTCGCGCGTTGTGGATGGCGCTTGCCAGTTTCAACGTCGGGGTCGAGATGGGCCAGGGCGCCATCGTGCTCTTCACGGTTCCCCTGCTTGCCTGGTGTGCACGACGCTATGCCGCGCAATGGCGCTGGGTGGTGGTGGCGGGTTCGTTGACCATCGGCGTTCTCGGTGCCCATTGGTTCATGGTGCGGTTATGAGTCGATGGGTGGCACTTGCGCTCGTGTTCTGCGCTGGCCTTGTGGCGGTGTCGCCCGCATTCGCGCACCCAGGCGGGCATGGCGTTGTGGTCGGCGAATCGTTGCACCTGTTCGTGCGGCCCGAAACCGGCGAGAGGCTACCGGGAACGTTGCTGTTCGTCGCAGACGGCCAGGCCCGCATCGAGGACGTTGCAGGCCGCGTGCACGTGTGGCCGCTCGCGTCAATGGATCGGGCGGATCGCGCGTTTGCCGAGGACTTCCGGGCTCGTGTGGAGCGCCTCAACGGCGTCCGTCTTCGAGTGCCCGCGCCTCTCCCCACGCCACCCGCCGTGTGGCTGATGCTCGCCGCTGCGCTTACAGGACTGCTGATCGTGACGAGGACGCGGATGCGCAGCACGTTGATCCGCGTGCCTTGCATGCTCATCGCGATTGCGCTGCCGCTGGCGTGTGGTGGGAGTACGGCGTCGCCCACGACGCCGACGGACACCACGACCACGAACACCACCACCCCAACGACACCAACCAGCAGCACGGCGTTCACGTTCCCGCAGGCCACGTTCTTCACATCATTTTCGAGCCATGTGAAGACGCGGCAGGACAGCACCAACCTGTACGTGGAATCCGACGGACTCGCAGACAACCTGCTGATGGTCGGCATCAAGAGCTGGCAGCAACAAGTGCCGTTGCCGCAGCCGTACACCGGCACCAACGCCTACACGATTCCGCTCACCGCGCGGCTCTCTGACACGCCCATCTCCGCGCGCACCGCGCTTTTCAACGGCGCGATTGCGCTCGCCGCCAACGGGATTCCGATCTTCAACGCACTCAACAACCGCGGTGAAGACTCCTTTCTGATCGGCGAGCTCGACGACTTCGGTGGCCACTGCGGTCGCGCCGACGACTACCACTACCACGCGGCGCCGCTCTTCCTGTCCACCACGGTCGGTGCGACGAGGCCGATCGGCGTGGCGCTCGACGGATTTCCCATCTACGGCAGTGTTGAACCCGACGGCTCCGCGGTGCGAGCGCTCGACACGTTCAACGGTCACGCTGATACAGCCACGGTGTATCACTACCACGGAACGAAGACCTATCCGTACATCAACGGCGGCATGAAAGGTGTCGTCACCGTCGTGAGCGACCACGTGGATCCGCAGCCGGTGCTTCAGCCAGTGCGTCCTGCCGGGACGCCGCTCAACGGCGCCACGATCACTGGTTTTGCATCGACAGGCGCGAACGCGTGGAGGCTTCAGTACCAGGTGACCGGCCAGACCTATCGCATCGACTACAGCATCAGCGGCAATCGCTACACATTTGTGTTCACCGATCCTTCGGGGGCCACTCGAACAGAGACCTACACACGATGAACCGCGCCGTCGCCGAGACCGTCGTCCTGTTCGCCTCGGCCGTGATGTTCGTCGCATGTGGCAGCAGTGCCTCGACCACAACGAGTCCGACGACGACCGCGACCACCACGACAACCACCACACCAACGACGACGGTCAGCGCCATGAAGCTCACGAGCACCGTCGCGGCCGATGGCGGCACGTTGCCGGCCGACTACACGTGTGATGGCAGCAGCGCGTCCCCGCCGCTAGCATGGAGTGGGGCCCCGGCGGGCACGAAGGAGTTTGCCTTGCTGATGACGACGCTCCCTGGCGACGGCACGACGAAGTGGAATTGGGTGATGTACGGCATACCGGCCGCCACGACCGCGCTCTACAGAAACACCAGCGGGATCGGCACGTTCGGCGTTGGCAGCGACGGCCCGAGCCGCGCCTACCAGCCGCCCTGCTCTCAGGGGCCCGGGCTCAAGCTCTACACATTCACCCTCTACGCCTTGTCGGCGGCCCCGACATTGACAGTACCGGCGGCGCAAGTGACGGGCGCCATTCTCACGAGCGCCATCGCGAACATCACACTCGGCACGTCGTCGCTGACACTCGGTTACACACGGCCCAAGTAGCGCGGCTCAACGCGGCGACCAAACCTGCGGTGGACTCCCGCGTTCACTTCGATCACACTCGTCACTCTATGAAGACGCTTGCCGCCGCTACGGTTCTCGCCATGACGCTCATCCCCGCCATCGCCTCTGCACAGAAGGTCGTCATCCTCACACGCCACGCACAGCCGTCTGCGCACACACATCGCTGGGGATGACGCGCGGCGCCGGGATGCAGAGTGATGGGTATTGTACCGCCGCCGAGGCAGCTGAGGCCTCGGCCGACCCGGAACATTGCTGGTGGGATCGAAGCGCCGGGCGTGTGCCGCCGCGCGTGACGGCGTGATGCCGAAACCGCCGCCACCACTGAGACCAATGCTGCCGAGGTCCGCGGAGTTGGGCGCGCGAAACCCCCGGCTCGTCGTGAACGTGAGGTTCACGTGCCTGGTGAGAGACAGCACGGCGCCGACGTTGTAGGTGAATGCTTTCGACACCACGTCCTCGTCGGGGACGAAGAACGCGGCGTCGGCTTTCGACGTGAACTGGTAACGTCCGAATCGCACACCGCCACGCAGGTTCAAGCGACCCGGAATCACTTCGGTCACGTCCTGTACGAACACACCCTGCGAAACGTACGTCGTGCCCGTGGGCACGTCGGGCCGCTGCACGACGGAGACGCCCGTGAGCGGGTTGTCCTGCGCGCGCGATGCCGTGATGCCTTCATCGTAGTAGTCGGCACCGATGCTGATCTGATGACGACGAGCGATGCTGCGCGAGGCCTCGACGCTGTACCCATACACCGTCGTGGTCGCCTGTTGATGGTCGTTGACGCTGGTCGGCCGCGTTTGTTCGAAGCGGCCGTCCTGCTGGCGATTGACAGAGAAGGTTGCTGACATGGCATCGAAGCCGGCCACGCCGGCGCGCTGATACTTGAGGTAGCCGAAATCGAGCGTTTGCGGATCAAAGCCGCTCCGGAACACGCCGTCACCACCGTAGATTCGGTCGTAGCGCGAAGATCCGGTCAGCGTTTCCTGCATGTAGAGACCCGACACCGATGACTTCATATCGAGACGCGCCATGCCGGCCGCGAACATGCCGGTCTCGGTGAAACTCGTGTCGCGAAGCGACGGGCCATAGGTCGTGTTGGGCAGGCCGAGGAACCGCGTCACGGCGGCATGCGAGTCGATGCCGCCGCCCGTCCGCAGGTCGGCGACGGTGCGCGAACTGCCACCGAGCCGTAGCGCCGCGCGTTCACCTTGAATCGCCACGTTGGCGGTACCGCCACCGCTGCGATCGGCGGATCCGGCCAGCGCATCGATCGCACCGTGGAGCACGGTGCGGCCCGTCACCAGAGACGGCTGCATCGTGCGCACGTTGAGCGTGCCCCCAAGCGCGTCGCTGCCGAACTGCACGGATCCCGGTCCGCGGACGACTTCGAGGCGGTCAACCACGGCGCCATCAATCCACGCCGTGTACTGGCTCGGGCCGGACCGCCACGTCGACGTGTTGAAGCGCACGCCGTCGACCAGATACACGTTGCTCTGTCCGGTGAACCCACGGATCGTCGGCGAGGTCTGCGCGCTGGTGGTCTGCTGCACCTCAATGCCCGCTTCCTCGCGTAGCGACTGCGGCATCAGCGAGAACGGCCGGCTCATCAGTTGTTCACGCGTCACGACCGAGGTCGACTCAGGCACGTGGAACGCGACCTCGTCCACACCGCGTATCGCCGACACCAGGACGTCGTCGGCGTAGCGACTGACTTCGAGCACGATCGTCGCGGTGACGATCGCGCCGTCCGCAACTTCGAGCGCGCGCTCACCGATCGCGAATCCGGTCGCTCTGGCAGCGACGGTGCATTTGCCGGCGGGCAGTCCAGTCGCTGAAAACGTGCCGGCGGCCGTCGCACCGACGCGCTTCGACACCGCTCCGCACGTGACCGTGATCCGCGCATTGGGCACCGTGCCACCCAGCGAGTCCCGCACCACGCCTTCAATCGATCCAGAGGGTCCACCTGCGGCAACCGACGACACGAACATGAACAGACTGGCGAACGCAGAGGCAGTCAACTGCACGAAAATCTCCAACTGGGGAACATGAGTGTGGCTGGCCACTTTATTGCGTGACCCGGTCGCCGTTCGAGTCGAAACCGATTTGCTCAGTCGGCAAACACAACTGTTCAGGGATTGGACACAGTTTTCGGAATATTCCGAACGGTCGCGTGGTAATTTCCGATGATCATGAAGATCGTCGTCACTGGCGGCACCGGTTTCATCGGGCGTGCACTGTGCGCGGCACTCGCGTCGGACGGCCACGATGTGGTCGTGCTCTCGCGCTTCTCCGGCGGCGCATATCAGGGTGTGCGACATGTGCGCGCGCAGGTTGTCAGAGACGGCAACGGGACCTATCGCTACGAACCGCAGGGCATTGCCGAGATCGATGGGGCAAATGCGGTGATCAACCTCGCCGGCGCCGGCATCGCAGATTCGCGATGGACCGCGGCGCGTAAAGCGTTGCTGCGAGAGAGCCGCCTGTCTGTGACGCGTGCATTGACCGACGGCATTCGCGGTGCCGCCGCACCGCCGGCCGTCTTCATCAGTGGATCGGCTGTCGGTTACTACGGGTCAGACTTCACGAAGACATTTGACGAGTCGTCGCCCGCCGGAAGCGATTTCCTGGCAGCGCTTTGCGCCGACTGGGAGCAGTCCGCGCGCGACGCCGAATCCGAGCGCTGCCGCGTCGTCCTGTTGCGGACAGGGCTCGTACTTGCGAACGGCGGCGGGTTACTCGCGAAGATGAAGCCTCCGTTCATGTTCTTTGTGGGCGGACCCACCGGAACCGGCCGTCAGTGGATGAGCTGGATCCATCGCGACGACTGGATCGCGATGGTGCGCTGGGCGATGACGACGACGTCGGTGCGCGGCCCGGTGAATGTCGTAGCGCCACAAGCGGTCACCAATGCGGATTTCTCGCGCGCATTCGGGCGCGCGTTGCATCGGCCGAGCCTGTTTCCCGTTCCCGCGTTCGTGCTGCGACTGATGTTCGGCGAGATGGCTGATGGCGCGGTGCTCGCCAGCCAGCGCGTCGTGCCGGCGACAGCGCAGGCTGGTGGATTTGCGTTCAAATACGCTGATCTTGACTCCGCGATGAACGCGTCCGTGTAGGTTCATCCCTGCGTATAATCCGCGCATGTCCAGACGCTTTGGGTTTGCGTTCGTCGCTGCTGTTGTTCTCCTGGCTTCGCAGTTTCCGTCTGCGCAGGGTGGCCGCCAAGGCGGCGCTGCGCCGCCGGCGGCTCAGTCCGCCCTTGTTGACGGCACACTCGCCGCTCCGCCTCGGCGCGCGAACGAGGGCCTCGGACCGTACGCGACGCTCGTGATTCACGGCGTCACCGTGATCGACGGCAGCGGCGCACCGCCGTATGGGCCGGTCGATATCTACATTGCCGGCAACAAGATTCAGTCGATTCGCTCAGCCGGCACACCGGGGCTACCCGTGCGACCGGCACCGACCAATGTGGAGAAGGTCATCGACGCCACGGGGATGTTTGTCACGCCGGGCTTCATTGACATGCACGTGCACGGCGGCGGCGCGCCGAAGAACGAGTCGCTCGAATACGCCTACAAGCTCTGGCTCGCGCACGGCGTCACGACGGTACGCGGCGTGCCGCTGGCCTCGCATCGCGTCTCGGTGAGCGAAGCCGCGCGCAGCGCGAAGAACGAGATCGCCGCACCACGCATCATCAACTATCAGCGTCCGGGCTCGGGCTGGACCGGCGGCGCGGTGGACACGCCACAGAAGGCCATCGACTGGGTGAAGTGGGGAGCCGCCAATGGGCTCGATGGCCTGAAGATCGGCGCTGAAGACCCCGACGTGATGAAGGCGCTGCTTCAAACAGCAGGCACCTACAGTATGGGATCGACCGCGCATCTGCAGCAGACGGGCGTCGCGCAGATGAACGCGATCGACGCCGCGCGACTGGGTTTGCAAACCGTGACGCACTACTACGGCCACTTCGAGTCGCTGCTCAAAGACTTCGTGGTGCAGCCGTGGCCGGTCAACATGAACTACAACGACGAGCAGTTCCGCTTCGGTCAGGTGGCACGGCTCTGGGACAAGATCTATCCGCAGGGATCGCCCGAGTGGAAGGCGTATCTGGAAGAACAGCTCAAGCTCGGCACGGTGTTCGATCCGACCTTCACGATCTACTCGGCAGGCCGCGATCTGATGCGCTTTCGGGCCGCTGAATGGCACGACAAGTACACGCTGCCAACACTGATGGAGTACTACACGCCCAGCCGCGTGAACCACGGGTCGTACTGGTACGACTGGACGACGGAAGACGAGATCGCGTGGCGGAACTTCTATCAGGTGTGGTTCAAACTCGTGAACGACTACAAGAAGATGGGTGGGCGCGTCACGACCGGGTCAGACTCGGGCTTCATCTACCAGACCTACGGCTTCGGCTACATCAACGAGCTCGAGATGCTGCAGGAAGCCGGCTTCCATCCACTCGAAGTGATTCAGGCCGCGACCTACAACGGCGCGAAGACGATCGCTGAGGGCGCGCGCAAGCCGATGGACCGCGGCGTCGTGAAGGCCGGCTTTCTCGCCGACCTCGTGATCGTTGATCAGAATCCTCTGCAGAACCTGAAGGTGCTCTACGGCACCGGCGCGTCGCGTCTCAACGACAAGACCGACCAGGTCGAACACGTCGGCGGCATCAAGTACACCATCAAGGACGGCATCGCGTACGACGCGAAGCAACTGCTCGCTGATGTTGCGAAGATGGTTGAGGATCAGAAGAAAGCGCGCGCGGCGCGAAAGTAGATCAAGAGAGATTCACCGTGAAGGACGTAGAAGAACGTGAAGACGGTTTTTCACAGAGCTTTTTGAAAGACTGTCGGTGAGGTGTTCTTCACGCCCTTCACGGTGATTACTGTTTCTCGAACGGCCGCGATCCGCCCGTCCACGTCGGTTCCGGCGTGCCGTCGGTGCGCAAGCGATAGAAGCCTGCGTCTGTGCCGGTCTGCATCTTCGCGAGCATGATGATCTGGCCGGTGTGCATCGAGAAGTGTTCGACGACGTGGTAGATCGCGCCGAGGATTGTGGTGTTGAAGCGCTGCACTTCGCGGGCGTCCGTGAGCGATGCCACGTCAACGCGGTCGAGTGTCGCGCAGGCTTCGTCGACCGCCAGGCGCAGTTCGGCGACGAGCGCGGATGCGGGCATGCGATCACGCGTGGCGAACTCGCGGGCGCGATCCCGGGCGATGTCCGTGCCGCCCACGCCGCCGACGATCCACTGGCGCACGTTGCCGGCCAGATGCAGCATCAGGTTGCCGATGCTGTTCGAGGCGTCATTGGCGCGCCACCACAGCTGGTCGGTTGAGAGCGGCTCGATGGCGCATTCGATCTTCTTGAGAAACTCGTCACGCAGATAATCGCGCGACTGCACGACAAAGAGAGAGCCCACATCCATGCGGGGCATTCTAGTCTGTCAGTGCCACCGCCGGGCTCACACTCGCGGCACGCCGCGCCGGAATGACCATCGCCAGCAGCGCCACAACCGTCAGCGCCGACGCGACCGATCCGATGACGATCGGATCCATCGGCGTCACACCGAAGAGGACTGACGTCAGGGCTTGCCGCAGCGCGATGAGTCCAACAAAGCCAAGGACCAGCCCCATCGCCACGATCTTGATGCCATCAGTCAGCACGAGGTTGAACACTTCGCCGCTCGTGCTACCGAGCGCGAGTCGAATGCCGATCTCCCGGCGGCGCTGCGCCACACCATAGGCGAGCACACCGTAGATACCGATCGCCGACAGAAACAGCGCCACAATCGCAAACGCCATCGCGAGCAGCATCGGCATGCGGCGCGACATCAGGGCCGTGTCCACATACTCATTCATGCTTTTGATGGAATACAGCGGCAGCGCCGGATCGAGCGATGCCACGACCTTGCGTAACGCCGGTACAACGGCTGCGCTGGTTTGCGACGTCCGCACGGCGAGGCCAAAACCGTTTTGCGGCTGCTGCGAGTAGGGGTAGTAGTACGCGCCAACCGCCGGGTTGTCGGTTGCCAGTCCGTCAAGCTGCACTTCTTTTACGACGCCCACAACCGTGAGCCACTTGGTGTTCGGGCCCGTCTGGAGCACCTTGTCGGCGCTGTCCGGTGTGTACATCCGCCGGCCGATCGGATCCTGATTCGGCCAGAAGTGCGCAACCAAGCGCTCGTCGACGATGATCGCCCTCGTCGAGGCCGGGGTATCAGACGCATTGAACACGCGCCCGCGCACGAGTCCGATCTTCATCGTCTCGAAGTACCCGTCGCTCACGACAAGCTGTGAGGGCGAGACGAGCGACTCGCCCTCCTTCATCTGATACCCCTCAGCGAGAATCACGCTGTCGTTGTGATCACCGCCCATGGGCAGCGTCGATGTGATGCCGGCGTTCTCGACACCAGGCAACGCGCGCACGCCGGTCAATAGCCGATCAACGAATGGCCCCAGCGCCTCTTCCTTGTACGCCGCCCCTGGCAGATTGATCGCACCCGTGATCACCCCGGACGCGGTGAACCCTGGATCGATTTTGAGCACATTCCGGAAACTTGCCAGCAACAGGCCCGCACCGATCAGGAGCACGAAAGCGATCGTGACCTGCGCGACCGCCAGGCCTCGTCGCAGCAGATTGGTGCCGCGCCCGGCGGTGCCGCTGCGGCCTTCTTCACGAAGCGCGTTGTTGATGTTGAGTTTCCACAACCTGGCCACAGGCATGAGCCCGATGAGAATGCCGACAACGACGGCGATGCCGAGGATGACGGCCGCGCTGACCGGATCGAGCGCGATCTCGTACCCGCGTGGCATCTCATCGAGGCCGAGTGTCGGCACCAGACGCAGTGCCCACCAGCCCAGACCCAGGCCAATGGCGCCGCCCGCAATGGCCAGCAGCGTCGTCTCGGTGAGCAGTTGTCGCGACAAACGACCGAGATCAGCGCCGATGGCGTGACGCGTGGCCATCTCGCGCGAACGTCCACTCGCGCGGACGAGCACGAGATTCGCAATGTTCAGACAACCGATGAGCAGTACAAACACGACGCCGCCCCACAGGAGCATCAGCACCGGGCGCACATCTTCAACGAGTTCCGATTGCAACTGTGCGACGGACGTGTGGAAGCCGGCGTCATGCAACAGCTTGGTGAGTTGCGGAAAACGGTCTTCGTTGCGGCGATTGATCGCGTCCACCTGCTCTTTGGCCTGCGCGACGGTCTTGCCCGGCTTCAACATCGCGATCATCTGCCAGTTGTTGCTGTGTCGTCGTTCGTCCGATTTGTCGCTGGGCGTGAACGCGGCAGGCAGGTACGCGTCGATGTCGTTCCAGATGAACTTGAAATCCTGCGGTGCGACGCCGACGATCTGAAACGTGACGCCGCTCAGCTTGAGTTCCTTGCCGACGACGTCGCTCGCGCCACCAAACTCGCGCTGCCAGAGCGCGTGGCTCAGAATCACCTCTTTGTCTTTGCCCTCTTCACCCTCGTCGTCCCGGAAGATGCGGCCCTGCGTTGGCTTCATCGAGACGATGCGATAGAGCGACGGCGTCGCGCGAATGGTCGCCAGCCGGCGGGCGCCATCGCGGCCACCGAGCGTCGATCCCTGGCGCCGATAGAGCGCCATGTCTTCGGCGACGTCCATCGCGGCCGTGCGATCGAAGTAGTCCGGCACGCCCGTGGACCCGCGCACCGCGCCCGCCTTCGGGTAATTGTTGTGGAACATCACGATGCGGTCAGCGCCGGGCACGGGTAACGGCTTCATAACCACTGACCGGACGATGCTGAAGATCGCGGCGTTGGCCCCAATGCAGATGGCCAGCGTGAGTAACGCAGTGATCGTGAAGCTGCGGTCTTTGATGAGCAGCCGGGCGGCATACCGCAGATCCTGAATGAGGTTGGTCAGAGACATCGGCGGGTTAGACGGCGTCGTCTGCTGGGGAGTTCGTGGCGAATCAGGGAATTCTCTGTTCGCTCTGGTATCGCGCCTGCGTGATCTCGGCCATCACGGCCAGAGCGATCTCTGCAGGGGTCCGGCCGCCCAGATTCAGACCCACCGGCGATCGAATCGACTCAATGCGGTCGTCATCGACGCCGTGTTCGCGCAGGAACTCGTCGATCATCACCTTCTTGCGGCGGCTGCCGAGCAGGCCGATGTAGCGCGCGCCGGTCTTGACTGCGGCCAGCGTGCAGTCGGCGTCCATCTTGTGGCCGCGCGTCGCAATCACGAGGAACGTGTGCCATCCGTAGGTCAGTGACGCGATCGTCTCGGCGACGTCAGCCTCGATGACGGTGGCGCCGGGGAACCGCTCCTTGCCGGCAAAGTGCGGCCGATCCTCGAGCACCGTCACTTCGAAATCGAGCAACTGCGCCTGTCGCATGATGGCCAGCGACACGTGCCCGCCGCCCGCAATGACCACGCGCGGCTTACCGGCAATGACATCAATCAGTTCGTCGTCATTGTGCTCATCAGTGCCGACGACACGAACAACCCGCGGAGTCGGCGCGCCGTCAGCGGGTTCGATGGTGCGCGCGACGAACTCGCTGCGCTTGCCCTGGCGACGAAATCGCGTGCGCAGCGCGAGCGGCTGTGCGGTGCCGGCCGCGGCACGCACCAGATCGTCGAGCACATCTCGCCCGTCAACCATGAGCGCGTCGTCGCCGCGCTCTGCCAGGATCCACATCGTGCCGCCACAGACGAGGCCGCTGTTCCAGGCAAGATCCTCGGTCAGTTCGTACGCTTGCAACGACCGGCCGCCCTTGGCCATCACGATCTTCGCAGCTTCCATCGCGTCAGCTTCAACGCAGCCACCGCCGAGTGTGCCAACAAACTGACCCTCGTCATCGAGCACGAGCTTCGCGCCGGCGACCTGGGGGGTACTCCCGTGCGTGCGCACCACGGTGGCAACGGCAAATGACCGACCGGCCTTCCGAAGGCTGGCCATGTGGTGGAAGAGGGACAAAGACACAGACAGATACTAGTGCGTACGTAGGCCGGCCTGGATCTTCAAGGCCGGCGCTCTTTGAGATCTGCCGGGACGTCGACGTCCTTCAGCACGCCCGGGTCGTCAACGTCGAGTTCATGCCGCACGAGGCCGATGGCGGCGAAGGCTTCGTTCAGCGGTGTTGATGGCGGGATAGCGAGCAGTTGTCGGGCGATGTCTGCGGTGAATGCGAGCGGATGGCCGCGCTTGGCGTTGTAACGCGGGCACACGGCGCGGCCAATTCGCACGCATTCGTCGGCGACAGCGCGGATCGTCTCGGTTCGCACGAAGGGCATGTCGGCGGGCTGCACGAGGATCACCGTCGCGCCATTCGCCACCGCTTCAGCCAGCCCAATCTGAATCGACGAGAACATGCCGCGGTCGGGGTCGGGGTTCACGACCGTCCGTAGGGCGGCCCGATCTTGAAGGCCGCCAACCACAATCACCGCCACGCCGGCGTCCTGCAACTGCGCAACGACGCGCTGCAACATCGGCACGCCGTCGATGAGCGCCTGCCGCTTGTCGCTGCCGAAACGCGAGCTCTTGCCGGAGGCGGGAACGACGGCAAAGGTCTCACAGACGTAGCCGACGGGCTTTAGCCCGTCGGACCGCGCGGCGGGCTGAAGCCCGCCGCCTACGTCTGCAAGGTGAACCTGAACGGTGGAGTACGGCGTCAGTCGCGGCACCAATCGCCCAACATGTGCGCAGTAGTCGCGATACGCATCTCCAAAGCGCGCGCGAAGCCCGGGCTCTTCTGCGAGAGGTATCCACGTCACATTGAGCACGATGAAGACGGCGGTCCACGCGGCGTGCGGCCATGAATGCAGGATCAGTGACTGTGCACAGAGCACGAGCGTCACCCCGGTGATCATGGGATTGCGGACGTAACGGTACGGACCGGTCGCCACGAACTGCTTCGGCGGATCCCATGGCGCCAGCGTGCCGTCACCGTCGAAGGCGAATCGCAGCACGGACGATACGGCAAGCGACACGCCACCCAGGAAGAGCGCGATGCCGATCACCAGCTGCGCGATTGCGCCCGACGCCACCGGCACCACAAACGCGATGCCATAGCTCGACGCGATCAGGCGCGGAATCACGAGCGTCACCGTGAATGGCAACACGACGATGGCCAGCACGTGACGGAGGAGCCGCGCCACGATCGTCAGTGGTCTTCCTTCCGATGATGTTCGATCTCGCGCTGCTCGGCCATGGTTTCCTGACGGCCGACGGCCGCGGCCTTGTGGCGTTTCGAATCCGCGGCGGCCTGCAGTTTCTCGCGCGAGGTCACGGCCACGACGGACGGCAGCCGCTCGAGATCTTTCGCGTGACACTGTTCGCACGCATCAGGCTGGATGTCGTTGCGGACGAGCGCTTCGAACGTGTGCCCGCACGCGCGGCAGCGATAGTCGAAGAGGGGCATGCGCCAATGTAAGCTGTTTCAGCGAGGAGTCGCAACGCATGTCTCTCATCGATCCCGGCAAGAAAGCTCCAGCGTTCTCACTGAAAGATCAGGACGGCAACGCCCACAGGCTCTCCGACTACGCGGGTAAGCCGGTTGTCATCTACTTCTACCCAAAGGACGACAC
>Ga0114969_10002415_pt1 | contig 15347 bp, 8 predicted proteins | sample M_130807_MF_Meta_FD_87316 | JGI IMG/M metagenome (GOLD analysis project Ga0114969, IMG submission 87316) | Freshwater microbial communities from Lake Montjoie, Canada to study carbon cycling - M_130807_MF_MetaG | ecosystem: Environmental > Aquatic > Freshwater > Lake | place: Lake Montjoie...
AAGCCCGTGACCAACGAGGACTACCTCATGGTTATGAAGCAACGGGAATTCTTCAAGGACACCTGCCCACGCAGGTGAAGGGGGTGGCTGATGGCTGCGGCACACAGGAAGTCTGACATCTGCACGGGACATGGGTGCTTTCCTCCGAGGAGGAACATCGACGGCTCGGGGAATGTGTTTGTGAACAGCCTCGGATGGCACCGCAAGGGTGACGGTTGGGCTACGCATTGCTGCGGAGACAACTGCCACACGAGCAAGACGGCGTTGGGTTCGTCCTCGGTCTTCGTCAACAGCACAGAGGCGGCTAGAGTGGGGGATCCCGTCCATTGTGGGTCTGCATGCGCACAGGGAAGCGAGAATGTCTACTGTGGAGGCTGACTTCTCTTCCTTCTCAAAATGGTTCGAGTTGGGAATCGGTCTTTCGGGACTGATCGGCGGCTTGATTGCGGGCATGGCGATCATGTGGCAGAAGTCGAAGTCCGACGAGAAGAAGGCGGTTGAGGAGGGATCCATCAACTGCAAGAACAACTCGTTCCAAGCCAAGCACACGATTGTCCATGAGACATTGACCGCCCTTCGGATCAAGACTGGCGCACACAGGGCGAGGATTGGGCACTTCCACAACGGAGGCAAGTTCCTCGACGGAACCCCGATGAAGAAGTTCAGCATCACCCACGAGTCGTGCGACAGGGGCATCCCATATGACGGAGCGAACTTTCAGAACATCCTTGTCACGATGTTTTGGGACTTGGTGGAGTCCATGCGTCTCGGGGATCCGAGGCTGAATTGGGCGATGGACATGAAGGACGGCTACTTCCGCTCCTACATCAACTCCAACGGCATCTCCGCCTACTCCATCCTTCCCATCAAGCGTGGCGATCTGTTCGTGGGTTTCATCATCCTTGAATGGTTTGATGCGGAGAAGACACCGTCAAAGGCAACACCCTTGGAGGACATCTTCACGCAGTCGAGGGACTACATTGAACTTGAACTTGCGTTGAGGTGATACATGGCGAAGATTCCGAACACCTCCATCGACCTTGACATCAACTTCGACCGCAATCCGTTGTCGGGAGATGTTGCACTCCGTAAGGATGAGGAGGCGATCAAGCGTTCGATCAGAAACCTCATCCTTCTGCGAGGGAATGAGAAGCCTTTCCATCCCGAGATCAACTCGGGGATACAGGACATGCTCTTTGAACTCATAGATCCCATCACGGTCGTGGAGGCTAAGAAGAGGATCTCCGACATGATAAGAAACTACGAGCCTCGGGTGGCGAGTGCCGTGGTGGATGTCGCCGATGTCATAGACAGGAACGAGATCCGCATAAGCATAAGGTTCACTATCAAGAATGTGCAGAGGGTCTTCTCGACCACAATTGCACTAGCGAGGCTCCGATGAGAAACACTTCAAATACTCCAATTGATACGCTCGGCTTCGATGAGATCAAGAACAACCTGAAGGAGTTCCTTCGTGGTCAGGAGCAGTTCAAGGACTACGACTTCGAGGGTTCCGCACTCTCCGTCATCCTAGACCTCCTCGCATACAACACTCACTATCAGGCGTTCTATGCGAACATGGTGGCAAGCGAGTCCTTCCTCGACTCGGCGGTCTTGCGCCAGTCGGTGGTCAGCCTCGCCAAGCACCTCAACTACACACCGAGGAGCAAGAAGGCGGCTCGGCTCCTTGTGGATGTGATTATGACTCCTGGGCAGATAGGCAATTCCTTCACGGACAGCGTCATACAGGGCAAGCAGTACATCGAAAGGGGCACGATCTTCCGAGGCAAGGACATGGAAGGCAAGAGTGTCAACTTCGTCACCCTCGACACCTACAAGGCGGTGAGGCGTGACGGCGAGAACATCGTGCAGGATGTCACCATCCATCAGGGCTACCTGAAGTCCATCTCCTTCGTCGCCAACACGCAGGGGGGCACGGAGGCGACATTCACCATCCCCGACAAGAACATCGACATCGACACGATCTCCGTGTTTGTGCAGAGGTCGCAGACCGACAGCACGGGATCGCAGCAGGTATGGACGAGGGCTACGGACATCAACAAGTTGAACTCGACATCGACGGCGTTCTTCGTGCAGGAGAACCGTGACGGTCTGTGGGAGATCTACTTCGGCGATGGGTTCGTGGGCAGGGTGGTCGAGAACGGAAACATCGTCAGCATCCGATACCTCGTCACGAACGGCAGCACGGGCAACGGGATCGGATTCGACGAGACCACCGTGAAGAGGGCGATCACCTGCAACGACTCCCGTGTGACGGATGGCGGCGAGGTCAGGATCAGCACCGATGCCAACGGCAAGGTACAGATCTCTTTCGGAGGAGAGGACAGCGAGGATACGGAGTCGATTAGGTTCTACGCCCCAAGGAACTTTCAGGCTCAGGACAGGGCGGTGACCGCCGACGACTACAAGGCGATCCTCGGTCGTGAATACGCTCAACGGGCAGACTCCTTCTTCATATGGGGGGGCGAGGAGGCGGATCCCCCACAGTACGGAAAGGTGTTCATCAGCATCAAACCGAGGGTCGGGTCGAGGCTGTCCATGGCGGAGAAGCAAGCGATTGAGAAGAGCATCCTCGGGGAGAGGAACCTCGTGACGATCACACCCGAAGTGGTGGATCCCGACCTCCTCTATGTCAATCCGTCCGTCATGGTCTACTACGACGAGAGCAAGACCACCCTCAACAAGACGGGCGTGGAGTCGAGGGTCACCGACCTCATCAAGGCGTTCTCTTCCTCGTACCTTGGTCTTTTCCAAAGGAACTTCAGGATGTCGAAGTTCACCTCGACCATCGACGGTGCGTCTCCTGCGATCAACTCCAACACCACGGAGATCACATTCAGCAAGAGGATCGAACTCAATCTCGGCAGGTCTGCTCCCTACACGATAAAGTTCGACAATCCGCTGCTGCACCCCATCGACGGATATACCCCCATCCTCTCAAGCGACCTGTTTGGCTACATCGACAGCACATCGTCGGCGACCAACAAGCCCACGGTGGACTGCTTTCTGGATGACGATGGATACGGGAATGTGAGGATATACAAGCAGGTCGGAAGCACGAAGGTTTACCTCAGTCGAAACTCGGGGACTGTGGACTACTCGAAGGGAACGATCTTCCTCCGAAACTTCAAGCCCGAGTACCTTGATGGCGGGAAGACCGAGTTCGTCGTAAACGGCGTTCCGAGGAACAAGGATATCTTCGCAAGGAGGAATCAGATCGTAGTGATCGACGATGTGGGGATCTTGGTTACCGCCATCCCTGAGAAGACCGTGATAGATAGAGGTGCGAGCGACTCCGCTTTCAATCGGTGAGCGTGTCCCCGAGGGCGATTATGAGCATTGAAGGCGACCGCCAACTATCGCAGTTCGTTCCCGACAGGCTTCCTGAGTTTGTCAGGGTCGATCATCCCACATTGGTGGCGTTCATGTCCGCCTACTACGAGTGGCTTGGACTACGCAGGGACGAGGGGAAGATCGTCTATCCGATGGATCTCGGGGACATCTCCGACATTGACAATACCCTCGACCAGTTCATAGAGCGGTTCAAGGGTGAGTATCTCCTCGGATTCCCCGAGTCCCTTGCGGTCGATCCCGTCAGCGGGAATCCCGTCGATCCGAGGAGGCTTATCAAGAACATCAGGCAGTTCTACTTGTCTAAGGGAACGGCGAAGTCCTACGAGTTCCTCTTTAGGATTCTCTACGACACCTCTGTGGAGTTCTACTACCCGAAGAAGGACATACTGAGGCTTTCTAGCGGAAAGTGGACGCAGAACAACCACATCAGGTTGTCCAACTCACTTGGCGACAGGATCTACAGGGCTGCGGGTAACACGGTCGTGCAGAAGAACGCCCTAGGCAGCGTGGTGGCTGCGACTAGGTGTGTCGAGGTCAGCGTGTACCAGGTTGGCAACTTCGATGTCGCTGAACTACTCATCTCGGGAAGGAACGGGACATTCCAAGCAGGAAGCCTCGGCATTGAGTTCACGGATGGGGAGGAGCAGTTCCGTGAGGTCAAGGTCTACAGCGTTATCTCTTCGGTCTCCATCTCCAACGGAGGCTCGGACTACCAAGTGGGAGAGAAGATCACATTCGTCCCCGCAGGAGGCGACAGCGGACAGCGGGGAACGGGAACCGTCACGGAGATAGACAGCCTCGGGGGCATCCGAAAGATCAACATTGATGACTTCGGGATCAACTACAACTCCCCTCCGACCATCTCGGTGGCGACAACCAAGGGAGTCGGGTTTTCGGGCAGCGTATCGGTGGGAGCCTTGGCGCAGTCTGCGGGCTTCTATTCCAATAACGATGGTCGGTTGAGTACCAATAAGGTTCTTCAGGATAACCACTTCTATCAGAATTGGTCTTATGTCTTGAAGAGTGAGGTCGTCATCGACCGATACCGTGAGGTGGTTCGGCGGCTTATCCATCCCGTAGGCACGGCGATGTTCGGCTCGGTTCTCGTGAAGCGATGCTCGAAGGACGATCTTGCGAACGCATCGGCGGTCGTGGCTTACAAGACTCCGATTATCGGACACTACGCTCCATACACATTCAAAACTTTTGACGATCTGTCCGCATGGTTTCTGACGGGATTGACGGAGGGAGGCTTTACGGCTGCGGGTTATAGTCCGACAGAACACGATCCTTTGATTCAGGCGGCGGGTAACGGATTTGCGGTCGTAGGCAATCCGATAACAAATGGAATTCCTTTCGGTGCCACAGACGGAGGACTCCTCGGATTGACGGGGTTTCAGAATGCCGATCCTTTTTGGATTGTCTACGAGCATCCGAACAAGAGGGTGGCGGGGCAGGTTCATGTTGCTAGGTTCTGGGCTGGACAGGAAGGGGACGCTTCCGCATGGCACGAGTGGTCGGCTGCGGTCAGCGAGGATAGGAGGACGGAGATAGCGAGTGCGCTCGCCGCCCTTGGATCGGCGGAGAGTGGGGGAGTCACGGGCTGCTGTAGGGGTTCGTACTACACGGATCCCTACGACCACGCCTATACCCTGCTGAAGTATGACGAGAACTCCGAGTTCCGAAAGATAACCACCCGTGCCTTCCTCACGATGAAGACGGGTCGTGGTGACTTTGATTGTAGGAGGGAGGAGATTGCATCCCCACTCACTCCCAGTTTTCAGGTCATCTACCCCCTGTCGGGATCAATTGCAAAAAATCCAGTTGTTCCTGCGGAGGCATCTCCCGCCGACTACGACTTCTTCAAAAATATTGTAGTCAACTTCAACATTCTGAACGGGGATAACCTGACGCTTTCGGAGTTCAACGCAGTCAAGATCAGGGCAACGCTCGATAACAGGAAGGTCGTGGAGACGAATATCAATTCGAGGAAACTCTCCTTCTCAAACATAGAGAACGGAAGACACACCCTCAAGTTGGAGATGATCGATGGTGACGACAGGCTCGTGTCGGGGACGAGGGAGATAGTCGTATTCGGGTATGAGTTCTCCCCTACTTCGTCCGCCGTGGTGTCCAAGGAAACTCTCTAAATAGGAAGCGATGGCTGGATCCTGTGACCCATTTCGTCAGGCGCACAAGCGGACGGCGGCTGATGCCCTCTTCTCGCTCTATAGCGATACCGACGACAAGAACATCTTCCTTTCGATAGGAAAGGCTACCCCATGGAGCGGATTGGGTACGGACGAGAATCCACCCGCAAGCGTGGATAGCGTCACCAACGACACGGAATTCTGGCGATCCGTGTTCGCCCACAAGAGGGTGGACCGCTCGGATGTCTTTTTGGTGGTTCGCCGCTACGACTGGACACCTTCGGTGGTCTACACGGCGTACAGGGATGACACCGATCTGTTCGACGACTTCAGCCCCGCCCCCTTCTATGTCCTCGTTGACGAGGAGCGGGTTTACAAGTGCATTGACAATAACAACGGGGGTCGATCCCTCGTGGCACCGACCCACATCGACAGCCTGATCCGCAAGTTGTCGGACGGGTATCGATGGAAGTTTCTCTACCAGATCCCCGAGTCGAAGCGTGAGTTCCTGACGAAAACACAGGGCGACAGCATCGGCTACATGCCCGTCGAGTTTGTTGACTACCTTCGGCTCAACGACGAGCGCATCCTCCAATGGAATGTGCAGCAAGCGGCGGTTGACGGCGAGATCGCCTTCATCAAGATCAATCCCGATGTTCAGCCGTTCGTGGTTTCCGACTCGTGCGTGTTCCCTAGCGCATCGAACACCGTCTCGACGGATGTCGCTGTCGGGGCAACGGGTCTCACCCTCGCATCGCCGAACCTCGTCCTACAGCCCGACTACTACAATCAGATGGTTCTCTCCATCGACGGTGGTAATGGTCAGGGACAGCGGAGGGTCATCACCGACTTCGTTCCATCGGGCGGCGGAGGTGTCGCCTTCGTCACGGTGGACAACCCCCTGTCGGCTAGCGTCTCTGGCGGGGCGAGTCCGAGCATCTTCTCAATCGTCCCGAACATCCGTGTCGTGGGGGACGGAACCTCGTACAACAACACATACAACCCATACTCGACGGCGGCAGAGGTCACGGTCAGGTTCGGTGGAACCGCAGACTACACCGTTGCGGGAGTGTCCGCATCATGCTCCGACTTCTTCGAGTTGAGGAAGTTGGTCGATTCGATTGAAATGGTCGATGGAGGAAAGGATTACACCTTCGCCTCACTCGACTTCGTCAAGGGACTTGTCGTGCCCACGGCAAAGGTCTCCATCGCCAATCTTGCGGAGCCGATCATGTCGCCGCCAGATGGTCATGGATCCAATCCCGTCAAGGAACTCGGATGCTCTTCGATTATGATATCGAAGGACTTCTTGCAGGACGAGGACGGCAAGGTCAGCGTACAGAACGAGTTCAGGCAGTTCGCAATCCTTATGAACCCCCTGCTCTCCGAGAAGCAGGTGAGGCTCAAGTTCTTTGCAACGGGAGTCAGTGGAACCTTCACGGTCGGACTGAGCGCACAGCAATCGACAGGAAATGGCGGCTTCAGCGGTGCCTACGGGGATGTGGTGAGTTGGAGGGCGGGATCCACGGGTCACAGCGGCACGAACGAACTCGTCCTCACGAATGTTCGTGGTGGAGACTTCGAGTGCGGAGCGATAGTCAAGGGACTCACCACGATGTCGGTCGAGGAGAGGACGGTTGCGGGCACGGAGTCGAGGCGGTTGGTGAAACTGACCCTCTCACCCGTCGATCCAACCTTCTCGGTCATGGTGAACGACTTCACGAAGGGATACCTCCTGCATGGGATCGGGGACTTCTCTAAGTCGATGCACCCGTCGAGGGTTACCGCTGAGATCTACTCATGGGAGCCGCAGATGGCATCGAACATCTCTGGTTTCCTCTATGCGGAAAACCCACAGGGATATTTCAAGGTCGGGGAGAGGGTGACGCAGACTGATCAGTTCTACTCGGACTACACGAAGGGATTGAGCGGCATAGGTCAGATCGCCGCAATCGACACGGTGATCCGACAGGGAGTCGATACCTACGACCAGACCACCTCTTTGGTGATGTCGTATGACGGCACCGACTACTTCGATTTCGATTCGTTCGGAGAGGACGCATTCGTCTACTTCGGATACGGGCGTACTGGCTCTGCGAACGGATATGTCATGGATTGGTCTTCCTCGGGAGCCACGGGAACCACGGGAACCCTGCGCATCTCGGGTGCCCAAGGCATCTTCAGGGCGGGAATGACCGCCGCCTACGGGATGGATACGGCGACTGTGAGCCAAGTAATTCACATGGGCGAACTCAAGTACCGCTCGGGCGAGATCCTATACATACAGAACATGAAGCCGATTAAGAGGGATCTTGAGCAGAAGGAAGAGATCAAGATCGTCATCGACTTCTGACCGAGGGTGGAGAAACAATGCCGTCATACGACTCAAGCCTGTTCAATGTCGATCCGTACTACGACGACTTCAGCGAGGACAAGAAGTACCTTCGACTGATGTTCCGACCTGGATACGGCGTTCAGGCTAGGGAACTGACGCAAGTACAGACCATCCTTCAGAATCAGGTAGAGCGTTTCGGCTCCCACATCTTCGAGGAGGGGAGCATCGTCCTCGACGGACAGGTCAGCGAGAACAGGCTGACTTATGCGAAGGTCGTGTTGGGCGCATCGGTGGATCCCGAGGATTTCATCGGAACGGTCGCCCGTGTGACAGGGAAGGCGAACGCAAGGATCGTCTATGCGGAGGATGTCCTTGCCGACTCCAATGCGGACGACTACAGCGTCCTGTTCCTTGAGTACATGGACGGAGGGGCGACCTTCACGGCGGGAGACATCATCGCCGCCACGGCAGGGAACGGCACGGGAATCACCGCATCGATCACAGGTCCATCGGTCGGTAATGTGGTCGGCGACGGCATCGTCGTGTCGGCGGAGCGTGGTGTGCGCTTCGTGGAAGGTTACTTCGTCCTCAACACGGCACAGTCGCTTGGGGCATACACCCTCACGGGCAGCACAGGCTCGCAGGTCAGGCTCTACGAGTCTCCGACCACGAGCATCGGCTTCACGGTCGAGAAGTCGTTCGTCACCGCTACGGACGACACCTCCCTGAACGACCCCGCATTCGGCTTCTACAACTATGCGGCACCTGGCTCGGACAGGTTCAAGATGGACATGACGCTCTCGCAGCGTGGGTTCCTGCCGAACGACACCTCTTCCGTGGACAACTTCAGCCGTGTGGGCTTCGTGGAGTTCATGCGCATTGATGATGGCGACATTGTCAAGGTGGAGAAGTATCCCGACTACGCCGTGCTTGAGGACACCCTCGCACGACGAACCTTCGACGAATCGGGAAACTACACCGTCAGTCCGTTTGAACTCACGCTCAACGGACCCACGGCGAGCGATGGGTCTACCGTGCTGAAGGCGGAACTCGGAACGGGCAAGGCATATGTCTTCGGCTACGAGTTCGAGACGCAGTCCAAGACCAAGTTGAATCTCCCGTGCGCCCGTGGGGGTGCGCACGAGCGCACGATCACCCGTGACTTCAACCGAACGGTCGGTCCCTACACGAAGGTGGTCTTCTCAAGGATTCCCGCATCCTTCGGTCTCACGGCAGAGTGGGGCAACCATCCGATGGTCATGCTCTCGACGGGAGCGAGCGGTGCGGGTTATGTGCCAATCGGTACGGCGAGGATCAGGTGGGTCGAGCCTTACTCGCCCCCGATCTACAACCTCTCCCTCTACGACATCAGTCTCACGGCGAATCCGTTCAGTGATGTCACCCGCATCTTCATGGGTGGAATAACCGCACAGGACAAGCACCTTTTCGTAGTCACGGGAAGCGCAGGTCTCGAAGGGGAGGATCAGGGTCTCCTCCTGTTCCAAGCCCCCGAGGGATCGGGTCTGACCTCTTTCGACGATGCGAACTATGCGGTCGCCACCTACTTCACGAAGACATCTGGTTCCCTCTCGTATGCCTTCACCCTGAACTCGTACACGGGGCTTGAGTTCCCCATCACGACTTCGGCGGTCACCCTTCCGAATGCTGATGTCGTCGTGATCGATCAGGATGGCATCGTGGTCGGGGGAACCGCTGCGAGGGGCATCAACGAGACCGAACTGTCCGTGACGGTTTCGTCTGGAACGAGCAGCGGCAAGAAACTCCACATCATCGCCTCGCAGGACATATCGCAAACCCCGATGTCGAGCCGCACCAAGACGGAGGCGATGGTCAGCCTGACGCTCACGGGGCAATGGGGATCATCCCTCACGGGAGACTACCGTGGAACGACCGCAGACACCTTGTATCTGAATGGATACGCCGATGTCATCGAAGTCCTGTCGCTCACGGGAACGAAGGGAACCCTCACGGGACAAAATCTGCTCCCGTACTTCACCTTCGACAACGGACAGCGGGACTCGCACTACGACTGGTCTAGGCTCACGATGAATGCGGGCGTTACGGGCGTGACGGGGTACTTCTTCGCCACCTTCCGACGCTATTCGCACGACAGCAACCTCGGTCCCTTCACGGTCAAGTCGTATCCCGACTACGAGGACATCCCCGCATACACGAGCCGCACCACGGGCACGGTCTACCAACTGCGTGACTGCATCGATTTCCGTCCCGTCAAGGGAACCACGGGACAGATCAAGTCAACCGTTTGGATCCCCACGAACACGGCGGCGAACGACCTCGACTTCACCTACACCCACTACCTCCCGAGGACTGACAAGATCGTCCTCACGAGGGACAGGAGGTTCTCCGCCATCTCGGGAATACCGTCCCTGAATGCGGACATCCCCCCCGACGATCCGAACGCAATGTCGCTGTACACGGTGAGGCTCAACCCCTTCACCTTCAGCAGCGATGACGCTTCCATCCGCTATGTGGAGAACAAGCGGTACACGATGCGTGATATCGGCGACCTTGAGAAGAGGATAGAGGCGGTCGAGTACTACACCACCCTCAACCTCCTTGAGCAGGAGGCGAAGGGGAGGAGGATCCTCGACAACGCTGGCGACGAGATGCCGAAGAGGGGCATCCTCGTGGATCAGTTCAAGGGTCACTCGGTCGCCGACAACACGGATCCGATGTTCGCCGCAAGCATCGACTACGAGCGCAACGAACTCCGACCTTCGTTCGAGGCTAGGTCTTACGGTCTCACGGGCACCACTCTGACGAATGTGGTCGGTGTCACCGCCGATGGAGTCTATCTCCTCAACTTCACGCAATCGGCGGTGATTTCTCACCTGCTTTCTAGCGGAAGCGTGGCGGTGAATCCCTCCACCATCGTCGGATACCTTGGAACTCTCTCCGTCTCGCCCGCAGTTGACAGTTGGTTCAACACGGACAAGCAGCCCAAGGTTCGTGTCAATGTCGAGGGAGAGAACGATAACTGGGAGCAGAATGCCGACTACGGCTTCGGCACCCGCTACAACGATTGGGAGGCGGTGTGGTTCGGGCGTGAGAACGCCAACGAGAAGAACTCGAAGCCGAACCTCGTCCGCAGCAAGTTGCTCACGGCGAAGACCGATGGGGTGTCGCTGTCGAGCATCAATGCATCGACCGTTCCTGAGAGCATGAAGAAGGTCGTCCACAATAGGACAATCGGGAGGGATGTTCTTCCCGTCGCTCGTCCGAAGACGATCACCTTGGTGGCGAAGGGCTTGCGCCCATCGACCTCGTACCGTGTCTACTGCGATGGCATCGATGTGACGGCATATTGCACGGGAAGCGGCTCGACGAACACCAAGGGCGAGGCGACGATCTACTTCTTGTTCAACGCCCCGCAGGTAGCCCCATACACGGAGCAGAAGTTCCTCGTCGGTCGGCACATCATCCGAGTGACTGATGGGACGAATCCCGACAATCCCTCCAACTGGAAGATGCTTGCGGAGGGATCCTATTCGGTGGAGGGTGCATATGACTCACTCGCCGAGGACGGAATTCTCTCCACCCGACTCCCCGACACCCGCAGGAAGTCCGTGAAATCGGACAGGATCATGTCGAATCTGTCGGAGATCCTCACGAGTTCGGGGGAGATCCGTGGATACAGCGAGCCTCTCGCACAGACCTTCTATGTCGATCCCGTGAAGTATCCGAGGGGCATCTTCCTCAAGTCGGTCGATCTCTACTTCTCTGCGAAGGATTCCCTGACCACCATCCCCGTGACGGTTCAAATCAAGCCGACCCTGTCGGGATATCCGCATCCGTCGAAGGTTCTTCCCTTCGCATCATCAACTCTCTACTCGGACAGCGTCACCACCGCCACTCTCATAACTGACGGGGCATCCGACAGGACGAATTTCCCGTTCACTACCCCCGTGTATCTTCTGCCTGGTCGTGAATACGCCGTGTGCGTGTCCACGAACTCGCCGAACTTCTCCGTGTTTACGGGATCGGTCGGCAGCGTCATCCTCCGTGCATCGGAGGAGGATGCGAAGATCAAGGTTTCCAAGCAGCCGATGATGAGGTCGCTTTTCAAGGCGAAGAACAGCGGCAATCTCAGCATGAACGAGAACGAGACTCTTGCGATGAGGCTGAATGTTTGCAAGTTCGTCTCCTCAGGAACGCTTGAGTTTGATAATGACGGGGTCAGCGGATCGGGATCTTTCTCGGTGAACGAGTTCAGGCTGAATGCGGTGGACTTCGCACCCGAGGGATCCGATATCTCGTATTCGGCAACCATCGCAACAAACCCGACCACCACCTACTCGCAATTGGTCGCCAACCGAAACATAGTTCCCGACAACGGGTATTTGTCCCTCGCATTATCGAACGGTGTCGGTGGGTTTGGAACCTTCACCGCCACACTTGAGGCAAGCACGGATGGATTCGTTTCGCCCGTGTTCGATCTCTATAGGTCGAGCGTGATTGGGGTGGGCAACCTGATCAACAACAGCGTCATCCTCACACCTGGAAACGCCGCATACAACGGGGAACTCGACCCGACCAACGAGACGGCGGCTGCGGGATACAGGACGAAGGCTAGGTACATCACCAAGAAGGTCACCCTTGAGGCGGGGGTGGAGGCGGAGAACATCACCGTGATGTTCTCCCTCTGCAACTCGAAGAAGGGCACGGCAACCGCCCCGACGATCCATGTCTTCGTCCGTCCCATCCCAATCGGGGAAGCCGACTACGACAACATCGGGTACATGAAGTTGACCACTACGGACGGGGGTGTATCGACCTCCGAGGATGATTTCCGTGAGGTCTCGTACACCAACATCGGATACACCACCTTGAAGAAGTTCAAGACTTTCTCGGTCAAGATCGTGATGTATGGGGATACGAGCGGTGCTTCCGTCCCGAGGATCAGGAACCTGAGGATCATCGCCACATGAGCAGGGACAGGATCCCCGTGCGGCACGAGAGGCTTGTCCGTGACACGAGGAGCAAGGCTCTCCTATCAACGGACAGGGAGGCGATCCTCGCCTACGAGATTCGGAAGAGGGAGCGTCAGACGCAGACCGAGAGGATAAATACCCTTGAGGAGAAGGTTTTCCAACTCCAAGAAGCCCTGTCCAAACTGCTAGGAAATCGGTGAGTAGATGACCTGTACCGCATCAGACCTGATCAACATCCAACCGCTCGCTCTGTCGGACACCTTCAACACTTGGTTCGACAGGACGAACGAGGTCATTGGTTCCCTCAACTACCTGAACATCTACGACATCGGGCAGTCGGGCGGCATCAACATCGACTCGGGATGCTCGGCGGCATACTACAACGGTCTTGCATTCATCTCGGTGGATGCGGGTGCGGGAATCGGGATCGGCAGTGCAGCGTTCGGCGGCAACACGGACAAGGTAGTCATCGATGCCAAGAATCTTGAGGATCTCGGCACGGGTGCGAGTTCCAACCCCGCCACGAACGACTACATCATCGTCGCCGATGTCAGCGATGGTCGGCAGGGGATTGCAGGAACCCCAAAGCGCACCAATGCGGCACGAATGTTGCCTCCCGTGGTTACCTTCGGAGACTCGGGCAACGGCTCGTTCACGATCCAAGGCGATGTGAACATCGTCGGCAATCTGAATGTCGCCTCGACCCTTTCGTACATCGACTCGAATGACCTTCGGATCGAAGACAAGGTTATCGAACTCGCCCTGAACCGCTATTCGGAGTTCGTCGTATCGGGTTCAGGTTTCACGGCTGCATCCTTCGTCGGAGGACAGACAACCTACTACATCGACAGCGGAACTCCTTCGTCGGGAAACGCCACCACCATCGGAACCGTGAGGAATTGGTCGTCGGGGTCTAGCACCACGGGTTCGATCCAAATCCACTCGTTCACGGTCGGTGGGATCAGCGACTTCGTTAAAGGTGGCAAGTTGATCGTCACGGGTGCGGCAGTCACTAGCGCACTCACGGTTACTAGCAGTCCCGCCTCGGACACCGACTACTACAACGACGAACTGCTCACTCCCGCAGGATTTGATATCAAGGGTCTGTCGGGCGACAAGACCTTCCTGTGGAACTACAGGACTCCCGACTCCTCCGAGACTTGGAACGCCTTCATGGCGAACACCAACCTCGGTGTGACGGGTGCGGGTAACTCGGTCATCTCGTCCCGATTCTCGTCCTACGGCTACAACACGGCGACCGACAACACCTTCACCTTCGAGGGTCAGGGTTCGTCATATTCCAAGTTTAATATCGGCACCGAACTCTCCATGCAACACAGCCCTGCGGGTGCTGCGGGAGTCACTTTCGGCATCGTCGCCATCGGAAGCACGGGCACCACCTACCCGAACTCGACGGTCTACGGATGGGTCAAGCGGTTCAATGCTGACCAACTCGACGGCGCACACGCCTCGACCGCTGCGACTGCGTGGACGATCCCCGTGTCGCTCACGGATGGGCGTGTGCATGAGGACTTCATCCGTGCGGACGGCGTTCGTAAGGTGTTCTCGGTCGCCAACAGCGGTTTCGCCGTTGGTGATGTCGTCCGCATCAACTCAAGCGGCGGTCTGACATTCGCCAAGGCGAATGGGGTTGCTTCCGCCGAGGTCTTCGGAATGGTGGAGACTGTCCACGGCAGCAGGATTTCCGTGGTCAGCGAGGGATACATCACGGGACTGACGGGTGCGAGGATCAACGCAATCACTCCTCTCGTGACGGGAAATGTTTACTACCTCAGCGCAGCGGTTGCGGGTGGTCTGATCGCTAATCCCGACGAAGGCTCATATGCGCTGTCCCTCGGGGAGGTGCGCCGAGCCGTCCTCCTCGCCACCGATGGCAACAGGGGATATGTGACGGCATATGCGGGCACGGTTTTAGGTGGGAGTACGCCGACCGACATGGTCTATCTCCCGACCGTTGCCCCTGTCGGAGCCATACAGCCGTTCATGGGCAACCATGACAGGATTCCCGATGGATGGCTTCTCTGCGATGGCAAGGCGTTGCGTCCGAACGACTATCCCGATCTCTTCGATGTCCTCGACCAAAAGTACTATGCGTCCGCCACCATCGGAGCCGATCTCCATTCGGTGGTGATCGACGGCGACACGAGGAACCTCGCCGTCAATGACGGACTCGTCATCATCCTACCGAGCGGCTCATTCGTAGCGACCTACATCACAGAAATCGACACGGCGACCCGAGTGGTCACCATAGCCGAACCCTTGGCTGGTGGAATCGTGGGCGAGGCTCTGAAGGTCTACGGAACATACGGCGGCGGCGAAGGCTCGACGATCTTCTTCCTGCCCGACATGAGGACGAGGACGATCCTCGGCACCTCCTACGGTGACGGTCTTTCGGGCAGCGGCGTGATCGAACCGCAGTTGGAGTTGGGCAACATGGGTGGCGATGCCTACATGCCCGAGCATCAGCATAGCCTTGCGGTCACGGTATCAACG
>Ga0114969_10002419_pt1 | contig 15323 bp, 12 predicted proteins | sample M_130807_MF_Meta_FD_87316 | JGI IMG/M metagenome (GOLD analysis project Ga0114969, IMG submission 87316) | Freshwater microbial communities from Lake Montjoie, Canada to study carbon cycling - M_130807_MF_MetaG | ecosystem: Environmental > Aquatic > Freshwater > Lake | place: Lake Montjoie...
ACTATCTGTATCCGTGAAAGTTCAAGGCCAAGTACCTGATCTGCATAAAGGAATGCATTAGCTTTTTGGGCATCAGTTAAATTGTTATCTTTTTCAACACTGCGTAGGTAGGTGGTTACACGAGGTGTATCTAAATCATTTTCGAGGAACGCCAGAATCGTCGGATCAATTTCAATCCTCTGAGTAGTACCCCATGTGGCAATTTTGGTCCGCCAACGTTTGATTGTGTCGTGGGCTGCCGAAATTGATTGCCACGATAAATCCATCTGCGATCTATAACGATTTTCAAGAAAACATAAACGCAGTGCAAGTGGGTCAAAACCTTTGGCGATTACATCATCTAAGAGCACCACGTTTCCGGCACTCTTTGACATTTTTCGGCCTTCAAATAAAAGGTGTTCACCATGAACCCAGAGATCAACGCTTTCAGTACCTGTAATCGAATTTGATTGTGCACGTTCGTTTTCGTGATGCGGAAAACGTAAATCTATTCCGCCCACATGAACATTGATGTGTCCATGCAAAAACTTAAGTGACATTGCAGAACATTCAATATGCCACCCTGGGAAACCTGGTCCCCATGGTGAATCCCAGATCATTGCTTTTCTATCTCCAGCAGGTTTCCAAAGCGACCAATCGGCGTGAAATTTTTTCACTCCATCTTCAACGTATTCATAGCGGTGGCCAGGCTTTAGCGATTCCAATCGGTTGCCGCTAATTTGCCCATAGCCACTAAAAGATTGAGCGTCGAAATAAACAGTTCCATCTTCACCAACATAGGCCGAACCTTTATGAATTAACGCTGAAATCATTTCAAGCATAAGTTCGATGGATTCACTTGCACGTGGATATTTTTGGGCAGGAATAATGTTTAGATTGGCTAAATCGTGGTGAAAACGCTCTTCGTATTTTCGCGCGATATCGAAGGGATCAATCTTCTCCTTCTGAGATTGCTCAAGCATTTTGTCTTCTTGAAAATCATCAGACATATGTCCTACATCTGTAATATTTTGAATCATTTCAACCTTCTGCCCACTTAAACGAATCGTACGAGCGATGAGATCGCTTAATAAGAAAGTACGAAGATTGCCAACATGAGCATCTCGATAAACGGTAGGTCCACAGCAGTACATAGTGACGGTTCCGTTGAGGGAACTAATCGCACTCGGTCTACGCGAGAAAGTGTCATAAATGGATAGGACCATCAGCAGCACTCCTCAGAGATTAAATTCAAAGTTTTTTGATACGAACGATAAACATATTCATGATGAAATGAAAAGCCAAGAGAGGAATAAAGGTTGATGGCAATAGTATTTTTCGAATCTACCTGAAGCACAGATTTCTTTATACCTGCTTCAGAAGACGCAGCGAGAAGTGCATTCACTACTAATTTACTTACTCCTTGCCCGCGATATACAGGATCAACGAAAACTCGTGATAGTGCGCTCCAGCCATCTGCATGTGAAGTGCGGCCAACACCAATGAGTTTTTCACCATCAAAGACAGATGCATAAAGAGCTGGATAGGCACGCATCAAGTCAGCAACACCGTGATCTTCTTGTAATGAGAGCCAAGCGTCATCAAAAGATTCTGAAATCGAAACCGTAAATTTAGATTTGCTCGGAGCATGATGTGCAATATCGGCAACCATCACGTGCGCACGAACCTTTTCAATCCAGCCATTGTCAAAAAGTTTCGAATCTAATTCTTGATACGTTGGAAGCGGAATAGCAAAAGTAGGAACCAGTCCTGCTTTTTCATAGCGCTCAACCACATGCCCAATTGATTGGTCGATATCTTTTAGTGGCTCCCCGTAAGGAGCTTTTCCGCATGGCAAAACCGAGTTAGCGCGCATCGTAAATTTGCCAGAAGTTCGTAGTAACCATTTTCCAAATAATTCTTGATTAACTGGGGGCCATGTGGTGGTCAAAACATTTTCTAATTCTTGAACACGCAATGAGAGTGGGGCGCCATGTCCGGCTAGATGATTAATTTCTTCGATGACTTTATAAATAGCAATCTTTTCACGATCAAATTCAATGAGCTCGCCATGTCGATTGCGAAGTGTATTTTCGGACTCCAAATATCCAACCAGGTCCCGGAATCCACCTTCGGGATCATGGAAGCGAATACTGACTCGCGCGCCAATAGGAGCCTTCATAGGTGTAACGATAATCGCCCACGCCAAAGTCGCGAGTTACTGGGGCTTCGCATTACAATCGCGCTATAGAAAAGGCTAATTAAGCCGAATGTATGAGTTTCAAGGAGGCTGCACTCGTGACGTATGTGATTGCCCAACCATGTATCGATGTGAAGGACAAGTCCTGCATCGAAGAGTGTCCCGTGGACTGCATTTATGAAGGCAATCGCATGTTGTACATCCAGCCAGATGAGTGCGTCGACTGTGGCGCGTGCGAACCAGTGTGCCCAGTTGAAGCTATTTATTATGAAGATGATGTTCCAGGCCCATGGAAAAACTTTCAAAAAGTTAATAGTGAGTTTTTCGTAGAACTTGGTTCACCTGGTGGCGCTGCAAAAGTTGGCCCAACAAGTACAGATCACGCCGACGTAATTGCTGCTCCAGCAAAGAGCGAGTAAAGGCGCGTGCACTGAAACTTCCTGATTTTCCGTGGGATGCATTAGCGCCCTTTGGAGATCTAGCACGTCAACACCCGTCAGGAATTATTGATCTATCCCAAGGAACTCCGGTAGATCCAACTCCAGATTTTATTCAGAAATCTTTAGCCGAAAATTCGAATTCTCCAAGTTACCCACTTACTGCCGGAACACCGCAATTACGTGAAGCAATAAAAAAGTGGGCAGAAAAAAATTTAGGCGCAACGGGTGAATTCGATGTTTTGCCTTTAATTGGATCTAAGGAATTTGTTGCATGGCTACCAACTTTCTTGCAATCAAAAAAAGTAATAATTCCAAAAGTCGCGTATCCCACTTATAACGTTGGAGCAATCCTGGCTGGCGCGCAAGCAATTACGGTTGATCTCGATGCTAAACAGTGGCCACAGGCAGATTTAGCGTGGATTAATTCACCATCGAATCCAACTGGTCGAGTGCATACAGAATCCGAACTTAAATCTGCCATTGAATATTCTCGAAAAAACAATACCCCGGTGGTCAGTGACGAGTGTTATTTAGGCTTTGGTGACTCCGTAACGCCAACGTCAATACTGCGCTACACCGAGGGCGATAACTCAAATATTTTGGCTGTTCATTCACTCTCTAAACGTTCTTCAATGGCCGGATATCGTGGAGCATTTGTTATTGGTGATTCGGTATTGATTAAGAAAATTCTTGAAATCAGGAAACATGCAGGCATGATGGTGCCACTTCCAATTCAGCACGCAATGATTGCAGCCCTTGCGGATGAAAATCATGTCAGCGAACAGCGTGCTCGATACAACTCACGTCGCAAAACTTTGTCACCAGCACTGCAATCAATTGGTTTTAAAATCGAACACTCAGAAGCGGGGCTATATATCTGGTGTACCCGAGGCGAAGATGCGTGGAAATCAGTCGAAGCGCTCGCAAAATTAGGAATTCTAGTAACACCCGGAATTTTTTATGGAGCAGATGGTTCGCAGTATGTTCGTATTGCAATGACAGCCACTGATGCTGCAATTGCGGATGCGGCTTCACGCATTACAGCCTCGAAGGCAGAATAAATGGCGCTGGGAATTCTTCTCGTAGGCGGAATGGGCACACGCCTAATGCCTTTGACTCGCGATACTCCTAAACCAATGCTGCCAATTGCAGGTTTGCCAGTAACCGAACATCAATTAATGGCAGCAAAGCGTGCAGGTGTTACGACCATTATTTTGGCCACTTCTTATCTCTCGGAAATTTTTACACCCTATTTTAGTGATGGATCACGGTGGGGAATCAATATTGGTTATGCAGTAGAGGAGACTCCACTTGGAACAGGGGGCGCAATAAAAAATGCAGCAGCTGCCTTAAATTTACCTGCCGGATCCGATGAACCAATAGTTATTTTCAACGGTGATGTATTGAGTTCACATAATCTAGCCAAACAAATACAAGAACATGTCGCGCAAAAAGCAGATGTAACACTGCACTTAACACACGTAAGCGATGCCAGGGCATATGGTTGTGTTCCGGTTGATGAAAACGGGCGAGTAACTGCATTCTTAGAGAAAATGGAAAACCCAATTACCAACACAATTAACGCTGGTTCTTACGTTTTTCACCCATCTGTGATTGACACAATTGCAGCCAATACTGTGGTCAGTGTTGAACGAGATGTATTCCCGGCATTAGTAGCAGCCGGTAAGAAAATTTATGGCTACGTTGAGGATTCGTATTGGCTCGACATCGGAACACCAGGAGCATTACTTGCAGGATCAAAGCATTTAGTAGCCGGTGATTTCAAAGTAGCTGCGTCATCTCAGATTGCACCAACAGCGGTATTGCGAGAGGGAACATCCGTGGGAGCCGGGTGCACGATTGAAGGTGATGTCTCAATCCGCGGCAGCATCATTTGTGCCGACGTACACATTGGTGCAGGGTCAGAGGTTGTAAATAGTTTTATTGCACCAGGAACTCGCGTTGCAGCGAATACGAAAATTATTGGAAATTACTATTCAAATGAGTTGATTTCGCCCTTAAATCTTTAGATTTCCCTCATTTCACGCTCAATATTGGCTCCCTTGGACTTGACTTACAGGGATTACAAGCGTGTAATTCTCTTCTAGTAGGCCACATCCATGAGGGATGAAGCCATGAATTACAAGGAGAATCGGAATATGCCGATCCGCCCACAAGATTCACAGAAGCAGGCACCTACTTCCTCACTTGGCTCCGGCCCAATCATTCAACTCATCTCTGGTGAGAGCGTTGAGTTGTCGTGGCAAGAACGCGCACTCTGCGCACAAACAGATCCAGAAGCATTTTTCCCTGAAAAAGGTGGATCAACTCGCGAAGCAAAGCGAGTCTGTCTTTCATGTGATGTGCGTTCACAATGTTTGGAATACGCACTTGCTCATGATGAACGTTTCGGAATTTGGGGCGGACTTTCAGAACGCGAACGCCGCCGTCTGAAGCGCCGTCCTGCTTAATCGCGTCCGCTCGAGCGAACGACAGGTTTCCGTATGGCTGTAACAGCCGCAGAAGATTTACGACATGTAACAGCAATTCTTGTTGTACATGATGGCGCGTTGTGGTTACCACAAGTTGTTGCATCACTAACTTCTCAAAAACGTTCAGTTGATCAAATACTTGCAGTAGATACTGGTTCAACTGATTCATCAGTAGCGCTACTTAAAGGTGCGAAAATTCCTGTTCTCTCACTTGATCGTGAATCTGGTTTTGGTGATGCGATTTGGGCAGCTATTCAAACATTGCCTGCACCCACCGCTCCAGAAAATGAATGGTTATGGATTTTGCATGATGACTGCGCAATGCATCCAGATGCTTTGGAGAAGTTACTTGATGCGCTTGCTCAAAAACCACAAGCGATTATGGCTGGACCAAAATTGTTGGGATGGCACGACAAATCACATTTACTTGAAATTGGTGTCAGCATTGCATCCGATGGCGCTCGCTGGACCGGACTTGAATCACGCGAATATGACCAAGGACAGCATGATGGTGTGCATGATGTTCTTGCAGTAAGTACAGCAGGCGCACTTGTTCGCCGTGATGTATTTGTTGAATTAGGTGGCTTTGATCCCAACCTTTCACTCTTTAGAGATGATGTTGATTTTGGTTGGCGCGCAAGAGTTGCAGGACACTCTGTTATTGCAGTCAGCGAAGCAAAAGGTTTTCACGCACAAGCAGCAGCATCTGAGCGACGCTCAGCAGATGTGAAGGAAGCTTTTTTGCATCGCCCGCTCTTACTTGATCGCAGAAACGCCGCATATGTTTTACTCGTCAATTCTTCGTGGTGGATGTTGCCATGGGTTGTTTTGCAATTGCTTGGTTCGGCCACAGCGCGCGCTATCGGATTCTTGCTCGCAAAGTTACCTGGATATGCAAGCGATGAATTATTAGCTTTAGCAACTCTTGTAATACATCCACGTGAACTAGCCAGTGCCCGTAAGTTTAGAAAATCTCACAGGTTGCTCTCGGCTCGCGCGGTAAAAGAATTCATTCCGCATCGTCGTCACCAACTGCGCGCAGGTATCGAAAGATTATTCGATTCGATTCGAAGTACATTGCTTCCGACTGTCGAGCAAACCAGCACCGCTCTTGACCCACTTAATGAAGATGAAGATTTATTAACACCTGCCACAACTGGACGATGGTGGACAATATTTAAACAACCAAAAGCTCTTGCAGGTTTTGCCATCTTGATTTTGATCGCAATTTGGTCCCGGCATAGATATGGTCCATTAGTCGGCGCAGCACTGGTGCAAACACCTGAAGGCGCAAGAGATTTGTGGCGAATGTATTTTGAATCATGGCATCAAATCGGTATGGGAACTGATCAAGGTGCACCAACGTGGATAGCGATAATCGCACTTGGATCAACAATTTTATTTGGTAAAGCCAGCCTCTTTATCTCACTCCTCTTCTTCTTGGCACCACTGATTTTCATGCTTGCCAGTTTTAGACTTTTTGCAAGAATTACCTCACACAATTGGTTACGAGTTACGGCGAGTTTTCTTTATGCGATTTCTCCAGTGGCAGTAGCCAGCATTAATTCAGGTCGAATTGGAACAGTCGCCACGCTCATACTCTTGCCGTATATCGGATTGTTGGTAAGTGATTGGCTTACGATTGAAAATTCTTCCTGGAGAAAGATTTTTCTGCTTTCTCTGGTCTTATCTGTTTCCTTCATTTTTTCAATGCAAGTCTTTATCTACATTGTAATTGCAACGACGATAATTTCCATTATTGATTTTGTTAAATATGGAAATATTCGTTTTTTCCACCAACGACTCGCGCGGCGCATGACACTAGTTATCGCACCGCTTCTCATCGCAATTCCGTGGTCCATTCAAACCTTACTTAACCCGAAGAATTTGTTGCTCGAACCAGGTTTAGCTATTGCAGGTGGAGGACCAAACTTTGCATTAATCGCAAATCCCGGTGGTTCTGGTGCTTTGCCATGGTGGTCCCTTAGTCCAGTTTCCTTAGTACTTTTTGTGGCGCTTTTCTCTTCCACTAAAGCCCGGATCATTTCTTACTTTGGAAGTGGTGCACTCGCTGCGGCTGTTCTCGTCGGTTCACTCTCTATTTCTGGTCATGGCAACTCATCTCCAGTTCGTACGTGGACTGGTTCGCTAATATCAATTGCAACTCTCTGTTCGGTCGCTGCAGGAATTTTAGTTTTAGATCGATTGCGCGAAGTACTCGTTGTTACAAACTTTCATTATCGTCACATACTCGCTGGCTTACTCGTAATCGTTACAACTTTGTATTCGGTCTCAACGATTTCTTGGCTTGTAACAGCCGGCGCCGATTCACCTACGCGAGCCACCGATTCTAAAATTTTGCCAGCTTTCCTTGGAGTTGAAGATGGAGTAAAAACTCTTGTACTTCGACAAGTAAAAAGTAATGGCGTCAATACCATGCAGTATTTTCTCGCACGAGGCCACGATGTTCTCTTAGGGGAACCCGATATTTCTCCGGCAGAATCTCCAGAAGTAACAAATGCAATTAAAGAAATTGCTGATGGCACTGGAATATCTGCCTCTAAAGTTCTTGGTCGCCATGGAATTAAATATGTTTTTGCGAAGAGTCCAACTAACAAAGAAGTAGTTCGAACAATTGATGGCCTTGGTGGATTCGTCCGAGCATCTGCAACTAGCGCTGGAATCGTTTGGAAAGTAAGTAATGCCTACAGTCGGATTAATTTCATTGATGCCAACGGCAAGGTATCTGAAATCTTGAGCACAAGCGTTGGTTCGCGCACGCAGATTTATTCAGCAGGAACAATTTTGCTCACCGATTCTTACAGCAAATATTGGAAAGTTTTCCAAAATGGTCAGACCCTGGAACGAACTAAAGATGCAAATGGTTTCACGCAATTTAGCGTTAAAGAACCAGGGGAGATCTCATTACTCCATGACGGAACCAGTCGTCGTGGCTTGCTATCTTTGCAATTCATTTTCCTTGTAACTTTCATCGTTCTTGCAGCACCAGCAGGACGCAGACGCCGTGAAATGTCAGAAAGTGAGCTGACATGAAGCTAAGAAGATTCTTCATAATTGCAATTACTTTGGGCTTATTAATTGGAGCCTCAAATACTTTAAGCGGTTCAATTTCTCGCCAGCAATTTTCGTTGAGTTATCCATCTGTAGTTTGTCCGCCAACCATTAAATCCCTTGCATCCCAAGTTTCTGTGGGTTCGCAAAATACAAAGATTCATCGAGTCGGTTCGACGTCAGCGAAATTTGTAAAATCTCGCGCACTTCGTTTTCCTGTTCCTGTCGATCCAATTCTTGTAGATGCGCAGGGAATAACACCCATTGTTTGGCAGAGTCGGCCAGGATCCTGGGCTGGTGGAACTATTTGTTCAGATCCAGCAGCAAGCCAATGGTTTGTCGGAGGTTCAGCCGACATCACTGCTCGCGGAAAATTAATTCTTGTAAATAGTGGGCTGAGTGAATCAGTTGCAGATGTTTTCATTTGGAGTGCAACATCACCTGCCAGCACAAAAGCGATTACCGTCAAGGCAAATTCTTTTGAAGCACTGGGACTCGATTCACTTGCACCTGGAGAATCATCCATCGTTGTTCGAGTTGTCTCAAGATCTGGTCGCTTGAATGCTTTTATGGTCGATGAACGAGGTAAAGGACTTCGCGCGCTGGGTGGAGATTTAGTAAGTCCGGGAATTGCACCTTCGAAACAAATTTACATACCTGCAATCCCTCTTCAACCAAAAGTTAAGAATGCGCCAGCGCAACAACTGCGACTATTGGCGCCGGGGGATGCAGACGCAAATATAAGCGTCGAAGTTATTTCTGGCGATGGACGTTTCACTCCTGTCGGTTTTAATGAAATTTTGCTTAAAAAGGGTCAGGTTATGAATTTCTCGCTATCACCATCTGTTAGTTCATCGGTATACGGAATAAGAATTGAATCTGATGAACCAATTGTTGCCGGAGTCTTAGCAAATGTAGGAAAAGATTTTGTCTGGAGCTCTTCTGTTCCGCCACTTAGCCCCTTCACGATTGCCATGACTGGAATGTCACCGTTACTAGTTTTTATCGGCGATAGCATCAATGTAGATCTCGAACTCGGGTCCGCAGGTGGTAAAAAGATTCGTAAAAATATTCAAGGAAGTGACATTGCTTTCTGGCGGGTTCCTGACAATGCTCGAAATTTAACCTTCGTCCGAGTAAGTGCTAATACCTATGGATCCGCTCTTCAAGCATCTGTAAATGGCTTTGGGTCAATTCCTTTAATTGCTGGAAGCGTCCTGACAAAATCGGCCATTCCAACTGCAAACATTCGCGTTTTGAATCCTTGATAATCCCAAGTTTTTAGTAGACATCCCACTAATCTTGTATGCATGAGTACACGATATGGGCGCGCATGTTCGCGAACGAGTTGTCGACTCACTGCAACCATGACATTGACCTATAACTATGCCGACTCAACAGCGGCGCTCGGTCCACTTGCAACTTTCTCCGAGCCACATGCTTATGACTTGTGTGAAAAACATGGCGAACGTTTAACAGTTCCAAATGGTTGGAATGTTATTAAGGCATCCATCAATTCGCACGATAACGGCCCAACACAAGATGATCTGATGGCAATCGCTGATGCAGTTCGTGAAGCAGGCTCAAAAGAAATTAGCAGTCAAAGCCCACAAAGTAGCGCCAGCGCTTCAACATCACTTGGACGTAGAGGACACTTGCGCGCAGTTCCGTCCTAGACTTAGCACATGGGTTCGACCGAGATTCCAAATATTTTTAAAGCGTATGACATACGTGGTTTAGTTGGTACTGAATTAACTCCAGATTTTGCATTTGTAACTGGTGCAGCCTTTGCTAGATTCATAATTCAAGAACGCGAACCAGGAACAATTGTTATTGGCGAAGATATGCGTCCATCATCGCCCGAACTTGCTGACGCATTCTCAGCGGGTGTTACTTCTCTGGGCTTAGATGTGATCCGTATTGGTCTCGCATCGACAGATATGTTGTATTTCGCAGCTGGAAAATTAAACATGCCAGGTGCCATGTTTACTGCAAGCCACAATCCGGCGGAATACAACGGTATTAAGTTGTGTCTCAGTGGTGCCAGACCAATCGGAAAAGAATCTGGTCTGCTCGCTATTGAAAATTTCGTTCGATCAGGGTCACCAGTTTCTTTTGGAAATGTTGGCAAGGAGAGTGCCCGTAATCTGCTCTCTGATTACGTTAAACACTTGCATACGCTTGTGGATGTATCGGCTATTAGAAAGTTAAAAATAGTCATCGATGCAGGAAATGGCATGGCTGGATATACGGCCCCAGCTATTTTTGCAGATTTAAACCTAGAGATTATTCCTATGTATTTTGAACTCGACGGATCATTTCCAAACCATGAGGCCAATCCAATTGATCCTAAAAACCTTAAAGATTTACAAAAAGCTGTCAAAAAACACGGCGCAGATATTGGTTTGGCTTTTGATGGAGACGCGGATCGCTGCTTCTTAGTAGATGAAAATGGGGCGACGGTGAATCCTTCAGATCTCACAGCTCTTATAGCTGATCGCGAATTAAAAGTTCATCCCGGAGCCTCAATTATTTATAATCTCATTTCATCACGATCGGTTGCAGAGGTTATTGAAGAAAATGGGGGAGTAGCGCTTCGATCTCGAGTTGGACACTCATACATTAAAGCGATGATGGCGCAGAGCGGTGCAGTTTTTGGTGGCGAACATTCAGGACACTTCTATTTTAAAGATTTTTGGAAAGCAGATTCAGGGGCACTTGCTGCTCTTCATGCGATAGCAGCACTTGGAACATCTAAAGGTTCACTTTCAAAGTTGCTTAAACCGTATCAACGTTATGTTTCAAGTGGTGAGATAAATTCAAAAGTTAAAGATGCTCAAAAAGCCATGAGCATTATTGAACAAAAATATGCAGAACGAGCCGATGTAAGCATTGACCACCTTGATGGCCTGACCATCAATGGTGATACATGGTGGTTTAACCTGCGTCCCTCAAACACTGAGCCACTACTTCGACTCAATGTTGAAGCCAAGGACCGTGCCCGCATGGAGAAAATCAAAGATGAGGTACTCGCCACAGTTAGAAAATGAGAGCTTGAGTTCTCACTTTCTAATCAATGGCAGTAACCTAAGCACCTAGCAACCTAACACTGTAGAGCCCTACCCCTTAGGTCACGTCTAACACATAAGTACTTAACCTAAAAGGAGAACGTTCGTGAATTCACCAGTGACAGCAACACTTCCACGCCATGACATTGCAGATGCATCACTAGCTGCAGAAGGTCGCAAGCGCATTGAATGGGCAGAGCGCAACATGCCTGTGCTTGCACAGATTCGTGCACGCTTTGAAAAATCACAACCATTTACTGGCGTACGCATTGCAGCATGCATGCACGTAACGACAGAGACAGCTAACTTGATGCGCGTGCTCAAAGCGGGAGGCGCAGAAATTGCACTCTGTGCTTCAAATCCACTTTCTACACAAGATGACACAGCAGCAGCACTAGTTCACGAATACGGAATTAGCGTATTTGCTCGTAACGCTGTTGATCGCGATGGCTATTACTCACACATCAACGCAGCACTTGATATCGAACCTCACCAAGTATTTGACGATGGTTGCGACCTTGTAAATACATTGCACACAACTCGTAAAGAACTTATTGGAAATATTGCTGGTGGTTGCGAAGAAACAACTACTGGTGTTATTCGCCTAAATCAAATGGCGAAAGATGGCGCGCTTCAATTCCCAATGATTGCCGTCAATGACACTGACACAAAGCATATGTTTGATAATCGCTACGGAACTGGTCAATCAACTCTGGATGCAGTATTTCGCGCCACAAACTTCTTGCTCGCAGGTCGCGTGCTAGTCGTTGCTGGATTTGGATATTGCGGTAAAGGCGTTGCAGAACGCGCAAAGGGCATGGGCGCAGATGTAGTAATTACCGAAATTGATCCCACCAAAGCACTTGATGCGATGATGCAAGGATTCCGCGTTATGCCTATGGCAGACGCTGCAAAAATCGGTGATGTATTCATCACTGTTACTGGAAACCGCGATGTATTACGTGATGAGCACTTTGCTGTAATGAAAGATGGCGCAATCATGGCTAACTCTGGTCACTTTGATATCGAAATCGATGTTGCATGGCTTGAGCAAAATGCAAAGAAAAAGAATGCAAAAATGCGCCACCAGACTGATGAATACGTATTATCAGATGGTCGCCGATTACTTCTTATCGCCGAAGGTCGTCTAGTAAACCTTGGCGCTGCAGAAGGACACCCTGCATCTGTAATGGATATGTCATTTTCAGATCAAGCACTTACAGCTGAATACTTAGTTAAAGAAGCAATGAATCTCGAGCCAGGTGTTCACACAGTTCCTACATATATTGATAAGGAAGTTGCAAGTCTTAAACTTCAAAGCATGGGTGGAAAGATCGACGTCCTAACTCCTGCGCAAGATATGTACCTGAACTCTTGGGAGCACGGAAGCTAATGACCTTGGTATTGGTCGTCGATGACGACCAGGACCTAGCAGAAATGCTTGGCATCGTTTTAAATGGTGCCGGAATAGATGTTGATTTAGTAGGTAGAGGCGACGAAGCTCTGGAGGCATTTAGAAATAATCCTCCAGACTTAGTCCTTTTAGATGTAATGCTTCCCGGTTTAGATGGAATTGAAGTCTGCAAACAAATACGCGCCGAATCTATGGTGCCAATTGTGATGCTCTCAGCAAAGGGAGATACTCATGATGTTGTTCGTGGATTAGAAGCCGGTGCAGATGATTACATGGTTAAACCTTTTCGCCACCAAACTGAACTTGTTGCAAGAATTAGAACACGCTTACGTAAAACCAATACCGATATATCAGGACTGTTAAAAATTTCAGATTTATCAATTGATTTTAACGCTCACGAAGTGAGCCGAGCGGGCAAAGTTATTACGTTAACTCGCCTCGAATTCGATCTTCTCGTAGCACTTGCTCGCGAACCTGGAAGAGTTTTCAGCCGGGATGCGCTCTTAGGTGAAGTATGGGGTTATCGCCATTCAACTGATACACGATTAGTGAACGTGCATGTACAAAGATTGCGCGCAAAAATTGAACAAGATCCTGAGCATCCAGAAATAGTTTTAACTGTACGTGGAGTTGGGTATAAAGCGGGAAACCAAAGTAAATAGCAATGGGTTTAATGAGTAATCGCCTGAGAACGTCCCTAGCGTTGAGAGTTTTGCTCTCAACAATTGTGCTTTCATCTGCCGTTATTTGGCTATCAGGATCTATTCTCAATTCACGCGTTGCTGCGGGTGTGAAACAGGTAAACCTTGATTCAGCGGTCAATGAAGCCCGATCAACAATTGTTGGAGCACGCTATCGATTAATTCTTGCTAAAAGTGGTTCTCCAAAAAAGATTGACGAACTTATTGGTGAAATTGTTAGTTCTGCAACAACTATTGGTGCACGCGCAAGTGGACGTGAACTCGTTTTGTTAAGAGGTCCATTGGTAAACCCAGTAGAAAAAGACTTTACGACGACCTCAAACCTTGTTGATCCTAAATCTTTGCCAGATGAATTCAGAGAAAAAGTTCGAAGCACATCAGAACTTAATTGGAGCTATATCACCATTAAGTACGCGGGTTCTTTGCAGGTTCCAGCGATTGCAGTGGGAGATATGGTTTCAATTCCGAGATCCGGTAAATATGAAATGTATTTACTCTTTCCATTAACTAATCAGAATAAAACCCTCAATTTAATTTCACGCTCAATTATCTTGGTAGATGTTGCTCTCATATTTCTGATTGGTTTGATTACATGGCTAGTAGCGCGTCAAGTTGTACGACCAGTACGTGAGGCTGCACGAGTGGCTGAACAATTTACATCGGGTGATCTGAACCAACGAATGCAAGTAACCCGCAAGGATGAAATTGCGACACTCGGGGTTTCATTTAATGAAATGGCTGCCTCGATTCAACAACAGATCATGCGACTGGAAAACCTTTCACGCGTACAGCAACGATTTGTTTCCGATGTTTCTCATGAATTAAGGACTCCACTTACTACTTTACGTATGGCATCTGAAGTGATTCATTCATCACGAAGCTCATTTGATCCGCAGATTGCAAGAAGTGCGGAGTTACTTATTGGAAATATCGACCGTTTTGAACGTTTACTAGAAGACCTATTAGAAGTCAGTAGGTTTGATGCTGAAGTTGCGGTCCTAGAACCCGTTGATTTTAATCTCATTTCTTTGATTAACGGATGTATTGACGATTTAGAGTTAGTCGCGAAAGAAAATGGAACTCAAATAATTTTCAATCCTTACAGCGAGAATTTATCAATTAATGCTGATGCGCGACGCGTAGAACGAATCTTGCGAAATTTACTCAACAATGCAATTGACCACGCTGATTCAAAACCAATAAACGTGCAAGTGGAATATAACGATAATGATGTTGCTGTTGCGGTGCGCGATCATGGTATTGGAATTGATGAAAGCTCACTCTTACGTATTTTTGATCGTTTCTGGCGAGCAGATCCGTCACGTTCACGAATTCGTGGAGGTACGGGATTGGGTTTATCGATTGCGCTAGAAGATGCTCGCTTACATGAAGGAGAGCTCGAAGTCTGGGGTAGACCAAATCAAGGTGCACATTTTGTTCTAACTTTGCCACGTGTTGCTGGCAACCACATCGAGTCTCGATTAATTCGGTTAGAGCCCAAGGATTTGAAAATCTAAATATCCACAGTTTTCACAAAGCTTAGAATTATTTGCTTCTGACTTGCCATTATTTAGCAGTGTTAAAACCTCACTCACTAAGTGAAATATTGTTTCCGAATCGTTGTTTTGGTTGCCGAGCTCTAGGTCCAGATATCTGTTCCAAGTGCAGAGTGCTTTGGAATCCGCATCTCTATCGAAGCACTTTGGATTCTATGCATGTTTATTCTGCTGTTCTATATTCTCCTGTTGCAAATCGCATAATACTTTCAGCAAAGGAAAATGGAATTAAATCTGCAGATGATTTAATTATTCATGCAATCACACATTCGCTACATTTATTACTGCGAGATTTTGAAATGGGAATACTTGTTCCCGCCCCATCTAGAAAAAGTTCAAACCGAAAAAGAGGTAGAGATTTTTTATCTGAAATCACGCACTCAATTGCGCGCAGTGAATCA
>Ga0114969_10002422_pt1 | contig 15320 bp, 25 predicted proteins | sample M_130807_MF_Meta_FD_87316 | JGI IMG/M metagenome (GOLD analysis project Ga0114969, IMG submission 87316) | Freshwater microbial communities from Lake Montjoie, Canada to study carbon cycling - M_130807_MF_MetaG | ecosystem: Environmental > Aquatic > Freshwater > Lake | place: Lake Montjoie...
CAAGAAAATTGGACACCTGAATTATCCCAGAAGACAAAGGATGCAATTTGGCAATATCTTCAGACCCTATACATGTTGGGTACAACAATTATTTCAATTCCACCAGAAACCATGAATATGATTGAAGTTATTGCCAAGCAGTGTGCCGATAAGATGGGTACAATGTCATCCAGCGGTCAAATTGATGAAAAAGCCCTTATGGCAAGTTTATCAGGAATGTCCGGCCTTTTTGGAAACCTCCTAAACAAAAACTAATCTATTAGTATAGAAATGGAAAGCACTAACGTGTGGTTTGATGATCCATTGGAACTTTTTAAAACTACTAAAATTGCTCAATTTTGGCCAACAATGACACAAAGTCCAGCTGATCGTATTAATGCCACAACCCGATTCATTATATATGGAACGTGTATAGTATATTTAATTAAACGTGATGTACGTGTTTTTATATTGGCTGCTATGATTTTGGCAGTCATATTTTTCCTATATAAAGGAGGGTTTGTAAAATCATCAGCGTATACTCTTCCGGTTGAATTTGTTGATCAGGCTTATGCAAATGTTTGTGAACGACCCACATATGACAATCCAATGGGAAATGTTCTTCTTTCAGATTACACAACTCACCCAAACCGCGCACCTGCTTGTGATTACAATACAGTTAAACCAATTGTTTCAAAATTACTTGATCAGACTATTCCATACGATTGTGGGCGATCTCGGTGCCCAGACCCAGATGTTCAACAAAGGGCTGCCGGCCGACAATGGGTAACTCTTCCACCAACCACAATTCCAGGTGATCAGACTGGATTTGCTGAATGGTGTTATGGAGCAAAATTTTCACCTCTTTGCCGGGATGATCCATCAATGTGTAACCCAAATATGAGGGGTGTTCAATTAGAATCAATGGCTGGTCTTGATATGTCTGGTGCTCCTCGTAATCCCGGAAGATAATTTCCTTATAGTATTATAAATGGCATATCAGCTTCAGCCAGGCCTCACACTTGTTGATCCCGGAACAATACCAAAACCATGCGCAAGCGATTTTGTTTTTGAATACCCAGTTCCATCAGAACTCAAATATTGCTGCCGTCCAAATACTATGATTTACGGAACTGCCCCCTATATGGCTGGTAAAGGTGCACCAAATGATTTGGTAATGATTGATGATGCACTTCGTCCCCAAGCCACTACTCAATTTCGTAAAACATATGTTGAAACTTTCAAGGATAAGACATTTCCTTGGCAAGAAATGAAATGTGCTGGTCCAGTGAGAACAATGAAATTTGATCCAACCAGCTCACGCGCTGACAGACAAAATATAATGTTTATGGATCGCTACGGAAGACGATAAAATAAAATATCACTGATTTATAGAGGAATGGCTGAACCATTATCAATTGTAGCAGTACTTGGACTTGCCTTTATAGCTAAAAAACTGAGCGAAACGAAACCAGAACTTCCTCAGGAAAATAACATTCAACAAAAACAAATTCATAATCCAGTTTCTCCAATGAATGACACAAGTTGGGTACCCGCCAACGCAATTATGAGTTTTGCAGATCTTATGAAGAATAAAAAGGAAAGATATGTTGCCCCCGCCCAAGGAAATTTTGGAGATATTTCACCAAACACAACTTTTGCGTTAGGAATGCCTGATCCAACTCAAAATTTCAAAGATAGAATGTTTATATCAAATCAGCAAAACAACGTTTCACCAAGTGATAAAATTATGGTTGGTCCAGGTCTTGGAGTTGGCCCCGATGTTCCAGCTATCGGTGGGTATCAACAAGTGTACCGCGTTCTTCCCAATAACGTAGGAGGTTACAAATTAACACAACTCCCCGGAAGATCTGGTCCGATGAATGGAACTGCTCTAGCGGGTGGGGTGGCTCCAGTATGGGGAAATGAGGTCTGGGGTAAAGTTGCTCATAACAGGCCAGAAAAGACTGCATTTTTACCAATTAGATATCCAGATATGAAAACACGAGCACAAGGTCAGGGTGACGCAGTTAGCGCCCCGACCCAACATCAGTCTTATGAAAAAACAAAACGCCAGACAAATCGCGCAGAAACTTCTCAGAGAACAGATGGGCTTCAATATGCACCAGCCAAGCGTTTTGTTCCAGCTGGGGAACTCAATCAAGATCCAACCAGAAACAAGACGGATGTCACAGAGGCTCAGTTTTATCACGTTGACAATATGGCTCCAGGGATTTCAAGCTTTATTGGTGCATATGACACTACTTCAAATGATATCCGACCTGATGACAAACGCGGAAATAAGGGTAGAATGGGACCAGCTGGTGGAATGAATGTGATGCTTGGTAATCCCGGTAAGATAACCGCAGTCCGGCAAAGCACGTGCCCTCAGCCAATTATGGCCCGTGGTCCAACTCAATCAGCCGGTCAACAATATGTACCACTTGGATATCAGGAGAATAATGTAAATAAAGGAAATCACAATCCATATGCCGCTAATAGAAGTCTAAACATTGCCAAGACACAGCTTGACAAAAATCCTTTGGCGCATAGTATTTCTAATTAAAAAAGATCTCTAATTGTTAATGGGTTTAACAGTTGTAGATGTAGATTCTGGAGAACGTGATATAACAACGTACCCTTTACCAAATGATTACACAGTCAAGATGAACTTGCCGCTTTATCGCGTGTCTAAAGTCCGACTGTTAACAGCCCGTTTGGTAAATTGTCAACAAATGATAAATACGGGAAATAAGCAGTTTGAAGTTGACGCAGATTCAATTATTCTTACAGAAGGAACATACTCAAATGGAACGACACTTGCGGTTGGTCTACAGGCGGCTCTTGCAAATACAAATGTTTCAAGTGTTTCATTTGATACATTTACAAATAAACTAACGTATTCAAATATTGGAATTGGAAATAACTTTTCATTCAACTTTTTCACAGGTTCAAATGGATATTCAACTTCATCTATGAATGGACCACCTGCAAATATTATGGGATTTAATGGTCTAGATGTAAGTTCCTCAAATGGAATTATAACATCAGATGTAATAGATCTATCAGGTCCTACATCTATATTTATCCGTTTAACATGTAACGGAGAAGACCTGATTCAATCTTCCTATATTGATGGGGGAACGTTTAGTTTTGGAAATACTATATATGATGTGACATCAACTTCTCAAATTGTACCGACGTACATGGGAAGAATTGTGCTAAATACAATTGGAACAGTTGTACCGTACACACCGATGGATTACTTGATTGAATATAATACCCCACCTGATCTAAACATAACCAATATCCGAATAAGAATGTATTGGAACAATGGAACAAAATTAATACCATATGATTTTGGCGTAACAAATCATATGCTAAAATTTGAGTTTTCTTGCGAAACTGATAGATTTATGAAGATTTATCCATATAACGAAGTTGATGAACTTCCTGAACCAATGAAAGAACCAGAAGTATCAAATAATAATAATATGATTTATATTATTGTATTTATAGTTCTTTTCCTGGGGTTTCTAATGCTTATCGGGTAACTGCATACATTGGCTGCTGGGGTGTCATAATACGTTTGGAAAGCAGAGACAATACAAAGTAAACAAAGATGGACATCAGAGTTGTGGCCAGAGCAGTCATTAAGAAGTATGATCCACTGGTCTTTGGTGTGTTAATGACCTGAGAAATTACCCAACGAACGGCATCCATCCATGCAATTGCTGATGCAAAACTAAAACCGGCAACGATGGCATTAAGGGATTGTGTTTCAAGCTGAATAGCACCAACAGATAAAGCGTTCATTTTAATAGTAGTGTAGAAAATTTTATTCAGGAATCAAGTCTTCTTCAATTAAAATTGTTGAATAAATTTTTTTTATTGGAATTTTCATTTTATAATACCCTTTGGGTATCAACTTTGGATCTTCTTCACTTTCATAACCGCCCTCATCATCATCCTCGGATGAACCACTTGACGATTCTATTGTACTCCATATAGCCAAGTCTTTGTTACCATTGTATGGTTCCATTATACACTTGCATCACTTTTTTCAATTGCATTTTTCAACATTTCTTCTGCTGGTGATTGAGGCTCCCAATCTTTCCATGTGTCATAGGCTTTGTTTATGTTGACTAAAAGTTCTTCTGAACCTTCATATCTAGTAAACTCTTCTTCATTAACTTCCTGTTCCTGATCAGAATCGGTTTCCCACACTGATCCCTCATCATCACTATCACTAGGATTTTCGTAAATTTCGGGAAATAAACTTCCTATGTGCTTTCCTACTAGATTCATAGCACAATATTTCATACTATATGAAACGTCCATTGCAGTCACACAATCACGTCCGCAACCTTTTGCATAATGAGCTCCCATAACAACTGATGCTTCCATAACTGGTTTCATAAGATCAATAGCAGTTTTGATAATATCGGAATCCATCTTTTATTAAAAGAAGTTGTTATCTATAAATAACACTCCAGCGAGACCTTTGTGAATTCTTAGTATGTTAAAGTTCCTTGCGTAGACCCGAACTTCAACATCTTCTGATTGAGCATTTATAGTAACATTTAACAACTTGTTTATGATTCTACTCATATTGGTTTGTCCTGATGGTTCTGCATTTTCTGGAAATAATGAAAAACTATATGAATAGATATAACGGGTTGGTGATCTTGTATGAAAGCTGAGAGGTTGTGCACGTCTCAAATACAAGTAATTTGCAATATCTGACATTATTCTGGTTTCATTGTTAAACTCAAGATTGATGTTGACAAGAATATCGTTTCCAGAAACATTTGAAAAGTTAAACAAGTCATTATTATTAACTGCTGTTGCAGTTTGAATAACAATATAAAGTTCTCGTACCGGATTTATAAAAGTAAGTTGCATTTGTGTAAATGTTTCACCAGCTGGTATGGTTTGTTTATTTTGTTGAAGTTGAGTGATTGCATAATCAAGCTGATTATTTTTGATATAATTGACTTCGGCGGGGGCTAAAAATATAAACTCAACTGGAAGTGACATTGAAAGTATACTGGCCACTGCATCACCCGGTGTATTACCTGGCGCATACATTGATGGAACAATTAACTGAGAAAGTGGTCTCAATTGTATTCTAATCTGAACTTCTTGATATGTTATTGCAGATAACGGAATTGCCATGCTGTCGGTTCTGTAAAAATAGAATGGCAATGGAATAAGATACATTGATGTTTGTGGTCCTCCTGTATTACTTGTAAGGGAATTCAGATTGTAATTTGTTCCAACAAGAGCAGCCATTGCAGCTTGTTGTGAATCACTAATCCACATATCAGAATACATTTCCATATATTCGCCATTGATCCTCTGAACAGTCTGTCCACCAATAAGCAAGTCGGCGTATTCAATAAGAGCATTTCCTATTGAATCAGTGTATCCAATAACATTACTAGTTAGATTTGAAAAACACGATGCACTTTGAACATTTGATAAAAGAACTCGTAGATACATTGTTCTAATCATATCCCCCATTCTTGGAATAGTACAAACTATTTGAGATCCAAAACTAAGAGACCCATCAATTGGTGTGTCCCTAACTTCCAATGCAAATTTTGTATGTTGTTTATAAACTCTTTGAAAATATGTAAACTGTGGATCACCAGTCAGGAAGGTATCCTGGATACCAACATAGGCAACACTGACACGGCCACTAGCCATTACTACTATCTTGCGAGAAATTTCAAAGACTAAAATTCCGAGTAATACTAGTAATAAATGAATCTTTCATTACGAAAGTTTAAACCAGAAAATATGCCTGATGATAAGGTATGCGTGTTTATAGGAAAAAGAGGTACTGGTAAAAGTGTTCTCGTGACTGACATTATGTATCACAAGAGACACATTCCATCTGGTATTGTAATGTCGGCAACCGAAGAAGGGAATCATCACTATAAAACATTTGTTCCAGACTTGTTCATATATTCAGATTATGACAAGGATGCAATTGAACGAGTTTTGGATAGACAAAAACAACAACTTTCTGTTCGCGAAACAATTCCTTCAGCATTCATACTTTTAGATGATTGTATGTATGACCGTAAATTTATGAAGGATGTTTGTATAAGACAATGTTTTATGAATGGCAGACATTGGAAACTATTCTTTATGTTGACAATGCAGTACTGTATGGATTTATCTCCAGATCTCAGAGCAAATGTTGACTATATATTTATTCTTCGTGAAAATGTTATTCAAAATCGTGAAAAACTTTATAAATCATTTTTTGGAATTTTTCCAACGTTCGACATGTTCAATCAGGTGATGACTTCCTGCACTGAAAACTACGAGTGTTTGGTTCTTGACAACACATCTAAAAGCAATAAAATTCAAGATTGTGTTTTTTGGTACAAAGCTTCTATGCGCAAAAATTTTAGAATTGGATCACCAGAAATGTGGGCCTATCATAAAAAACATTATAATCCTAAACATCTGGTTGAAGGAGCCAAGGGAAATGATCCCAATAAAGCTAAAAAAAGAGAAACTGTAAAAATTGTTAAGAAAGGTTAACGGACCACGTGGTATTTATGTTTTGGTGGCCTAGCACCTGCACTCTTAACTAACCTGGCCCTAGCCTGAGCCCCCTTTCCAAAAACCTTGTTATTTTCGTTTTTAAATACAGTTGGTTTAAAAGTAGCCTTTCTCTGCATAGCCGCCGATGCAGCATCTATGATCAGCTGATTATTATACGTACCAGGTTTTGCAGTGAGTACGGCGTTTGTTGAAATTTCCTCAAATACCCTAGCCTTTCCAGGCACGGCCATTCGCGTGGTACCAGTACTAACCGTATAAGCTGCGAGTTTGTTACCAGCTATTGGTCTTTTTCCAAACAAGGCTTTCATCCTATTCATCATTGTTTTCTTTGTTTTTTTATTAAGCATAACCATACCTTGATGAGCTGGATATGATCTGGTTCCAACCATGTTATAGTTTCTATTTGCAACTGTAGATTGCATGTATGGCACAAGTGCTTTACTGTTAAGTGTGTGACCACTTGCAGCTTGGTAACTAGTGGGCTTGTACCCAGTTCCACGAGCGGCACTCAGGGCTAATGTAGCGACAACTGCGCGAGCCAAACTTTTTGGAAATGTAAAAGCGCGGCCGGATGGAGCGCTTTTTGGACGATACCTAGAAGAGGATCTTGGAGATGTCATCTGAACATTTTTCCAATTTTTAAAATTGACTGCTTGCCAATTATACACGGCTCTTTTTTTTTGTGACATTTTCTTAATAGTATTGGGACTTGGCATTATTACTTATAACTTAGAAAAAAATCATTTAATTTATGAAGCCACTCCCACGGCATTGTTTTTGAAAAATCAAGTTCGCCATCAATTTCAATAACATTTGGTAAAAAACGTAACCATTTATCGTGATAATATTGACAATCTGCAACATAAGATGGCGGTATATTTTCACCTTGTCTATTTCTACTTTTAATCCGATTGAAACACGTGAGATGAGAAGTCTTGAGATATATAATACCGTCAACTTTTAGATTTTGTACAAGTTCATCAAACCACTTTAGATAAATTTTATATTCAATATCTTCAATCTTACCAGATTCGTGCAACATTTTAGCAAAAATCTCGCGATCAGTAAAAACAGATCTTTCAGTAATTACGAGACAATTTTTTGGAGCCTCTTTTAGTAGTTTTAGACGCGTAATGAAAGCCATCATTTGAAAAGAAAACGCATATTTTTTAGGATCTTCATAATATTTTTCAAGTATAGTTGTACCATTTGTATCTGTTATAGTATTCCATTCATCAACGGGTTCGGGAACAAAATATGCATTTGGAAATTGTTCACGAAGTCGGTCCAAAAAGGTGGATTTGCCAGCTCCTATATTTCCTTCAACACTAATGATCATTGTATTCGCTTCTTATCAATATATATTCTTATTTTTTTATATTGATAATAAGTATCAAACAATTTTAAAACTTGATACCAATATCAAACCCAATCAAAATATATAATAATACTTACTTTATTATCTGTCTTTAATTATTTTAAATGAATAATATAAATGATCTCACTTGGCTCTCTTAAAATTACTAACCAGGCCTTTATTATTTCTATTATCGGAATCGTGATTGGAATCTTTATTGCGTTTCAGAAGATGCCTATTCCAGGCCTAATGATAATGGCGGGAGCATTCCTTGCAGCTTATAATGCCAACTGCTCAGTTATTGGACATTGTGATATTTGGGCGTGGTCTCTAGTTATTGTGTACGCTCTCAACATGTTCTTTATTGGAAGGATGGCTTTTGACAATAAGCTTAAATTTATATAAACCACCCAGGACAGTGCGTATAGGTTTAATCAATAAAAAATTGCTAATTACCAAATGGGCACTTACCAAATGGATACATTTAACCTAAATGAGTCAAGTGACGGAATGGTTCCTATTGACCTTCCAGTGCCGCAAAAAACACCGGAAAAAAATATACAGAAACAACAACAACAACCACAGATGGATTCTACTCCTATATCCGATATCATGCCTTCTGATCCAGTTGAACAAGAAGATATGATGTATGCTCAGGCTGCATCACCGCCACAGATGAAGCAGCAGATGCAGCAGATGCAGATGCAGCAGATGCAATCACGTCAGAAACAGAATCCACTTAATATGTCCGACGATCAGTTTCAAGCTCTCGTGGCTGGTATTTGCGCAATTATTGCATTTTGCAAACCAGTCCAAGAGAAATTGGTGGGTGTTTTTCCGCAATTTTTGGCTGACGGCAATCTAACGACTGTTGGATTACTTGTATCCGGCCTTATTGCAGCCATTTTATATTACCTTGGTCAGCGATTTGTTATCAATCGTTAGACTGTTTGTATTGATGCCAGTGGACTAAACATTGAAAAGAGTGGTGTATAGTAATATGCTAACATTCCAAACATTAAAAGTAGGAAAATGGCTAATGTAACATATGCAGATGATTCCATATTTGGTTTGTCACATTCATCAAGTCCTTTTTTAAAGGTTTTGCTAACAAGAGAAATTAGCATTAGTATTCCATAAATTATAGAAAATAATGGAATTATAACTTCCCAAGGTACAAGAAAATATTGGGAAACAGAAGGAACTGAAATATAAACAGATACAAGCACAGGTACCACTACAAAATGCATAAATGTTCTGTAACTCCAATTATTGACAGCTTTTGCAAAAATATATGGAAGACATAACATAAACCAAAGGACTGTTGAGGCTACGGATGATCCAAATGGGCCCATCATTTAATATATATACTGTAACTAGATAAAAAAATTACGTATCAATAATATATTTGCCACAAAATGATTCTGATTTTGTGATTGGTGTATAAATTCCAATGCTGTGTGCAATCTCCCTGAGTTCTTTAAAGTTTTTCCAGAAATTATTATTATGTGAATATTCTTTTACAGTTGAATGAGAAAGTTCATGAAGAAGAACGTGAAAAATTTGATTTGAATTTCCGTCTAAACATAACCCAATTTCGTATCCTTTATTTGTATTGTATCCAATTTCATTCTTCTTTTTAAGATATCCAATAAGTACAATAGGTTGTGTTAATATCTTAAACTTATCTGGTACTGGGTTTGTAGCAATATAGTTTCTAAGAATTGCATACTTTGTCTTGACTTCTGTAAATACAGGTGGGTCACGTACGTTTAATAAAATAAAAAGAATATATCCAAACATACATATCATTAAAAAAATCATACCCAACATTATTTATCATGTACGAACAAAAATAAACATTGAATAGAGTGTTGAAATTTTAAAATTTGTCAACGGTTGCCATATTACTTTTTGTAATCCAATAGTTTCCAAGTGTGTTATTAAAAGATCCTTGTATGCAATTGGTTCCGGTTTTGGCCCATCTTTGTAAAATGGAGTATCTGATAAATAAACGTAAATCTTTTCCCCAAAATTTCCGTATCCAGTTTTTTCACTACGAACAATAACATTTCCTAATTCATCTTTGAATGGTGTTGACATTAATATACTTTCTGAATCTGGAATACACCCAATAAGTTTACCTCCTGGTTTTAATCTATCTTTAATTGCTCTTATGCTTGAAAAAAAGATATTCTTGTCTTTGAAAATATAATGAAGTGAAAAGTTGTAACAAATAATATCATATTGTTTTTTAGGGCACGAAAAAATATCACCATGAAAAAACTGGGGTTTCAATTTTTTAAAGGTGGGTGCTCGAGATATAGCCTCTTTGAGAGCATCCTCACTGGGATCACATGCATCAAGATTTACTATCCCGACATTTTCCCATTTTCCAAGATCACCTCCAAATCCACAACCAACATCCAAGACTTTTAATCCAGAATTAGTTGTTTGTTTAATAAGATCACGCTTTACATCATTGTGATAACGACGTATAGCTTCCATCTTTTTTTTATATATTGCGGTTTGTTTTTAACCAAACCTTGGTATTTTTTAGACACGTTTTTGGGAACGATGTGGTATAGCACTTAAATGAAATGTAGTCACGCGACCAGCTGGAGTTATTCTAGTTGTAGTTCCTCTGGGGGACGTCATAAGAACGGGAACGTTTAATATTTTAGCAAACCACAATGTTAAATTATATCTATACTTATTTTCATTTGAACGTGGCGCATTAAATAAAGTATTATTAACCAGTTTTTTAACAGCCTCTTTTCCAAATATTTTGTGTATTCTTTTAATTTTTAAATTACTTGGATAATTCCATTTTGGATGATTTTTTGCAAAAGTTTTCATATTTTTTGATGGCATTTTATTATATATTTATATAATAATAATGAATGGTATTATACCATATATATCTATGATACCCGTTGCAGCTCTTATTTTTCAGGCAGGAAAACAGTCTGAAAAACTTGATGAATTATTTACAAAGGCGTACGCTCAAGAGTCTGAAATAAAAAGCACTGCAAGTATTCTTCAAGATATTCATGTTAAAGTGTGTATTGTTGAAAAAGATGTAAAACACATGCAAGAGATGTTATTAGAACGCGGTAATTGAGTTAAAGATTATTATTGTTATATATCAAATGGCCTCTGGAATGCTTGAGCAAGATTATACTGTTGTTCCAGGTCAATTATATGCGTGTCTGTCTATTGTAGGACCCGAGTGCCCTCAGAAAGCTGATAAGTTTGGTATCAAAATTCGCGGGGCTTTTCCAACGCGTGATGAGGCTTCAAACCACGCAAAACGTCTCCAGAAGGAGGATCCTATTTTTGACATTTATGTTGTTGATATGTTCAAGTGGCTTCTCATTCCTCCTGATCCCGCAATGATTGATGATGCTCACTATACGAATGAGAAGCTTGAGGAGATTATGGTCAAGTATCGGGAAAATCAGAGTCAGGCGGCACGAATGTTTGAGGAGCGTAAGCGTGATATGATGGCTGTGCGAACACCAGGTGATATGCCTTTCATCAAACCCGGTGATGATAATTCAAAGTATTATACAAAACCCGATGAAGCTCCTATTAGTCACCCAGCCGATATTCTTGCGCGTCTCCAGGCTGAAAGGCCAGATGCCGCAATTGAAGATCTCGTCAAGGAGGCTGATGCTATAGTTACTCAAGAAATTTCCGAACGCACAGTAAGGCGTCTTGCCGAGGCGGCGGCAGAAGCCGAAACATCCAAAATTATGGATGTGACAGAGTCCGAGTAAAATTCTTGGTAGTTTATAGAAGATAAGATGGGATTTTTATCTGTTGCTTTAAATATTTTCACACTTTTAGTTGTCGCAGCGGTGTTCTATATAGCAACGAATCTATATAGAACAAGGCCTGATAAGGTTGTAACGCCCGGTGAGTTATTTAATGATATGTGGATTGAACCAAGTTCAGTCACACATTCATTTTTTAATGAAAATCCATTAGGACCTATTGGAAACTTTTTTGGATATGATTGGGATAAAACCGGGCTTGATTTGACTACTGTCGGAGTATAACTGGTTGCATTGTTTTACCCATAAAGAAACCAAGAATAAATGCTATAAAAATCATAATCCAAACATTTTTATCAATTTCATCAAATATAGATGGTTTCTTTTGTATTACTTGTGGTGCTTGAACCGGCTCTTGATAAAACATTTGCCTGGGTGTAGGAGGCCTCTGATATTCATTAGTATACACATCTTGCTGCTGATTATAAATGGAATCATCAATGCGATCACTCTCCATTTATAAACTGTTCAGATTTCCTTTTTAAAATCTAGTCGCACTCCTCCTCGTACCCCTCATCTTCTTCTTCGTCGTCATCTTCAATAACAAATCCCTTTAAATTTCCCTTTTCATCTGCATCTTCATCATCGTCATCGTCATCTTCCTCTTCTTCATCTTCCTCAGGAACATCATCATCTTCTCCATCGTCATCATATTCATCTGGTTTAAAATCATCTTCCGGAATTTCTTGTGGTGTATATAGTTCTGGTTTTTTAATACTTCTGCCTGAACGAGTAGTGTACGTTGACATTTAATAAATACGTAACAGTTTCTTTTAAGCGCTTTTCGGCAGCATAACCCTAGAAATGGTATGCATTGTGTCTATAAATGGTTTTGGAATGAATTGTTTCCATTTTGCATTACTAATTGGTTTTAAAACTTGATCGTGTTGAGAAGACCAAGGTCCTGTTGAAACTGTGTAGACTTGATATTTTCCAGATTCGTCTGTGGGTGCCATTGATGCAGATGTCTCGTCGGTTAATATTGGGTTGCCACCTTCTATACTTACCCAACCCGAGTCCGAGTTATGTGTCCAAAATCCCGAGTCTGCATTTTGATACCAGGGACCTGAAGTTGGTATTGCAACCTTTTCAACTTCAATTTCTGGATCCTGGAGATCTTTAATGTATTTTGGATAAAATCGGACACCTTGGGAAATTGCTGTCTCGGCTATAAGTCTTTCCATAGTGTTACCAATAGAACTAGCAAGTTCGTGAATTTCTTGTATAAGTTCAGAACTTCCACCTATTGAATAAAGAGGTATATCCTGGAGAGCATCTATAGATTTATAAAGATACTTACTTGACTGAGTTACAGAATATATCATTTGTTCAGAAAGTTCAAGATTATTTATAAACTCTGAATACTTTTCTGGTGATAATCCTGAATACTTTTTAGCCTTTTGTTTATAGATTTCAAGCGGATTTTTATTACGATTTGGATAAAAGTATACTGCTACTACAATTAGTAGGATTGTGAACAATAAGAACATTTGATCTGATTGCCGACTTAATCTTATCACATTTTTTATTTGGAAATAAAAGATTTACCAAAGTTGGATTCATAATGTGTCTTCTACCTGAAAAATCTTTACAGAACCCATCTCTGCGACCTTGAAGTGTCTCACATTTACAAAAACATTTTTGTTGAATACACGTTTCACTAACTAGAAACCATATATGATTTGAGTTATGTGCCCGTTTTATATTTTCACAATAACTTGAATTTGTTCCGACAAGATAAATACTATCGTGTTTAAAAATTTTATTAATTCTAACATTTTTTTGACCCTCAAGATATTGTCTTATAAATGTTTCTAACAATATTGAAATTTCTTGATTACTTATTTCACATTTTGTTTGAGCACGAGTAAACTTACCTTCAGACTTTTTAATAGTTGATATTGTATTTTCAGGTTCAACAATTTTAACTGATACAGTTTCAGTTGTTCTGATTGTTGCTGCTTTTAAAAGTTCAACAGTTGGATCTAAAAATGAAATTTTATTTAATATACTAAATGGATTTCCAGAAATATATTGAAATAAGGGAAGATATTCAACCTCGGTAAGTTTTCCTGTTTTGTCACAACCTGTACAACCTTTGCCATTGCAATCTACGTGCTTACCTTTTTTGTGTGACCACGGTAACCTAAACCCCGAACCCTTTGTGCCAGTTTCAGGATTTCCATATACTGAACTATCTACAATATTATCCCAATCTTCATCGTCCCCAATTTTCAAAAGTCTTAAAATGTGACCTCTAAGTGAAACTGCAGCCCTTTGATTAACTGGAAAGTTTTCCCAATTCATATGAACGCCAGTTTTAATTTTATCATCTGCAACTTTTTTAGGTTTTGCAACACTAATTAAACAATTTTTACCCCCCAACAAAGTCACCTTGTCACAAATCAACTTTGTCAAATATTCAATTCTAACAAATGAAAGAGATGCATCTGATTTATAATCAAGATCAACAAAAAAGTTGAAAATTTCAGTTTTTTGTTCAACTACAAAAATCTGTTCGCCTGTATTTACAGCCTCTACGTATTTTTTATAAAAGTCATCCAATCTATCAAATGGTACTGAGAGAACACCCCCATCCATTAGAACGTGTGATAGATTGTTGGAATTTGAAAATCCTTGTTGGGCACACCATTGTTTAAACATTTCTATTACTTATTAATATAATGGTTCTATTTTTTAAAACGATGAAAATAGACCAGTGATAGATGGCGTTACGTGAACATGTTTTTCTTTTATTTTTTCATCAAGTTCAACTTTTGACATTGACTTTATTTCATCGGTAATTTCTGTTCCGGAATCTTCTAAAATTTTCATTGAAAAGTTTTTTCTAAATTGAATTAATTGGGTAAAAGACATTTTTTCCAAAGGATTTTCTAAATCATCCTGATACCCTTTGTGAAGCAATTCATTGATGATGAATTTTTTAGAATTCTTAACACTCATAATACAATCATCGTATATTAAAAGTTTTTTTATTTAACGAATTAAGAGCTATATAAAATTCTGGATTATTTATAACTTTATTAACAATAAGATCCCATCGTTTCTTTTTTTTAAAAGTTTCAAGTGTGTCAAAAGTCATAAAGTCATTTTCATCATATGTTCTGCGATATGAAAGTTTTTCTCTTTTTCTAATTTCAAGTTTTTCCTTTTCTTCATTAAATTTATGAATCATTTGCTGTTGTTCGCCCGTATTAATTTTTGTAAAAAATATGTAAACGTGATATATAAGAGTTACTTGTATACCAGCTTTTCTGTCAAGTTCTAAATCTTCTGGTGAACGTTCGGTTGTTTCAAATGTAAAACTTGTGTACACACCACTTTTTAGTTTTAAAACACCTCTTGTTTCCTCCTCAAGTTCCCTAAGTGCACAATACATTGGAGAGGCCACTTCTCTTTTTCTACATCCACCTGTAACAAATATCCATTCCCTGTGTCTACGATCTCGGACTGTTAAAAATTTAGGCTTTTCATCAACGAATGTAACCGGTATAGCAATAGCTTTGTGAATCTCTTCTTTCGTCATTGCTTTATAGCTA
>Ga0114969_10002423_pt1 | contig 15318 bp, 18 predicted proteins | sample M_130807_MF_Meta_FD_87316 | JGI IMG/M metagenome (GOLD analysis project Ga0114969, IMG submission 87316) | Freshwater microbial communities from Lake Montjoie, Canada to study carbon cycling - M_130807_MF_MetaG | ecosystem: Environmental > Aquatic > Freshwater > Lake | place: Lake Montjoie...
TATTTTACCAGCCTTTAATGTTTTATTTTTTTTTCTATTTATTTTATTATTACTTTTCTCCTTCTGATTTTTTGATAATTCTTCTAAAAATTTAACTGAATTATTAAAATCATTATTAAATTCTTTTTCAATATTAATTTTTTCCTCTTCTTCCTTAGTTTTTTCTTTTACATCATTTTCCTTTTCCTTAAGTTGAAATGTTTTTATTTTTTCAATTAACTGTTTTTTAACCTTATTTGGATTCATAGTTATTAATGGTTTTTCTTTTTTCTCTCTCTTTAATGTTTTATTCGCCGAAGATTTAGACCCAGCCATTGAGAGAAATACTGGATTAAATTGTATTGTTTTTTGACTCATAAGTATATTATAGTAAAATAATTATATAGAAAATTAAACATGGAAATTTATACATGGATATTTATACATGGAAATTTATACATAGATATTATTTTTTATCTAAATATTATTTAGATAAAAAATAACGTAAATTCCTCTAAAGAATATATAAACTTACATAATCCTTCTCCACCTATAAATTTAACTCCTACATGTCAACTTATGTTTTGAATTTTGATTGGATATAAATACATACAATAGAGGAATCATCAATGATGTATAAAACAAATATTGATGACAATATAAAATACTTTCACATGGACATACTAATGTAAAATATATCGCAGCAGTCAAAAAGAATATAATAATAAATTTATCAAATAAATTATAAAATTTATCCATTATATATTATATTATATATATTATATTACATCTAAAACATTAATTCTATTAAAATTTAAAGATAAATTGAAATGAAATTTAATCTCTAATGGATGTTAATATACAATCCATCATGAATTCCGATTTAAAACCGACGACAACGACAACGACACCGACAACATACGAGGAAACCAAAGATTTCGAAGGTCCTTGGCCGCTAATTGAATCTTATTTTAGAGGCAAGCATCTCCAGCAACTCGTTAAACATCAGGTTGAATCCTACAATGATTTTGTGAATTATCAAGTTCAGAAAACAATTTCGATGTTTAATCCGGTTAATATTCGGTCAGAAAATGATTTCGTAAAAGAACTCGGTAAATATCGCTTGGAAATTTTCGTAACATTTGAAGATTTTAATATTTATCGTGCGCAAATTCATGAAAACAATGGCGCAACAAAGATAATGACACCAGACGAAGCAAGAAAACGCAATTTTACCTATGCGGGCAACATGACGGTTACGATGAATATTAAATACGTTGTTCGCACGGGTGATTCGCTAGAATTTGAAGAAACTTTTTACAAAGTTTTGCCTAATATTAACATCGGAAAAATGCCTATTATGCTTAAATCTAGTATTTGTATATTAGAACAATACAAGCATATCTCTCCTAATGTAAATGGAGAATGTCGATTAGATTCGGGCGGATATTTTATCGTAAATGGCTCCGAAAAAGTCTGTTTAGGCCAAGAACGCGCAGCCGAAAATCGGGTTCAGTGTTTTAATATTTCCAAAAATAACACGAAATGGAACTGGTTAGCCGAAATTAAATCTGTGCCTGATTTCAAGTGTATATCTCCCAAACAAATCTCCATGACTATTGCCTCAAAAAATAATGGATTTGGCAATGGAATTTATATCCAAATACCAAGGGTCAAAGTCCCTATTCCGTTGTTTATATTATTTCGCGCATTAGGCATTATTAGCGATGAAGAAATATGTAAAATAATTGTCTTGGATATTAATAACGATTCAATTAAACTTATTCTGGAGTCACTTCAAGGGTCGATTGTTGAAGCGAATAAATGTTTAGATCAAGAGTCGGCACTAAAGCATATAATTGGGCACGTCATGTACACGCCAATGAATATGGATAAAGAAACTGGTTCTTGTAAAAAACGCGAATTTGCGAATGACGTTTTAAATACCGACATCTTTCCTCACTGTAAAAGCACCATTCAGAAAATATATTTTCTCGGATATATGACGAAATGTTTATTACAAGCCAGTCTAGGCATTGAAGAAACGGATGACAGGGACTCCTATTTAAATAAGAGGATTGATTTAACCGGCACATTATTAAATAACTTGTTCCGAAACTATTTCAATAAAATGGTAAAAGATATGCAAAAACAGGTCGTAAGAGAGATAAATAACGGCTCTTGGAAATCGACATCTGATTATCATTCCATCATTACGATGACGAATATTTATAAAATAATAAAATCAACTACCATTGAAAATGGATTAAAACGCGCGCTCTCTACTGGCGATTTCGGCGTTAAACACACAAATAGCAATAAAGTCGGGGTGGCGCAAGTCTTGAACCGATTAACCTACATCTCGGCGCTAAGTCATTTAAGACGCATCAATACGCCCATTGATAAGAGCGGCAAACTTATTCCGCCAAGAAAATTACACAACACGTCTTGGGGCTTTCTATGTCCAGCGGAAACACCGGAAGGCGGAAGTGTCGGTGTCGTGAAAAATCTCAGCTATATGACACATGTAACTACGCCATGTAATAGCACGTCGTTGTACGAATTCATCGAACCATATATACATCATATTCAAAATTTAAACGCTGACCGATTATTTAACAATGTTAAAGTGTTTATTAATGGTTCCTGGGTGGGTAATGTAGTAGACCCCTTTGAATTGTATAACTCCTTGAAAATAAAAAAATATAAAGGAATTATAAATATTTATACGTCTATTACATTTGATATTAAACGAAAAGAAATTCGCGTCTGTAATGATCCGGGGCGCCTAACACGGCCAATTCTACGGGTTAAAGACAATAAAATATTATTAACGCCGGAAATCATGGCTCGTGTAAAATCGCATGAATTAACGTGGGACGATTTATTAACGGATTGTAAGATTGACGATTCGGTGATTGAATACATTGACGCAGAAGAACAGAATTTGAGCATGATTGCGATGGAGCCCAGTCATCTCACTACGAAAAATAATTTCATCTATAAATATACGCACTGCGAACTTCACCCCAGCACTATATTTGGAATTTTAGCGTCGTGTATTCCTTTTCCGGAACATAATCAATCGCCCAGAAATACATACCAATGTGCTATGGGAAAACAGGCCATGGGGATGTATGTGACGAATTACGACCGGCGTTTAGATAAAACCGCCTATGTAATGACTTATCCGATGCGCCCGTTAGTGGATACGCGCATTATGAATATGATTGGCTTGAATCAGATTCCCTCCGGCAGTCAAGTTATTGTGGCGATTATGACGCACTCGGGCTACAATCAAGAAGATAGTATATTATTTAATAAAGGCTCTATTGATAGAGGGCTATTTCAGGCGACCATTTATCATACCGAAAAAGACGAAGATAAAAAAATTAACGGTGATGAGGAAATTCGTTGTAAGCCTGACCCGTCAAAAACGAAAGGAATGAAATTTGGAAATTACAATAAAGTGAATTCCAGCGGAGTTATTCCAGAAAATACTTTAGTAGAAAATCGAGATATTATTATTGCGAAAATAATTCCCATTAAAGAAGCACGCAATGACCATACAAAGGTGACGAAGTATGAAGATCAAAGTCGAATCTTTCGAACAAACGAAGAAACGTATATTGATAAAAATTATATGGATCGTAACGGGGAAGGTTACAACTTCTGTAAAGTTCGACTGCGAACCATCCGCAAACCTATTATTGGGGATAAATTTAGCAGTCGGCATGGACAAAAAGGCACGATCGGAAATATAATTCCTGAAGAAGATATGCCTTATACGGCGGATGGTGTGCGTCCAGATATTATTATCAATCCGCACGCCATTCCGTCGCGTATGACGATTGCGCAATTAAAAGAGACAGTTTTAGGAAAAACTTTATTACAGTTAGGCTTATTTGGCGATGGCACGAGTTTTGGAAAATTTGATGTGAAGGACATCTGTAAAGAATTACAGAAGGTGGGTTATGAATCGCGAGGTAATGAATTAATGTATAACGGTTTAACCGGCGAACAGATAGAAACTTCTATATTTATGGGGCCAGTGTTTTATCAACGCTTAAAGCATATGGTGTCGGATAAACAGCATAGTCGTAGTTTCGGCCCGATGGTTAATCTTACCCGGCAACCGGCAGAAGGGCGTTCCAAAGATGGCGGTTTGCGCTTTGGGGAAATGGAGCGTGATTGCATGTGCTCACACGGCGCCTCGCGCTTTACCCGTGGGAGGATTTATGACGCGTCCGATGCTTTTCAAGTTCATGTCTGTAAAAAGTGTGGAATGATTGCGGCGTATAATGATAAATTACACATTCATCTCTGTAAGACATGCGATAATAGGAGCGATTTTGATTACGTGGAATTGCCTTATTCATGTAAACTCTTGTTTCAAGAACTGATTACGATGAACATTGCGCCACGTATAATGACTTAGGTATTTATACTTAATTATTTAAATATAGAATAAAATATATAATATATTTATTTATACTTAAAAATATAAATATTTTTTTATACTTAAAAATATTTATATTTTTTTACACTTAAAAATATAAATATTTTTTTATACTTAAAAATATTTATATTTTTTTACACTTAAAAATATAAATATTTTTTTATATATACATAATTTATATAATAATGTCTGGAACTATTAGCGGTATATTCTCAAATATGTTAGGCGGAGGTCTTGCTGGCTCACAGCCTCCGAGTGGTTTAATTGGGGGCGGCGGCGGGTCTAAGGGTGGATCGGGTATGGTCGGTTCAAGTGAGAGAGGCAGTGACCGTTTTGTTTTACGGGAAGCCCTTGGTAATCATAGAATACTGCCTTCCGTGAGTGCGCCTTTAATTGATTCTCAGGCGAAAACAACCCCATTTAGAAGAGCATATAACGCAGGCGATGTGGCTGGCACATATAATGATGCTCCTTCCCCTTCTTTGCCGGGTTCTAATCAGGTTAACGGACGAGCAGTTTCGATGTTAAATATAAAATCAGGGGGAGCGCATAATGATGGTGCTGCTCTTTATTCAGGTAACCCAAAGTTTGTTTATGACGGAGAGGATTATGTGCGTTATAAAAAATTAAAAGCCATTAACAAAACGTATAACGATTCTAGTTTTGGTGGAGCGAATAATGGTTCATATGTAGCATTAAAACGAGTTAGACATTAAAGAATTATATATATTATATTATATATAATGAGCATTCCGTCAGAAACTTCTGGACCGGCCAGTTTTTCGCTCAAACAAATTAATAATAATGCGCAGACGCAAGCGTATATGGGCATGCCTTTTAAACCGGCAACAATGACGCAAGGGAGTGACTTTGCGATAGGAAGACAGTGTTATATAAATGATATTGGTTTTCCCAGTGGTTCTCTACAATATATACAACAAACCCAATTCGCAAAGAAAAAGAAGTTTAATAATTCATCAGGTGAACAAACATATAAAAGAAAAATGAATGCTGTTGGTAAAAGTTCAATAAATAAATTTAATAATAATAATTTAATGGCTTTTAGCGGGTCCGATAATACGACGGTAAATTCTGCGTTAGCTAAATGTAGAGGCGGTGGTTGTGTGGCTCCGCCCAAAAAAGGCGCAGTATAATTTTTTATGCTTGAATTAATATACATTAATTTTTATATACGCAATAATATATAATGAATAAATATTTAGTCGAATTTCTGGGAACTATGTTTTTTATCTATGTTATTCTTGCTACTGGTAATCCTTTAGCAATCGGTGCGGCATTAGCGATTGTTATTACGTTGGCGCTTAAAATATCTGGAGGAAATTTCAACCCGGCAGTTACAATGGCGTTAGTTATTGGTAAAAAAATGCCGTTTACTGATATGATTCCTTATGTTTTAGCACAAGTGGCCGGAGGTTTAGCCGCATTGGAATTGTATAAAAAGGTATATTAAATTTTTAATAATTTTTAATAATTTATAATCATATATTTCTATAATCATATATTTCTATAAAAATTATTATAGAAATATAGTATATAATGGTTAAATCGTACAGATCAAAGAAACATAATAAAAAACATCGCGGAGGAGAAGGAGAAGTTGCTGAAGATAATTCGGTTCTTAATATGGATGATAAGGCCCCTGAAAGTGCTCCGGCTCCTACCCCGGCAAGTGCCCCTGCCCCGGCAAGTTCTCCTGAGCCTGAAAGTGCTCCTGCCCCAGCAAGTGCTCCGGCTAGCACAGCCGCTCCGGTAGAAGAAGAGAAAAAGAGCTGGTTTAAAAGTTTATTTGGCGGTTCTAAGAAAAAACATGTTAGATTTAGAACGACCAAAAAAGCCAAGCATGGCGGGTCCAAGCGCAGCGGGTCCAAGAAAAGCGGGTCCAGGAAGACAAAGCGCAAAAGTCGCAAGACAAAGCGTACAAAGCGCAGCGCGTAAGGGTTCTTCTAGGAAATAAATTTATTTTTGTTTTCTTATAAACAACTTAATAAAAATATATAACCCTAATAATCCCAGAGCCCCGTAATATAATTTAACCATTTCATCGTCAGGCATGGCACTTTTATCCTTCTTCTTATTCATATTCATACTTTTATCCTTCATTCTTTTCTCTTTCAAATTTTCAAACCCATCTATTCCCATTATTTGAATATCTTCCATCGTAAGATATCCAGAACTTTGAGCTTCTACGTTATTTTGATCTCTAGTAGTTTTTGTAATTAGTTGACAATCGGGATAAGCGCCAGCAGTAAACGCTTGAAATATCTGCATCGGGTGGACTGACGCAAGATTTCCTAACACCCCTGGAACTAACCCCTCAAAATCTGTAAATTTTTTGCCGTTTAATGCGCTAGTTATAAAAGGTATTTTACCATCAGGGATATTATTAACCCAGATAGATCGCGTCACTAAATTTCCGGTAGCCGTATCCGTACATTTTGCTCCAGTTGTTAAAAAAAAACTATCACCTAAAGGTCCGCCGATAGTTGACGCTTTACTTGTGCCTGTGGCTAAAAGTTCAACATAATTGATTAACCCGCCCACGTTATCTACCAACTGGCTTAAATTTCCATCAGGACCCATGCCGATTTCATCCGGCGTATTAATAAAACTAACATAATTATAATCAGGCCCTAATAATTTTTCTTCTAAACTTTTTAAATCTGTTTTTGCCTCACTAAAAAAATTACTAAAATTACCTGATTCTAAATTACCTGCTTCAGATTGTAGGTCAGCCATTAACCCAGACATTAATTATATATATTATAATATATAATTAATTTAAACCACTTGCCGTCTGAGGTGGCGGATCGGTTGAATTTGGGTCACGGCCTACTGCGGCATTGCCGGTGCCGCTCATTTGCGAAGATAATTTTCCAATATTTGTTGTGTTTTGATCTACCTTTGTCGATAAATCGGCTAATTGCTGTTTTAGACCAACTAAACCGTCTACTTGATTTTTAAGATATTTAATATTTGACTCGTTCACGGATGACAGATACCCTGGGTCCTTGTTTGTGCCGGGGTCGGTATAAACCGTATTATCTGGCGCGCCCGTGCCTCCCATTGTTGCCGCGCCTTCTATTACTTTATTGTATTTATTCTTAAAGTATTTAATCATTTCTAAGATAAGTAATATTGTTAACAGTATAACAAATAGTTTAGTTAATATCATTATTATATATATAGTTTTTTATTTTCTAAAATACTATATATATATGAATTTTACATACAAACAGCCTTATGTAACTTGGAAAGGACCGTCAACTGGTAGCGCGGTGCCCGCCTGGTCACGGCCTTTAATAAATGATAATACCAATACAAATACAGGAACGAGTTTTGCCGCCCGACCCATTAAACATTGGCGTAAACAACTGGTGCCTGCTTCAAATACGGGTATTGCTAGAAACGCCGGCGTAGGCATGCCGATGGATAGACCAGGCTCCACCGTGTATTTAGGCGCAACCGTTGACTGTTCAAACTGCCCGGTAACTCTAATAGATTTAATTCCGAGAGGTAAAAATAATATTTTTGGTACTACCAAAGACGCTTCGGGCAATTGTGTTGCCTGTAATCCCGAAACCAATATCATCAAATCCGCCGTGACTTTATTAAAAAAAGATTATTATTCCGACACCAAAGGATATTTACAAAGTCGGAGTCAAACCTACGACCAGAAATTATCTACAAATCCTATTCCCGGAAATAATTATATAGGTCCGCCCTCGGATTCATCCACCGGGTCCCAAGTGTATTATACTGATAATTGTTCTCAAAAATGTACAACTAGTAATTCGCGTGTTACCACCATTTATAAACCGAATAACCCGAATTATTCGCAACAGGGAGCCGTCGACAGTAGCACGCGTTTAGATAGATTAAAATACAACACTATTACGAAAAATGGGAAGTCCTTTAAAACGGCTTGGGGCCAACAAGGAGCAAATGCGGGTAATTATAAAGGCACCACCGAAGCGCCTTATTTCTTGAAATCGAAATATCAGGTATGTGTTCAAACACATCGGGATGGAGATAAAACAACGACTTGTATTCCTCCCGTTAAATAGTTTTTATTTTTCTAAAATACTATATATATGAATTTTACCTATAAACAGCCTTATGTAACCTGGAAAGGACCGTCAACGGGTAGCGCGGTTCCAACCTGGTCACGGCCTTTAATAAATGATAATAGCAATACAAATACAGGAACGAGTTTTGCCGCCCGACCCATTAAACATTGGCGTAAACAATTGGTGCCGGCCGAAAATACGGGTATTAGTAAAAACGCGGGCGTGGGCATGCCGATGGATAGACCAGGTGGCTCGGTCTATTTAGGCGCAACCAATGATTGTTCATACTGTCCTGTAAATCTATATGAATTAATACCCACGACCAAAGATACAATTTTTGATAACACTAAAGATGCGTCGGGCAATTGTGTGGCGTGTAATCCTGAAACCAATATTATCAAATCTGGTATCACTTTATTAAATAAAAATTATTATTCGGATACCAAAGCATATTTACAAAGTCTGTGCCAAACCTATGATCAGAAATTATCTAGTATACCAATTCCCGGCAATAGTTACATTAATCCTACAACCCACCATCCGATTCCACCCTCGGATTCGCCCACCGGTTCACAAGTCTATTATACAGAGAATTGTTCAAAAAAATGCGCAACCGAGAATTCATTCGTTAGAACCGTTTATAAACCCAATAATCAGCAATATGCGCAACAAGGTGCTGTCTCGAGTAGTTCGCGTTTAACCCGGTTGAAAAACAATACCATTACAAAAAATGGCAATTCCTTTAACTCTGCCTGGGGACAACAAGCCGCAAATGCTGGCAGATATCAAGGCACCTCTGATGGGTCTTATTTCTTGAAAACAAAAAATCAAGAGTGTGTTCCACCGCATCGTTCTGGGAATAAAACCACGAGTTGTATCAAGCCTGATGTTGTAGAGGTGGTAGGTGGAGATTATAGAACGGCGGTTGTTTACGGGGGACAAATATATGTTTCTACCGATTTTGGGAATACATGGGTCGCAAAAGATAGTAATAGAGAGTGGTATTATATAGCAATGTCGTCTGATGGAAGCAGACAATCGGCGGTTGATGCGGAGGGATATATATATGTTTCTACCAATTTTGGGAATACATGGAATCCAACAGATAGTATTGGAATTTGGAGCTCTATAGCAATGTCGGCTGATGGAAGCAGACAAACGGCGGTTGCTGAGGCGGGATATATATATGTTTCTACCAATTTTGGGAATACATGGGTCGCAAAAGATAGTTATAGAAATTGGTTTGGTATAGCAATGTCAGCTGATGGAAGTATACAAACGGCGGTTGTTCAGGATGGACAAATATATGTTTCTAGTGATTCTGGAGAAACATGGACACCAAAAGATTCTAATAGAGATTGGAGATCTATCGCAATGTCGGCTGATGGCAGCAGACAAACGGCCGTTGCTTTTGGTGATCAAATATATATTTCGAGTGATTTTGGGAATACATGGACCGCCACAGATAGTAATAGAATTTGGACCTCTATAGCAATGTCGGCTGATGGAAGCAGACAAACGGCGGTTGTTCAGGAGGGACAAATATATGTTTCGAGTAATTTTGGGAATACATGGACACCAAAAGATATTAATAGATATTGGTATTCTATAGCAATGTCGGCTAATGGAAACAGACAAACGGCGGTTGTTAATGGGGGACAAATATATGTTTCGAGTAATTTTGGGAATACATGGACAGCAAAAGATAGTAATAGAATTTGGGTATCTATAGCAATGTCTTCATATTAATATTTTAACTTTACCAGTCATATTAACAACGACCATTTAAACCATTCAATTTATATTATATTAAAGTAATCATTTTCTCCAATATCAAAAAAATATTACTTTATTTTTAATATAAATACAATATTATATTTATATTAAAAAATGAAGACAAAAGAAGAACGTCAAGCAGAAATAAAACCTATTCTTGTAAAATTAAAAGAACTAAAATTAACTATCCAAGACCATACCGAAATCAAGGACCTTTTTAAACAAATGCAGCTCTATATTAATGAAGGCGTAAGAGTAGAATTAGATATTCCTTTTCCCGCCTATAATTGTTGTATAAAAGGTGTTTTAAGTATTGAGAGAGGAGAGAAAGTCTGGGTAAAATTAGCATCCATAAATTAGAAAAAATAAAAAAACTATCTATCTACCTACCTATAAATATGTATAAATATGTATAAATTTTTTTATTTTTTATTATTTTTTACTCTTACCAGCCTTCAAGTCCGAATACATTTTTGCGTGTATTCTTTCTCCGCATTTAATATTTGAAATATGAGATTATCCAAAATAATCTCTCGGCGTTCTTCGGGGATTTCCGCCTGACTGAATGAGGCGAACAATTTGTAAAATTCATTTAGTTCAATCAGCTTTACCTGAAATTCTTCTGTGTTGTTTTTGATAAAATCCATTTTAATTTTGTATGCGTTTATATGTCTTCTACTTCTCCTATAAAAGTATTTCAATTTTATGATTAAATAATAATTTCCTCGATTAAAATCGCTAATAGCATTGGAAACTGCCACGAATTAATTGATTTATTATTTTTATTATATAGATTATCAAGTAAGATATATAAACTAATAAGCGTAACTATAATAAGAAATAATCTAAATATGAATATATACATCTGATTTTTTATCATTTTATACTATATAAATTTATAATAAATAAAATTATTATAAATATTTAATAAACAATATTATCATTAATCCATTTTTTTATTTGAACATTAATTGGCTCCATCACATTATTTAATCCTAATATATAATTTTCATAATATTCTGGTCTTTTTTCTATTAATGTTAATATATTATATATCATATTTCTATCATAAATAGAATAAATCTCTCTAATTTTTATAAAAACATCATCAATACTTTTTTTAGTAATATCACTGCTACTGGAGACCTCGTTCCTTTGTTGCTCATTCCGCTGTAAGTCGTTCTTATGTATGTCATTCTTATTGGAGTCGTTCCTTTGCTCATTTTTATTGGAGTCGTTCCGTTGTTCCTTCTTATTAGAGTCATTCGGTTGTGCCTCGTTCCGTTGCACCTCGTTCCGTTGTGCCTTGCTATCATTATCCATAATTAAATTTGGATTATCCAATAAGGTCTTATACATTTGTAACGTATGAAGTAAAGACGGTTCATCTACATTAGCATACGTCTGTAAAATATTATCTATGCCTTTTTTACTTAAACGTATCAATAATTCATATAATAATTTATCTGATTTATTGGAATTATCATTTGCTTTTAAATAGGAATAAAATTTATTAAACCGGATAATAGAATTAAACAGATAAAATAAATCATCTCTCTTATCATTATTAAATGACCGAATCACACCTTGCCCCCAATTGGCGGATTGAATAAATAATAAATTATTTGATATAGTTAATTTACTTCCATAGGGACAAAACGCCAGTAAAGCTAATTGGGTTATTGCTTGTAGCGGTTCTAATATAATATCAAATCTCTCTTTTTTTTTATCTGCTTTAAAAAAATTATAAAAAGATAGTAACTTATCCATTATAGTAATTAGGTGTTTCATATTTAAGTTTTTCACGCAATTAAATATGAAATATGAAAATTACGAAACCGCATTTTTTTTGGTTAGAAATATATTAGTTATATTTATACTTTTATGATAAGGTAAATTATATTTTACACACCAATTCGTACATTTAAGAATATTATTTTTTTTAATAGTTTCTAATCTATCATTTGAACAGGTTTTTGTGCCGTTATTTGTCCCGTTATTATTAATTAAATTTAAAGTGAATGCTATATTTTCAATCTGCTGTTGTCCAAAAATAGCATTGTATTCTTCGACTTGTTTCGTAAAAAAATAGGGTAAATCACAATTAAATAGGGATATGATATGATTCTCTGGTGTAAAATCATTCATTATCTTATACATCTTTTTTATAATATCATCCACATTAGTCAAGAGAAACCCTTTACACACAATATATTTTTCGGAGTTTGCTTGCCGGCTTGTATGCGGTTTCACAAAATAGACCTGTTCATAGACAATTGATAATAAATACAGCAAATCAATAGACATTTTTGTAAAAGTATCAAAAAATTTAATTATAAATGTCCCCTTTTCTTTCTGCATAGCAATAGCAAAAGCGATTTGGCTAAACATAAGTTTTAAACTAGTTTTTTCTTGGTTATTAAAATCCACCGAAAAATCAAATCCTCCATCCGCGGTCATTAAATCCATTGTGCCTTTATATTTGGTATAACAATAGCGTAAATTTTCTGGATTCATTAGATCGCCTTTTCCATCTAACCCCGTTTCAATAATAACATTTTTATTTTTTAATAAAAAGTTGATACTTTTCTTCCAGCCAGGCACATTATTATCTACATTGTCTATTAAGGTCATGCCGTAATAAATATCATTTGGTTGATTTCTTAGATGAACCAGGGCTTCAATAAATCCGCCCGGTCCTTCGGCTAGATGAAAACTATTACATGCCGGTGGCAGCGCAGGCAATATATTTAATAAATTACAGATTTCAATCATTTTATAAAATGAACGCGATAAGGGTTTTAAAGTACAGATGGATTGTTTTGAATTTGGTATTAATGTATGAATATATTCATATTGATTTGAATATTTTTTATATTTATCCCAGTCCATCGAGCAAGTATCTATTTGCGTTTTAATTGAACTAAGATACTTATGGAGCGTCTTATTCATAATAGTTTGATGGATTTCTTCTTCTGAAAACAGCGGACAAATTAGTGAAGAAAGATTGTTAGTTTTTAAATTACATGTTTTTATTTGAGGCAATAAAAAATAACTCATGTATAAGGTAATATTTATAATAATAAATTTTTATATTCTTTATAATTATATCTATATTTATACTTATATATATATATATAAAATTGAAATAATTTATAATTATATAATAAAATACAACCCTTATTACCAAACCAACAATGAATTTAATTAAAATTGAACCGATGTATGAAACCGAAGAAGGCTTAGAATTTATACCAAATCCGAATGATAGTGATTTTATTAAAAAACAAACCGAATTGGGGAAATTTAAAATGGCGTTCCACGTTCAATCCGTTACCGGCGCAGCAATTTATGCGATTTTCAATAATAATGAATGGTCAAACAGCTATGATTTATATCATTATCTTTGTTTACATCGGAATACCAATGAAGAAATGTATAATTTATTCATAGAAGGAAAATTTGATATAGGCGTAGCACGGCTAGGTAGCTATCATGTTATCAAAGAAATAACTCCTTATTCGCATGATGATAATGATGAAATCCGCTTACACTACACAAAGCCAAGAACGGCGGAAGGAAATATTGCGTGGCGCTCCATTACATGGGATGTTTTTAGGGATATAGTGGACGAAATAAATATATAATGATTATAAAGAAAAAACGTAAAAAAAAAGTTCAAAAGAGTTTTGCAAAATCGGAAAATGGACATTTTAAAAATGTCCAAAATGGACTTTTGCAAAACTCTTTTGGATGAAAAAAAGGCAAAAAATGGATTTACAGCATAATGCTCTCATTTTCGTTTTTTCATAAAATATTTGTGATTGTAACTTTTTTATATTTTTAAATTAATTAAATAAAAGTATTTAGGCAAATTATTATATTCATATTATTATATGAACGAAAAAGTCGCAAAAATCGCAAAAGTCGCAAAAGATGTAATAAAAAATTTTATTTGTGAATGTTGTGAGTATAAATGCTATAAAAAAAGTGATTATGAAAAACATTTAACTACATCTAAACATAAGAAAAAAAGTAGTTTGAACACAAATGAACAAGAAACTCTCACTCCAATTTTATTTATGTGTAAAAATTGTAATAAAACATATAAAGGTAGAAATGGATTATGGTATCATGAACAAAAATGTGGAATGTATAAAACAGAAACAGAAAATATTAAAATAGAAATTAGTAAAACTGAAAATACAATAATAGATTCATCTTCAAATGAAATTAAAGTATTGACTGGATTAGTTTTAGAACTAGTAAAAAGTAATACTGAACTACAAAAACAAATGATAGAAATGTGTAAAAATAATAATAATACAACTATAAATAATAATTCACATAATAATAACAAAACCTTCAATCTTCAGCTCTTTTTAAATGAAGAATGCAAGGATGCGATGAACATGTCAGAATTCATCAACTCTATTGAATTAAAAATATCTGATTTGGAAAATATAGGGAAACTTGGCTATGTGGAAGGGATGTCTAGCATTATAATCCGGGAACTAAATGATACAGATATGTATAAAAGACCTGTTCACTGTAGCGATGCAAAGAGAGAAACTGTGTATGTGAAGGAAGAAAATAAATGGGAAAGAGACAATAGTGAGGCGAAACAAATGGTAAAGGCTGTGCGAGGCATTGATAAGAAAAATTATCAGCTGTTAACTACCTGGAAGAACATGGATCCGAAATGCGTTGATAGTAAATCTAATCAATGTGATAAGTATATGAAAATAATGAGCAAGGTAATGGATGGTGATATAGAGAATGTACATAAGGTGATAAAAAAGATCGCAAAGGAAGTGGTCATTGATAAATCTTGACGATCATAAAAGCTAATGAATATTTAAATATATAATATATATTAATATATTTTATACTTACTTATTTCATTGATAAAGAAAAAACGTAAAAAAAAAGTTCAAAAGAGTTTTGCAAAATCGGAAAATGGACATTTTAAAAATGTCCAAAATGGACTTTTGCAAAACTCTTTTGGATGAAAAA
>Ga0114969_10002424_pt1 | contig 15315 bp, 15 predicted proteins | sample M_130807_MF_Meta_FD_87316 | JGI IMG/M metagenome (GOLD analysis project Ga0114969, IMG submission 87316) | Freshwater microbial communities from Lake Montjoie, Canada to study carbon cycling - M_130807_MF_MetaG | ecosystem: Environmental > Aquatic > Freshwater > Lake | place: Lake Montjoie...
CCAATAATGAGTTTTGCAAATTTGTAGAGAGAAATTATGCCAAATGGATTAATGGCACTGGTAGCGATGCACCTGTAATGAGCCATACTTTGCTTCGCAAACACGTTTTTCCACAACTAGAAAAAGGAAAATCCACTTTCTTTATTCTCATCGATAATCTACGATATGATCAATGGAAAACTATACAACCAATTTTTTCGGAGAGCTTTCGATTACTAGAAGAAGATATCGTTTGTGCTATTTTACCTACAACAACACAATATAGCCGAAATGCAATTTTTGCTGGCATGTTGCCAAAAGAAATAGAGAAGAAATTTCCGAATGAATGGAAAAATGATGCAGAAGAAGGTGGCAAAAATTTACATGAAGAAAAGTTTCTGCTCAATCAACTGAAACAAAATGGATTGGGTGATATGAAATTTTCATATACTAAAATTACCAATCATGATAGTGCCGATCAAATGGCAAATAATATTCAAAATTTGTTACATAATGATTTGAATATTATTGTGTACAATTTCGTAGACATGCTTTCACATGCACGCACAGAAATGGAAGTACTAAAAGAATTAGCAAATGACGAAATCGCATATCGTTCCTTAACACTAAGTTGGTTTGAGCATTCTCCTTTACATCAGGCACTTAAAAAAGTAGCGGATAAAAATATCAAACTAATTATTGGAACGGACCATGGTAGTATACAAGTAAAATCAGTAAGCAAAGTGATTGGAGATAAAGAAACTACTACCAATATTCGATACAAACACGGTAAAAATTTGAATTATGAAGCCAAGCAAGTAATAGCCTACAAAGAGCCTGGGGAAATAGGTTTACCTAAACCTAATTTTAATTCTTCGTTTATTTTCGCTAAACATGATGGCTACTTGTGTTACCCAAATAATTATAATCACTTTGCAAATTTTTTCAAAAACACATTTCAACATGGTGGTGTTTCTTTAGAGGAAATGTTGGTCCCTTTAATCAAAATGGAAAGCAAATAAAGTACCTTAGGGTTCACATCTTACTCCTTATTTTTATTCGATGAAAATTGCAGTCATTGGTTCTGGAAATATTGCGACATTTTTTTCTCTGCAAATGCATCAAGCAGGCTTAGAAATAATTCAAATCGTTTCTAAAACAGAACTGCACGCGAAAGAATTGGCAAATCATTTTAATTGTCCATTTACAAATAATATAGATGAATTAAGCCAAGATGCAGATGTTTATTTGTTTGCCGTTCGTGATGATATTTTGTTAGATTATGCGAAGACAATGAACCTACATGGAAAATTGGTGGTGCATACCGCTGGTTCTATAAGCTTAGACAATTTGTCTACAATGTCTGCATTTCGTGCTTGTATTTGGTGTATGTATTCGATTCAAAAGAAGGTCTTCCCGACGCAACAAAATATTCCATTGATTGTAAATGCAACAGACAACTTCTCACTAGAACGTGTATCTGCATTGGCTCGATCTATAAGCTCGACTATTTACATATTACCTGACCAACAAAAATCAATAGCACATTTAGCGGCTGTATTTGCCAATAATTTTACCAACCATTTATTTACCTTGGCACAACAATTATTGGAAAAAGAAAATATTCCATTTGAGTTATTGATTCCAATTATACAAAATACGGTGGATAAACTTTCAATATCCTTACCAAAAAATAACCAAACAGGCCCAGCCATTCGTCATGATGAAAAGACCATTGAAGCCCACGCCCAATTGTTAGAAAATTCGCCTAAACTTTCCGCGATTTATCAATTGCTCACAGCTTCTATCCAAGAAGAATATAGCAACAAAAAGTAAGCACTCCCTATTTAGATTTTATTACATAGCTTGATTTGACTTCGCCTATCCTATTTCCTAATTTACTATTCAAGTCCAGATATTAAAATCTTGAAATTTTAATTGTATTCTTGCATAGAATAAATTGGTTCTTTTACAAGGACCAATAATTGCAATTACGATTTTAACTGGAGGACTAAACAAATTATGGCACAAAAAAAATGGGTTTTAAAATCGGCAGATGAAGCCGAAATTAGTAAATTACAACAAGCACTCACTATACATCCCGCCCTTTGTCGTGTGCTTGTTGAAAGAGGCATAAATACTTTCGATACTGCAAGGGCTTTTTTTCGAACCTCAGCCAAAGACTTACATGATCCATTTTTGATGAAAGGAATGGATATAGCGGTACAACGAATTAAACAGGGGATTGATCAAGGACAAAAAATTCTTATCTATGGCGATTATGATGTTGATGGAACAACCTCTGTTGCAGTTGTATATTCCTACTTCAAAGCAATTTATGATAAAATTGAGTTTTATATTCCGAATCGTTTTAGTGAAGGATATGGCGTATCGAAACAAGGTATTGATTATGCTACAGAAAATAATATTGGATTAATTATAACGATTGATTGTGGTATAAAATCGGTAGAATTAATACAATTAGCCAAGCAAAAAGGAATTGATACTATCATTTGTGATCATCATTTTCCGGGTAATGAATTGCCTCCTGCCATCTCGATTTTAAATCCTAAACAAGCCGACTGCTATTATCCTTATAAAGAACTATGCGGGTGTGGTATCGGATACAAATTAATTTCTGCATTCTCAATGCAATATCAAATGAATGTAACAGGAGTAAATCAATATCTCGATTTAGTTGCAACTGCTATTGCTGCAGATATAGTACCAATCACCGGTGAAAATAGAACCTTAAGTATTCTAGGTTTAGAGAAAGCAAACCATCAACCTTCAGTTCCGTTACAAGCACTCAAACAAATTAGTGCGATGGATAGAGAATTCACTATAACCGACCTCGTATTTATTATTGCACCAAGAGTAAACGCTGCAGGTCGCATGGATAATGGACGCAAGGCTGTTGAATTGTTTATAGAACAAGATGAAAAAAAGGCAAAGGAATTAGCATTGATTTTACAAGAAGACAATAATGATAGAAAAGATTTTGACCGAACCATCACTTTAGAAGCGTTGGATATGATTGCCGAAAATGAATACCATACGGATACTAGATCTACTGTTGTGTATCAACCGCATTGGCATAAGGGGGTAGTTGGTATAGTGGCATCACGATTAATTGAACATCACTATAAACCAACCATTGTATTAACCGAATCCAATGGAAAAATAACCGGTTCCGCTAGATCTATCAAAGGATTTAATTTATTTGAAGGACTAAATCAATGTGCCCAATATTTGGAAAATTATGGCGGGCATTATTTCGCAGCAGGGCTTACCTTACAAGAAGAAAACCTAACAGCCTTCACTACTCAATTTGACAATGTAGTACGCAGTATGGTTGCCGAAGAATATTTTATACCAACTATTGAAATAGATGCAGAACTTTTATTTAAAGATATCAATGATGGATTTTTAAATATACTGAACCAGTTTGCTCCGCATGGCCCTGAGAATATGAAACCTATATTTATTACTAAGCATGTACAGGATTATCAAGGGTTGTCTTCCATTGTAAAAGAAAAACATCTTCGATTGGTGGTCTACCAAACAGGCAGCAAAACCATCAATGGCATCGGATTTAATATGTCAGATAAAATAAATATTGTTCGCAGTGGCAAGCCTTTTGACCTGATTTATCATATAGAAGAAAATAATTGGCAAGGCAAAAAATCGATACAATTAAAGGTGATTGATGTGCGGGAAAGTAATACAATGTAGAATGAACCATTCCAAGATGTACGTATAAAATTTATTTGATGCATCTTGTTTATGTTGTCGATACTAACTCTATTTACTCTTATGCATTTTTGGGCGTTCCCCTTCGGGTCGGGCTATCACTGCAATCTTTTTTTGAAGAAAAAAAAGGATTTTCGTTCTATCCCTAACGTAAAAAACCAGAGTGAGAACGAAGAGCGAAAGCGATGCGAATGAAACTGCTGTTCGACAAGTTCCACCGAAGCTCTTCAACATGTTCTGCAGGGCATGTCGAAGTGAAGATAATGGCAGATTTATAATCTGCTTACGCTCGATTAAAAATCCCTTCTTATCGAAAGTTCGACATGCCCAAAGGCCGAACATATTGAACAGCAACGATAGAATTTCCGTTCTATCCCAGACTTGATGCAATAATTAAACGGCATAGCTAAATAATTATCTATTTTGTTTTTTTACTTGTTCTTTTAGATTTTCTCCCCAAGAAGTTTTCCATTACAATACGCATAAAAATCTTTCAATTCTTCTTCCTGAATGCCAACTATAATTTTGTATTGAAGTATCGTGTTATTGGGCAATACAAGCGAAACAAATCCATTTTTCAATAATACATTTTGTATCATCTTCCATGGTATTTTTTTTGTTTGTAATGGCAAGGCAATTTCAATGCCTGTTTCCGTAAAGTCTATATATTGTTTACTGAATATCCGACTTTCCATCCACAATAAAAATAAAAGGAAAGCAGAAACTATCGCAAATAAGAAAGCAATACTATTTTTATTTTCTTGCAAAAAGTGCATGCTACCCATAAAAATAAATCCAGCTTCTAATATTCGAAATAACCTATTATAATGCACTTCCAAAAAAAAAGTTTTTTGGCTTACGGCTTTCCAAACAATAAAAATAGCAGCTGGTATGATTGCCAACATTTCCATCCAATGTAATTGAAAGGATGTCACAAATTGCATGGCATACAAAATTAAAAATAGAGACGCCATAATATGCATGGCTCTGCATTGCATGGTTCGTTTTGGCAAATCCTCTTTTACTAACTGAAAGTAAAATGTATTATGCATGTATGTTTGATTTCATAAATAAGTTGCACATGCGATATAAAATGCGTGCACCAATACTTGCATCAATAGAGTCTTGCGTATCTTCACCACAACTTACTTCATTCAAATCAAAAGCGATAATGCGTCTGCCACTTTCTACTACTTTACGAAAAAGGTATTGAATTTGTTCAGCCTCAAAACCACCTTGTACGGGTGTACCAGTATTCTTACATAATTTAGGATCTAATCCGTCAATATCAAAACTGATATATACTTGTTGCGGCAGATGCGAAATTATTTCATCGCAAATAAACTTCCATGTTTCCCCTTCATACTGTCGTTCTTTGATATCGTGGTCAAAATAAGTTTTGATACGATCATTGCTGTTTATCATATCATATTCTTCATCACAAAAATCACGAACGCCAACTTGTACTAGTTTAGTCATGTTAGGAATTTCTTGCAATACGTTGTACATAATAGATGCATGCGAGTAGGTAAAGCCTTCATATGCTTTTCGCAAATCTGCATGAGCATCAATTTGTAAAATACCAAATTCGCCATAGGTATCTGCAGCAGCTTTCATCAAGCCTAAGGGAGTACTATGGTCGCCACCAACTAATGCTACATATTTTCCTTTAGCATATAAATCCATGGCTTGCTTATATACCCAATCTTTCAATTCAGCACAACCCTTATTTATTTCTTCAAGTTTTTTTTGTAATTGAATATTCTCGCAAGTAGCACCACCTTCGCTCAAATTGGAAATGATAAGTTCGGCACAATGGCGAAGGAAATCATTTTTCTTCACTAAATATTTGTCTAATTCAGGCATAAAATATCCTTGCCTCCAAAAATTTGGCGCATCTGCGTCACAAAGATCTATTTGGTAAGAGGCCTCTACAATTTTCTCTGGACCACGCGCAGTGCCATTTCTATACGATACAGTTACTTCCCAAGGAATAGGTAATAAAATGAGTTTGGCGTTTTCTTCTGAAGTTGGTAATCCAAAAATGTTATTTTCGGCAAGTCCAATGGAGTTAGGGTCAAAATCAGTAATTGGCATAGCTTTATTTTTCGGGTGGCAAATGTAATATTGTATTTATGGAACTAGTGATTTTACTTTAGTTTTTTTATTCTTTATTCATGCCAACTAAATGATGAAGCACTTTACTAATGGGCAAACCCATCACATTATAATAGCAACCATTAATTCGTTTTATCCCAATGGCACCAATCCATTCTTGAATTGCATAAGCCCCAGCTTTGTCATAAGGCATATACTTATCTACATATGATGTAATTTGTTCAAGACTTAATGGATGAAACTCAACTTCTGTGCTATCTGAAAATTCAATTTTCTGTTTCCCATCCAGTATTACAACACCTGTAATGACTTGATGTGTTTGTCCAGACAATAAAGACAAAATACGAATGGCATCTAATCGATGTTCAGGTTTTCCAATAATTTGATTATCCAATAAAACGATGGTATCTGCTGCTAAAATCCTCCCTTCGGGAAAATCTTGATGAATTGCCAAAGCTTTTTGCAAGGCAATATATACAGGTACTTTTTCCGCAGGCATGTGCTCCGGATAATCCTCTGCTGTATCTTTTGTCTGGATAGTAAATTGGATTTCCGCCATTTCCAATAATTGCTTACGTCTTGGCGATTTTGATGCTAAAATAAGAGTTGATGACATGTGCTTTTTATATTAATAATAAGGACAAAATACCTAGGAAGGTACAATATTTAATGTATTGGCTTATCCAATGAAAATGACGTGAATTGGTCGCTTTGCAAACCAAATAAAATATATAGATTAATGGCATAAATACAAAGGACAATAGAAAGAATACTAATGCCTTGTGGGTAAAAAAAAGATTAAAAAATGTGAACAGCAATAAGATCATCAATACAACAAGGAAGAAACAAATAATTTGTTTTGCTTTGGTAATACCAAATACCAACGGAATTGTTCTACAATTTTGTGAAGTGTCGCCCTTTACGTCCTCAATATCTTTTACAATTTCCCGTATCCAAGTAATCAGAAAGGCGAATAAGACATAAACCCAAAACAATTGCATCCCTAATTGATTTACTGAAAACAAATTAAACTTCGGTTCATAAAATGCCAAGCTAACCAGTGTTAATGCATTCAGAAATGCAATCATTAAATTACCAATAATCAATCGTCGTTTAAAAGTTGTAGAATATACATATAAAAGAAGAATACTAAGCAACTGCAAGCCGATTAGTCTCAACCTCAAAAACGTAAAAGCCAAATAGCCTGCCATGCAAATCGCCGCGAGGTTAAGCAATACATGTGCAATAATAATGGTTCGTCGTTTAAATATTTTTTCTATAGTAACTCGTTGTGGTTTGTTGATCACATCTATTCCTATATCAAAATAATCATTGATGATATATCCTGCGGCTGCAATTAAGACGGTAGACAAAACGAATAGAACCAATTCACTTTTACCAAACGTAGTAAGTGTGTATTCAGATAGTACAGAAGGGCTTATTATCTGTGTGTATACTAACCATTGTGTAATTAAAATAAATAATAAATTAGGAAAACGAATGAGTGTAAATATTGCTTTTAATTGCTGCATAAATGGCAAAATGAAAAGCCGAAAATAGTTCATTTTTTGTAAGCCTTCGAGATATGCAGACATTAATTGCAAAGTCCTTTTCTCATCCTAATTCATCAAAAATTTCAGGGATGATTCTCTCCACCTTTTTTGTAATACATTAAAGTACTTTGAATAATTCAAATTTTATTGAATAGGTCTTGTACTATGGTTTGCAAAATCTTTTTTCATCGTATTCATTCAATTTACATTTTCATAAAACGCATTTGTATTTAAATGAATGATTATGGATATTCGCCTGTGGTTAAAAAATAGCTGCCTGTTTGCTAAAATTAGGATTTACTTTTTTGTCGATTTATTAATGTTGAATGTATCCTTTTCTCAATGATAGCAGGGTAATAAACAGGATTATAGGCCGCATGATTACCTATTTCCATGCTCTATATTTTTTAAGTTTCACACTTTTTCCACAAAGTCATATTAAATAAAAATTAATCTTATAAATAATTAGAAATAAGTTTGGATTTTACAGAAAGAAATTTTTATCTTTGGTGTGCCAAGTAAAATTCTTGATAAACAAATTTAAAAAATAAAACTTTAAACAAAATGAAAAAGCAACTTAACCAAAGCATTAAAGTAGTTCTAATTTTCGCGCTATTTTTATCTACAACTTTCAACGTGTTTGCAGAAGGCAATTATACCTGCAAATTGAAAAACATTACGCAAACAAATGCGAATACGCTTGTCTTCGATTTGTGGATGGAGTGGTCAGGGACTGCACCAGAGCAACAATTCCACTCATTACAAGCAGGTATCAATTTTGATTACAATGCTATCGTAAATGGCGGACAATTAACTGGTTCGTACATTTCTGGTTCTTCTTTTTCAGGATTCTCTTCATCTCAAAAAAATTATTCTTGCAAAATTGATGAGAATAGCCATCAATTTAGAATCGCTGCAGCCTTCGCAAATGCTTCTAATGCAGTAACTATCACAAGAGGTAATGGTATCAAAATCGGTACTTTCAAAATTACAAACACAGTTCCTTTCACTGCTAACAGCCGTCCTAATTTTTCTTGGTCTTTCCAATTAGTTGGTAATACAACTACAAGAACGATGGTAAGCACTTACAATCAATCTAAATTAGGAAAAGATATTACTGTAAACACACAACATATTGTTGAAGGTAATCCAGAATTAAACCCTGCAGTAATTGGAACTCCATTGAGCGACAATATCGTAAAAGGTAATGCAAAAGCAATTGTTTCTGCAAGCATCAACGAAAATAATATCAGTGTTTATCCTAACCCATCATCTGATGTAATCAATGTAGACGTAACTGGAACTGAAGCTCAAAATACAACAGTTAAAATTTTAGACATCAACAGCAGATTAATCAATCAAACTTTAGTTCGTACACACGAAGGTGTAAACACTATCACTATTCCTGTAAAAGAATTAGCAGCTGGTACTTATTTAGTACAAGTATCTAAAAATGATGAATTAATTTTCACTGGAAAAGTTCAAAAGAAATAATCTTATCACTTTACAAATAAAAAAAAGCGACTGAAATTCAGTCGCTTTTTTCATGTCATTTACATAGCTATTTTTTCATTGCCTTTTCTATTTCTTCAGTTGTAATTGGCATTTTACTAAACAAATCGATATTACCTGATTTTGTAACCCAGAAATTATTTTCAATACGGATACCTATTTTCTCTTGTTCTACATAAATACCAGGCTCAATAGTAAATACCATGCCTTCTTTTATAGGCGTATTCCTTGTTCCAATATCATGTACATCTATACCTAAATGATGACCAAGCCCATGATAAAAATATTTTCTACATGCTCTATTATCAGGACTTTCATTCTTTAAATCTTCTTTGCTCAATAAGCCAATCTTTAATAATTGCTTATTCATTTCAATTTCTGCACTTTCTGTAATTTCCAACCAAGTCTTGCCTGGCTTTAATATTTTTTTAGCATGTAAGTGAACTGCCAAGCAAGCATCATAAATTTCTTTTTGTCTTTTTGTAAACTTCCCATTTACAGGAATTGTACGTGTAAGATCTGCACAATAATTACCATACTCTGCCCCAAAATCCATCAAAATTAAATCTCCATTTTTACACGCCTGGTTATTTTCAACATAATGTAAAATGCGTGCATTATCTCCACTTGCCAATATACATCCATAGGCATGTCGTGTTGCTCTATTTCGAATAAACTCATGGGTAATTTCAGCTTCTATCTCATGTTCGAAAACGCCAGGTTTAATAAATTTACATACACGAAGCAGCGCTTTATGGGTTATATCTACAGCTTCTTGTAAAATAGCGATTTCCTCTTTAGTTTTAATGGCACGCAATTCTTTCATGATGACAGCGGATCGCTCATAATGATGCAGTGGGTAACGCTTCATTAAATCATGGACAAACAACAAATCAATTCGTGGCAAAGAAGTATCTGTTCGGTCATTTTCATTCGTATCTAGATAAATTGAATCTGCCTGATGAATCCAAGCATGTAACATGGCATCCAATTGATCTAAATAAATGACTGTTTTCATTCCTGTCATTTTTTTCGCTTCCTCTTTTGTCCATTTATGTCCTTCCCATTTTTCAAGTAATTCATTTGGGCGAAGTATCACTAATACCTCACGATAATTTGGATCCAAATTATCAGGGTAAAGGATAACCATCGTTTTTTCTTGAATCATACCACAAAGCCAAACCACTTCACTATTTTGCTTGAATGCAAAATGTGCATCGCCATTCTCTGGCAATTGTGGATGTGCATGAAAAATAGCGATACTATTCGCTTTCATTTTTTTAATAAATCTAGATCTATTATTTGCATACAACTTAGGGTCAATTGAATTATATTTCATTTATTCATTATTTTTGATGAGTAGCGAATTTACAACTTAAAGCGAATTAATTTCTATTTGTAAAAAGCAATTCCGATAAATAGCATTTGAAATCATATCAATCACTTATTTTCGCACCTAAATTAAAAAATATGACGTTACATAAAGAAGGTTGGATGTATTGTATAGTAGCAACTATATTATATGCAATCATTTGTTTTTTAGGATATACTTATTTGGCAAACATAGTCTGGCTCATGATTCCATTACTTATCCTATTTGGCTTGTTATGGTTTTGGGTGTTTTGGTTTTTCAGAATGCCAAGTCGAACACAAATAACAGGCGATGATTTAGTGATTTCTCCTTGCGATGGAAAAGTAGTGGTGATAGAAGAAACAAATGAAACTGAATATTTTAATGATCGCCGAATTCAAATTTCTATTTTCATGTCTCCTTTGAATGTACATGTAAATAGATATCCAATGAGTGGTGTAGTAGACTATGTCCAATACCACAAAGGAAAATATTTGGTGGCGTGGCATCCTAAATCGAGCACAGAAAATGAACGCAGTACCATTGTTGTCAAAGGAAAAAAATGCAGCATCTTGATTCGTCAAATAGCTGGTGCTGTAGCAAGAAGAATTATTACTTATTCAAAGAAGAATGACACCGCTGTACAAAATGAAGAATTAGGATTCATTAAATTTGGTTCAAGAGTAGATTTATATTTACCAATTGGCACAAAAATTAATGCTAAAATTGGTGATGTGGTTCAGAATGGTGTGAGCATTATTGCAACCCTTTAATTTATTTGGACATGAAAGAATTGCACCTTACCAAATGCGTCTTTTCGGATGTAGATATACAATCTGGATTAGTGCAAAAAAGAAAATTAGGTGCATTCATACAGCAACTCATTTTTACCTATACAAAAAAGAATAGCGCGCTGTCTTATAATTTTGTGCAGGATGAAACTTTAGCACAAATGAATCGTGATTATTTACAACATGATACCTTAACCGATATTATAACCTTTGATTTGTCTGAAAAAAAATCGACGATGGTCTTGGCTGATATTTATATTAGTGTAGAAAGAGTGAAAGAAAATGCGCAGTCCTTTGGTATAAAATATAGTACTGAATTGCTACGGGTAATCATTCATGGGGCACTGCATTTATCAGGCTTTGGCGACAAAACAAAAAAGGAAAAAGAAAACATCCGCGAATTGGAGGATATATGGATGCAAAAATATCTGAACAATAATTCATCAAATAATAAATAGAATCGTTTATATTAGTTGGCGGTTAAAGACAAATAAATAGAGTATGAGTTTGAAAAATAATTATGTAGCCATCATGGCTGGCGGTATTGGAAGCCGATTTTGGCCTGAAAGCCGTAATGATCATCCTAAACAATTCTTAGACATATTAGGAACGGGAAAATCCTTAATACAATGGACCTATGAAAGGTTTAAAAATATTTGTCCGAAAGAAAATATTTTCATCATCACCAATGAAATCTATATACCAACGCTTAAAGATCAATTACCTGATCTTACCGATGATAATATTTTGAGTGAGCCATCTCGTAAAAATACAGCACCTTGTGCCGCTTATATTGCACATAAACTATTTGCATTAAATCCAGATGCAAATATTATCATGAGTCCTGCCGATCATTTGATTTTTGATGATAGAAAATTTGAAAGAGATATCATAGATGCATTAGATTTTGTAAGCAGAAATAATGTATTGGTTACTTTAGGAATTAAACCTACTCGTCCCGATACTGGTTATGGCTATATTCAATTTGATACGAATAAAAATATAGATCGCTTTTATCAAGTAAAAACATTCACTGAAAAGCCTTCGCATGAATTGGCAGAAACATTTATTCGCAGTGGTGATTTTCTTTGGAATGCTGGTATTTTTGTTTGGAATGTGAAAACTATTTTGAGCGAATTGCATAAATATTTGCCAGAAATGAATGATGTGTTTGCACAAGTCAATTCTTACAACACACCGAATGAACATTCTGATATTGAAAAAGTATATCCACAATGCACCAATATTTCTATCGATTATGGCATCATGGAAAAAGCAAAGAATGTGCATGTGGTACCTTCCTATTTTGGTTGGTGTGACTTAGGTACTTGGAATAGTGCCTACGACAATGCGGAAAAAGATTATTTAGGAAATGCTGTGTTTGGAAAAAATGTGATGATAGTGGATGCCTCTCAATGTATGATAAAAGCACCCGATAAAAAATTGGTTGTATTACAAGGACTCGAAAATTTTATCGTAGTAGATACAGATGATGTGCTTTTAATTTGCGAAAGAAATAGAGAGCAACAAATTAAAGATTATGTTGCTGAAGTAAAACGCAATAAAGGCGATAAATTTCTATAACAAAAACCAACTAAAAATGTCCTTATCCATTACCTCTAAATTGCCAAATATTGCTACCAATATTTTTTCCATTATGAGTGGATTAGCAATGGAACATAAAGCTATTAATCTATCACAAGGATTTCCAGATTACCCAATTTCCGATACATTAATTGCATTGGTATCAAAAGCCATGCAAGATGGCAATAACCAATATGCGCCTATGATTGGGATACCTGCATTAAGAAATGCATTGGTGAAAAAAGTTGAAAAATTATATAAGACGTCTATAAATCCTGATACCGAAATAACCATAACACCTGGTGGCACGTATGCTATATATACTGCGCTTACAACTATACTGCAACCGCTAGATGAAGTGATCTTATTAGAACCTGCCTATGATTCCTATATTCCGAATATAGAAATGAATGGCGCAAAAGCCATTTGTGTACCATTACGTTTTCCTACCTATTCGATCGATTGGGAATTAGTACAACAAGCTATTACTTCTAAAACCAAAGCCATTATCATTAATACCCCGCATAATCCAACTGGTTATGTATGGACAAAAAGCGATTTGGAACAGTTGGATAAATTGACAAGCGGGACCAATATTTTTATCATCAGTGATGAAGTGTATGAACATATTACAATGGATGGATTGGTGCATGAATCGGTATTAAAATATCCCTCTTTATTGGCAAGAAGTTTTGTTATTTTTTCATTCGGAAAAGTATTTCATACAACAGGATGGAAAATGGGATACTGCATCGCACCAGAAAATTGGATGGCAGAATTTAGAAAAATACATCAGTTCGAAAGCTTTAGTTGCAATACACCCATGCAGGTAGCACTTGCAGAATTTTTGCAACATGAAGAAGAGTATTTGCAATTGCCAACCTTCTTTCAACACAAAAGAGATTTCTTTTTAGATCAGATAAGTGCATTACCATTCACTATCCTTCAACCAGCAAGTGGCAGTTATTTTCAACTAGTAGCTTATGATAAAATAAGTGATATGCCCGATAAAGAATTTGCCATTTGGTTGACAAAAAATATGGGTGTTGCAAGTATTCCGGTTAGTGCATTTCATGCGCATACCAAAAGCAATAATTTATTAAGATTTTGTTTTGCAAAAAAAGAAGAAACCATTTTGCAAGCGATGCGTAATTTGAAGCAGTTGTGTTGAGGTGGATTTTATCTTTGGACACGGGTTGCAAACCCGCGAGGCATAAGCATTGAACACACTAGGACAAGCGAGGGGATGTAATTGCCGATAGGTACCTTCGATAATGCGTATTTCTTTAAACTAAAAACACCAATAGTATGAACAATCAAAATATAATACTTTTTGAAAACAGGCAAGTTCGCAGGTACTACGATATCGAAACAGAGATTTGGTATTTTTCAATTGTAGATATCTTAGAAGTTCTTACAGAATCAGTAAATCCAACTGATTATTTAAAAAAACTGAGAAAGAGAGATACTGAACTTGGTGCTTACCTAGGGACAAATTGTCCCCAGGTAGAAATGTTGTCCAATGGAAAGAAGCGAAAGACCCTTGCAGGTAACGCTAAGGATATATTTCGCTTAATCCAATCCATACCATCCCCAAAAGCAGAACCATTTAAACAATGGCTTGCAAAAGTTGGATATGAACGTATGCAAGAAATAGCCGACCCAAGCCAAAGCATAGATAGAGCCAGAGAAAACTGGCAGAAACTAGGTCGTTCCGAAAAGTGGATTCAGCAACGAATGACAGGTCAGGAAATGCCTCTGGCATTCAGCAATACAAATAAAATCAATAAATATATTCATTGCTAACCTCGAAACAAGTTAACTGATTACTGGAAAGAAAGTGGTGTTGAAAAAGCGGATGAGTTTGCTTTGCTCACCAATATAATACATCAAGAATGGACTGGATTAAGTGTTAAAAAACACAAAGAAATAAAGGGATTAAAATCTCAAAACCTAGAGACCACATGAGTGAGGCCGAACTTATTTTTACTGCCTTAGCCGAACTTTCTACCAGGCAAATTGCCGAAACAGATGAAGCAAAAGGATTGAAGGAAAATGCAAAAGCAAGCAAAAAAGGAGGAAAAATAGCAAAAGATGCAAGGCTGCAATTGGAAGAACAAACGGGTAAAAAAGTAGTAACAGGAGAAAATTTTTTACCTCCAAGTAAAGCACAAAAGAAATTGAAATAAGCTAATTGGTTTACCAACGGCGCTTCGGGTTGTTTGCTCGGCATCATCCCAAAGCATAGATAAAATAGAATATCCAAGCCAATGCTTAAAAAGCTATTCTCAATCTTGAAATTCCAGAAATATGTTGCTTGTTTTTAGACTTAATTTGTAAGCAATTCTGTACTAGTTTTGTCAAATGCAAACGGAAGATTTTTCACAGGCTACCGTTAGCGTAATTTTATAAAATCTCTATGCGATACCTTCTTATTCTTATTTTCTTATCTACCTTTTTCGTTTCGTTTAATGCTGGAGATAATATAACGCTTGACAAAAAAGAAGCAGAAAAAGCTTTTGAATTACTCAATGATATAAGAGTAAATCCTGCAAAATATTACCATCAATTTGCGTTTCTTAAATCCATAAAAATCAAAACGACAAAGTTACACTGGAACGACACCCTAGCTAAAGTAGCAGAAAAAAAAGCCTATGACATGGCGGATAAAAAC
>Ga0114969_10002428_pt1 | contig 15300 bp, 11 predicted proteins | sample M_130807_MF_Meta_FD_87316 | JGI IMG/M metagenome (GOLD analysis project Ga0114969, IMG submission 87316) | Freshwater microbial communities from Lake Montjoie, Canada to study carbon cycling - M_130807_MF_MetaG | ecosystem: Environmental > Aquatic > Freshwater > Lake | place: Lake Montjoie...
AACTTTTATATTATCAGATGAAAGACTTTTTAATACATTATTTCGAGCTGTTTCAGGAACAGGATATTTAATACTCAATTGCTTAATTGTTTTTAACAGAATATTTATTGCTTCAGTTCTTACCGGAATACTTTTATTAACAAACCATCCTCCGTTTACACCTCGTTCAAGAGTTACTGATTTTTTACTCATATCAGCAATAAATATTTTTCCAATGTTTGATGTATCATCAACAGCAAAGTTTTTTTCATTCACCGGAAGTGTACTGCTTCCCTTCTTAAAGACAAGAAAATATACCGCGCCTCCCAAAACAATCAGTATTATAAAATATATAAAATTCTTTATCATCGAATGGCTTTTATGTTAGCCAAAATTACATTCTTGAATATTTCTTTAGCCGAATGATGTAAAAAACAACACCAAAAAAAATAATGGTAAAAATCGGTATGCCAATATTTATTAATTGCCATTTTGATTTTTCTTTTTTCACTTTTTGAGTATCAAGCAACCTAAGCTTCACTTGTTTACCTCTCGTTTCAATTTGATTTTGATTATCTGTAAGGAAATCTATGCAATTGAGTAAAAAATTTTTGTTGTTAAAATAATCGCCGGTGTATTTATAATATCCTAATGAAAATGGTTGCCCTTTATTACTGAATTCATTGTTTGCCATATCTCCATCAGCAATTACAATCATCTTGTTTTCATCACTCATGGCTTTAAATGGCGTTTTTAATGAATCGCGAAGAACAGTTTGCAATTCATCAGTCATTCTGTTTTGATATAATGATTTAAATTTCCCTTCCAGTAAAACAGCCACCGGATAATTTTTTTTGGAATAAGAATTTATATCTGGTTCTTTTCGAAGTTCGCGCATATCAACCATGTATGGGGCGAAGACCTGTTTAGAATATTTTGATGAATGAAGCAACACTGTTTTCTTAAGTCCAATAGTTGCAACTGTATCCAGAGTTGAAGTAAATAAAGTGCTTACTGCATCAACGCCATAAGTAATCGGATGAACCATATCAGGTGAAAGCACAGGAAAGAAAGGGCATGGAAATAAATTAAACTGTGGTTGATTGTTTGCCGAACTATTATTCTGTACTAATAATGGAACGGGATTGCAAGCCAAATCCATTAATAACCCGACATTGAGCCGAACTCCGTAAGTAAATAACTGATCATCCAGATTAAGAGAATAATCTGTAGCAAGCATAGCAGGTTTTTGTGTAAGACTATCGAGCGATGCATTAAGAGCATCAATCAGCCACAAAATTTTTCCTCCTTTCATTACAAATTGGTCAATTTTAAATTTATCCTGCTCATTAAATGCTTTAGTAGGTTGGGCAATAATTAATACATCTGTTTTCTTTTTTATATCTACGACCCTATCCAATACAATTGTATCGGCCTCATAAAATGAAGTGAGTGTTTTTACAAAATCATATAAGAAATACAATTCTTTTTCGCCATGCCCTCGCAAAAAAGAAATTCTGGTTTTTATTGGTGATAGCTGTGCTTTTATAGCTGAAGAAAATTTATATTCTAACTGTGCTTCAGAATTATTAAGCGCCAGTTGCGATTTCATTCCACTCTCATTATTCAGCAGATTTACCGGAATTCCTATACCCGAATGAAAATAAACAACCGCTCCGGGAATAATAAGTTTCTGCGAATATTCATCTTCGCCTTTCACTGTAACATTGGTTGGTTCCAAACCATTTTGTGAAAGTTCTTTTAAAATTTCATTTTTTTCTTTTTCGGTTTTTCCTTCCAACGGATCTTCAAATTCATATTGCAGATTGGCGCCTGCATAAATTTTCATTTCATCCAACAAATCCCTGGTTGAATTTGCCAATCGCTTAAACCCTGCCGGCATATCGCCAGTTAAGTATATCTTAACAAATACACCATCCTTCAAATTACGCAACATCTCCTTTGTTTTTTCAGAGATGGTAAATCTTTTATCACTTGTTAAATCAAAACGAAATACTAATCGTGAAGCAATAAGGTTCAACAACACAATTATTCCAATAACCACCACTAAGCGGAATAAAACAGATTGTTTGTTTGATTTTCGTTTTGTGTTGCTCATGATTTCAAGTTACCATTTTCGGCTTTGTAACGAGATGCGTGTCATTAAAATAAAAATAGTGATGAAAGAAAGAAAGTACAATGTATCTCGTGTGTCAACCACTCCTCTGCTTATTGATTGATAATGATAATTAATTCCGATATTTTGAACTATTGTATCAAATGTTCCGGCGAAAAAATTCAGCTTGCTTAACATATCGAAAGCCTGGTAAGAAAAAAAACAGAGGAAAACCGCAAGTATAAAAGCAACAATTTGGTTACTGGTTATAGATGAAGTAAAAACACCAATGCTCACAAATGTTGCACTCAGGAAAATTAAACCAATGTATGAACCCCATGTTGCCCCAATATCCATATTACCTGGGGGATTGCCGAGTTGGTTAATGGTGTAGAAATATAATAGTGTAGGCAAAACAGAAAACACAACAAGAAAAAGTGAAGCAAAATATTTTCCCAATACAATTTGTAAATCAGTAACCGGTCTGGTACTGAGCAATTCTATCGTTCCTGTTTTTATTTCATCAGAAAAAGATTTCATAGTGATTGCAGGAATCAGAAAAATAAAAATCCATGGCGCATAAAAGAAAAGAGGATCGAGCGATGCATAACCATAATCAAGTACATTGCTATCAGGAAAAACCCAAACAAATAACCCCAACGCGAGCAGAAAAACTATCATCACCACATAACCGGTAATGCTGCTGAAAAATCTGCTTAGTTCTTTTTTAAAAATGGTGAGCACTTGGTGTTTGTTATTTATTACCTGTTATTGAAAATTGGTTCGTACATCAATAAATCACTTTGTCAGTTGCCGGAAAACTTCTTCGAGGTTTTGTTTTTCCTGCTGCATGGAAAGTATGGTGAGTTTGTTTTCAACTGCAAACCGAAAAACTTTTTCCTGAATGTCGGCACCAGAATTCAATTCAAAATCAGTTGCTCCCACTTTGCTTGCACTCTTCACTCCTTCAATCTGCAATAATAATTTTTCATTCACGGTTTCTTTAAAACTCACTTTCACAATCACCTCACTTGTATTTGTTCGTTGTAAATTTTCGGCTGTATCGTTCGCTACAATTTTCCCTTTGTTGATGATGATTACTCGATGACACAATGCCTGTACTTCCTGCATAATGTGTGTTGATAGGATTACTGTTTTTTCTTTCCCAAGTTCACGAATTAAATTTCTTATTTCAACAAGTTGATTCGGATCGAGACCTGATGTGGGTTCATCTAAAATTAAAACTTCGGGATCATGAATGAGCGCTTGAGCTAAACCAACACGCTGACGATAACCTTTAGACAGTGTGCCAATTTTTTTATTCATTTCCTGCGTAAGCCCTGTTACCTCAAGCATTTCTTCCATTCTTGATTTCCGCTGCTTGCCTCTTATTCCATTAAGTCCGGCAACGAACAACAAAAATTCTTTTACATACATCTCTGTATAAAGAGGATTGTTCTCAGGCAGATAACCAACTTTACTCCTTGCTTTCAGCGAATCTTTTTCAACATCAAATTCACAAACAAATGCCTTGCCTTCAGTTTGCGGAATAAACCCGGAAAGAATTTTCATAGTTGTGCTTTTGCCTGCACCATTAGGCCCAAGGAAGCCAAGCACTTCGCCTGGCTTCACTTCAAACGAAATATTGTCAATAGCCTTTTGCTCGCCGTAAATTTTTGTAAGCCCCTGAACTTTTACTGACATGAAAAAATGTACGCAACGAATTAAGTGCGTTGCAATTGATAACTGTAATTGTGATTTAATATTTCACAAACAACTTTCAATTTCGTGACTAAGTTATGATACAAAAAAAGAGGCTGCATCAATTAAGATGCAACCTCTATTAATAATTTTTGTTAAGAAAAACTATCGAGGATTTACCAAGTTAATTTTAGATTCTACATTTTTCGATTTGCTGTCATTTTGGTTTTTAGCTTTCTGTTCCAAACTGAATTTCAACATTTCATTGTAATCAATTGGCTTTGGTGTTACATAATTATAATTTACTCGGGTATCACCACTACCCCATGTTAAGTCAGCTCCAAATTTGTGATCCTGATAATTAAGTCTCTTGCAGGTGATTCTGTAACTAAATGAAGTACTTGAATTTCCTCCGTTCAATTCTTTAACAACGAATGAGTTCGTGCCGGGTTCAACAAACATTCCTTTACAATCACCTTGTGGTGTAATAGTTACAATCATTGGATGAGTTGCATCAATGAAAACAGTTTCAAGATAAAGCGGATCAAGATTCACTGTTGTTTCACCATTAACTAAAGTAGCAGTTCCAAAATCTTCGAACCAAACTTCAGGGCTTTCGATACTATACATTAATTGATTTCCTTTTGAAGTTCCTACCGAAGCATTTTTTGCACCAGTGCAAGTCAAATCACCATATGCATAAACAGCATAACCTGGAGAAACAGCAGAACCCCAAACGCCATAATCAACTAAACCGTTTGGTATAGATCCATTAAATCCAATTCCAATTACACCTACTCCATATGCTGCTCCATTGTAATCACCATATACTCCGAAATTCGAAACCCCTGAAGCTCTGTTATTATAGCCATGTGTACCTGCACCTTCAGCAGCGGAGCCATCATAAAAACCAAGAAATCCATCACTAGCAACTGTTCCATTATATAAGCCTAAAGCACCGACACCCCCTTGAGCATCATTTGAACCAAAAAATCCTCCATGCCAGTTATTAGATAAACCAACTATTGCAGCACTAGTATTCGTTCCGCTTGTAGCTCCAAATACTCCTGCAGAAACTCCTGAACTTGATGAACCATATATTTCAGGATCAGTTCCTGTTAAAGCTCCAAATGTAATTGTGCCAGTATATCCTATATAAGAATTACCATGAAGACTTGTAACATTCATTCCATATGTATTGGCTGAAGGATTAGTATAGTTTACTTTTATTCCACCAGTTACCGATGCACCAGGTACCACTACTAATTTATCAGTTCCATTTGGCGCAGTGTTTATTCCCATGTAGGTTCCATCATCACGCAATTGAGAATTACCAAGTGCAGTTCCGGTCGGTGTGAATTTTGGAACATAGTTAACAGTACCTGAACCACTAATTCCACCACCACCGCCAGTCGCAGTAATTGTGAAACTTGGATAAGAACCAGTAACAGAAATTCCGGTTCCTGAATTAAGCGTTACAGTTTGATCCGGTGCAGTATTGGTAATAACATTTCCACCTAAACTGATTCCGGTGCCTGCAGTATATGTTGTGCCGGTCGGCATTGTTACAGTATTACCTCCTGAAATTGACAACTGATTTCCAACAACTGAAAGTGTTTGTGCATCAGTATTTAAAGAAGTATTTGTAATCACATTTCCCACAATACTGATTCCTGTTCCAGCTGTGTATGAACCTCCTCCTCCAGTTGAGTTAATGGTAAAATTTGGATAAGTTCCTGTAACTGTTGTTCCACCTGTTCCGGTTAACACAACATTTTGATCTGGAGCAGTATTGGTGATAACATTTCCACCAAGGTTAATTCCTGTACCGGCAGTATATGTAGTACCAGTTGGCAGAGTAACACTTCCGCCATTTGTTAATGATAAAGTGTTTCCAATGAGGTTTAATGTTTGAGCATCTGCGTCATTTGAAGGAATCCAGCTGCTTCCGCCCCACTTTAAAACTTGTCCTGCAGTTGACGCTTGTTGCGCAATGTCAAGCGGGTTTGCAAGTGTACCATCGCCAATTAATCGGGCTGTTACATTTACTGAACCACTACTTGCACCAACATTATCGCTTCCAGGTGCCCAGTTAGTTCCGTTCCATTTTAACACCTGACCTGAAGAAGCACCTTGTTGTGCAAGACCAAGCGGCGAAACTGATGTTCCATTACCGCTTAAAGTAGAATTGGTAACTGCTGTTTGCGTTCCCCAGTTGTCACCTCCACTAATATTTCCTGGAACCCATTGTGTTCCGTTCCATAATAACACTTGGTTTGTAGTTGCGCCTGTTGAAGTAACATCTGTTAAATCATTTAATGACAGAGCAGGATTATTTAAAGCGCTGCCAGCAACTAAAGCATATGGCACGCTTAAAAGCTGAGAGGTGCCCATATCTGTATATGAAGAACCTCCAGTTGGATCCATTTCAACTTTCATGAACTTGGCATTAGTGGCCCAATTGATTGATGCAAAAGTTCCTGATACTACGGTACCACCACCTACAGGAAGTGTAAACAATCCAAATTGGTTTGTGGTAGCAGAATGTGTTTCAGAATAAAGCGTTGTACCTGTTGCGGTAATATCTTTAATAGAAATTCGAATGCTGATGTTAGTAGAAACCAACGCTGCTCCAGCTGAACTTCGGGCAACAGCTTGATAAGTTAATTGCTGTGGTATCTGAGCAAACGATATTGAACTGATAATGCAAAAGGCAAAAAGTGTAATTAGTTTTTTCATTGTTAGAGTTATTATTTATTAGTAAGAGATTTTTTGGATTTTAAATGAATTTTTTATTTCTCCTTGCGCATTAACCACACATAGAAAATAAGTTGCCGAAGGCAACGGCGATAAATTAAAAGATTGTTGTAATTGGGTATGACTGCGATCAAGTGTACCCGGTAATGCAAGAGCTCTTCCTAACAAATCATACATTATGACTCCATATGATTCAGCATTTTCAGATTGCAAATCAATCATAACTAAATCACTTGTTGGGTTCGGAAAAATTTTAATAGTTAAACCATCTTCATTCAATTCCTGAATTCCAATGGTTTTTTCATCTGGCTGTTGAAAACCCTGAGTGAGAATGTTTGTTCCACCAGTAAATGTTTCAATCATCATTTCTCCACTAGTAGCAGAAAGGGTGTAGCCACCATTGTTCGACCATTTTCCATAAGAAGCAATAACAGTAGGAGAAAGACTTTGTGCCGATAACAAAATCGGCATACATAAAAGAGTAATAAATGATAAGTATTTCATTGAATTAAAATTTGAGTTGGTGAATGTAAAATTGGTTTCGAATTTTAAAAATTTATGAATGAATGTTAACTAATTTTTAATAAGCGTAATTGTTAATTCGCCTTGTAAAACTGAAGTATTATCACCGCTTACATTGAAACTTGAAGCTCCAGCTTGATTAGCATCTGCGGCTCTAACAGAAATAGAATGTAACCCAGGTGTTAATCCCGGTGGTGCCATATGTATCGCCCAATTTTTAAATGAATATGCAAAGGTTGTGTTCTCAATAATTAATCTTTGGTATCCTCCGTTTGCACTAATAATTCCATCAACAAATATTGCTATATCTGCAACAGAATATGCGTTTCCAAAACCACTGCTTGTTGCAACTCCGCCGCCCGTGGTAATCAAAATCGAATACCCACTAGGAATATTTATCGTTTGTGAAAGATTTGGAATTAGTACAAAAGTTGTTGCTCCAGGATTTATTGTAAGTGGTGCAGTTCCAAAAACTGATGTTATACTTTGTCCAAATGTTGCTGGTGCGGGAATAGAACCAGGTATCCATGAAATTCCATTCCACTGAAGTACATCCCCGTTTGTTGCTCCTTGTTGAGCAATTTTTAATGGAGTAGCAACCGTTCCGTTGCCAGAAAGTGTTGCATCTGTTTGTGCGTTATTATTAAAAGTATTTCCGGTTAAATTTATTCCACTACCAGCCGAATAAACTGTGCTGGCAGGTAGTGTTACACTTCCTCCGTTAGTAAGTGATAAAGTTGTACCCGCTATTGAAAGCGTTTGATTATCATTATCATTTGCTGGTAACCAGGTTGCCCCATTCCATTTCAAGGTTTGTCCGTTAGTTGCCCCTTGCTGTGCTATCTTTAATGGTGTTGCAGCTCCGTTTCCGGAAAGAGTTGCATCAGTAATTGCACTTAAACTGAAAACTGTTCCTGCTAAACTTATTCCTGTTCCTGCAGAATATGTTGTTCCTGTTGGAAGTGTTACATTATTTCCATTGCTTATTGATAGAATATTTCCTGCAAGTGAAAGATTCTGAGCATCAGTTGAACTAATGGTAAAATTGGGATATGCGCTTAATGTAATTGTTGTCGCCCCTGCACCCGTTAAAACTACAGTCTGATCAGGCGCTGAATTTGAAATAACAGCTCCTGCAATTCCAATTCCGGTTCCAGCGGTATATGTTGTGCCTGTTGGTAGTATAACAGAATTTCCATTTAAAATACTTAATGAGTTTCCTGCAATAGAAAGTGTTTGAGCATCATTGTCGGTATCAATAGAATTTATAGTAAAATTTGGATAAGTTCCACTAATTGAAGTTGAACCAGTTCCTGTTAAAACCACAGTTTGATCAGGATTTAAATTTGATATTTGAGTTCCAACTATCCCGATTCCTGTGCCGGCAGTATAAGTAGCAACAGTCGGGAGTGTTATTGTATTTCCATTCAAAATACTTAAATCATTGCCGGTTATTGAAAGTGTTTGAACATCATTATCAACGGAATTAATTGTAAAGTTTGGATAGGTTCCTGTTATTGATGTTGCACCTGTTCCTGTCAAAACCACAGTTTGATCAGGATTTAAATTTGATATAACCGTACCAATTATTCCAATTCCTGTTCCGGCGGTATAAGGAGTTTGTATTGGCAATGAAACTGTGTTTCCATTTAAAATACTTAATGAATTTCCAGAAATTGAAAGAGTTTGAATATCATTATCAATTGAGTTAATTACGAAATTCGGGTAAGCACCACTGACACTTGAAGCACCAGTTCCTGTCAATGAAACGATTTGATCAGGATTTAAATTTGAAATTACTGAGCCTACAATCCCTATTCCGGTTCCTGCGGTATATGGTGTTTGCACAGGCAGGATTATTGAATTTCCATTTGAAATTGTTAGTTGAGATCCTGTAATTGAAAGTGTTTGAGCGTCTGATGCATTTATTGTAAAATTTGGGTAAACTCCGCCAACAATAGCACTTCCCGTTCCGGTTATTGATACAATTTGGTCAGGAGTAGTATTGGTGATAATTGATCCTGTAACATCAATTCCTGTTCCTGCAGTATAATTTGTTCCAGCATTTATTGTTACAGTATTTCCATTAGAAAGCGTTAATTGATTACCCGAAACAGATAGTGTTTGTAATTCATTTGTGTTACTCAAATCCCCTGTATTACTGATAATATTTCCGGCAATATTTATTCCGACTCCTGCTGAATAATTAATTGGTGAAGGGAATGTAACAGTATTTCCATTACTGATTGTTAAAGAGGAACCAATAAGCGAAATAGTTTGAGCATCATTATCCAAATCATTAGAAGGTGCCCATGCTGATCCATTCCATTTTAAAGTCTGACCTATTGTTGCTCCTTGTTGAGCAAGACCAATAGGTGATGTAAAAGTTCCCGCTCCAGTAAGCGTAGAATTTGAAACGACACTTTGCGCACCCCAATTATCTCCCCCTGTTCCAACTAAATCATTTGCAGGCGCCCATTGTGATCCATTCCATTTCAATGTCTGACCTGAAGCCGCACCTTGTTGGGCCAATCCAAGAGGATTTGAATTTGTTCCATTTCCATTCAATGTAGAATTTGTCACAGCTGTTTGTGCACCCCAATCATCACCGCCCGAACCACCAACCACACTGCCAGCAAATAATGCATACGGCACGCTTAACATTTGAGATGTTCCCATATCAACATAGGAAGAGCCTCCTGTTGCATCCATTTCAACCTTCATGAATTTTGAACCAATGGCCCAATTAATATTTGCAAAAACTCCCGATTGAATTAATCCGGTTCCAATTGCTACTGTAAATAATCCAAACTGGTTTGTTGTTACCGAATGAGTTTCAGAATACAAAGTTGGACCAGTTGCATTAACATCCTTAATTGAAACTCTGATGCTTATATTAGAATTGATAATTGCTGAACCTGAGGCATTGCGAGCTACAGCTTGATATGTTAAAGCTTGAGGAATCTGAGCATAAACTGTTACAACAACTAAACTAAAAATAATTAACAAGTAAAATTTTTTCATGATTAGTAGCTGTTTTTCAGATGCCGAAATTAAAACATGAAAATTACATCATAATTCAATTCAAAATACCTTATTACTCCTTCACAATATTCGATTTTAATAATCAAATCCAGTTTGAATTGACAAATTAAATTATGTAATCACTCCTGAAAAAACAAATTCAAACAACCATGTTTTAATTTTTTCCAAACTCCGAATTACTTTCGCCAACTATGGCTGAACAACGAGACTTATTTAAAGACATTATTTCTCATTCAAAAGAATACGGGTTTGTATTTCAATCCAGTGAAATTTATGATGGACTGAGTTCAGTTTACGATTATGGACAAAATGGAGTTGAACTCAAACGCAACATTCGTGAATATTGGTGGAAATCAATGGTGCAAATGCATGAAAACATTGTTGGAATTGATGCGGCAATATTTATGCATCCAACTACATGGAAAGCAAGTGGCCATGTTGATGCGTTTAACGATCCTTTAATCGATAATAAAGATTCAAAAAAAAGATATCGTGCCGATGTCTTGATTGAAGATCATATTGCTAAAATTGAATCAAAAATTGAAAAGGAAGTTGAAAAATCGCGCACGCGTTTCGGCGAAAGTTTTGATGAAGCAATGTATCGTTCCACTAATCCCCGTGTGATGGAAAATCAAAAAAAGATTGATGACATCAACACACGATTTAAAACTGCACTCGAAGCAAATGATCTGGCTGAGGTGAAGCAAATAATTATTGATCTGGAAATTGTTTGTCCCATCAGTGGCACCCGTAACTGGACAGATGTTCGTCAATTTAATTTGATGTTCAGCACCTCTATTGGTTCAGTAAGCGAAGAAGCAAACACCATTTATTTACGACCTGAAACAGCTCAGGGAATTTTTGTAAATTTTTTAAATGTACAGAAAACCGGAAGAATGAAAATTCCATTCGGTATTGCACAAACCGGAAAAGCATTTAGAAATGAAATTGTTGCGCGACAATTTATTTTCCGAATGCGCGAATTTGAACAAATGGAAATGCAATTTTTTGTTCGTCCAGGCTCTGAAGAAAAATGGTATTCATATTGGAAAGAACAAAGAATAAAATGGCATAAAGCTTTAGGGATTTCTGAAAAAAAATATCGCTTTCATGATCATTTAAAACTTGCACATTATGCGAAAGCAGCATGCGATATTGAATTTGAATTTCCATTTGGTTTTAAAGAATTAGAAGGCATTCATTCCAGAAGTGACTTTGATTTATCAAGCCACGAAAAATTCAGTGGAAAAAAATTACAATACTTCGATCCTGAATTAAATGAGAGTTATGTTCCCTATGTAATTGAAACAAGCATAGGCTTAGACAGAATGTTTCTTGCATTGCTTTCTGCTTCATATAAAAATGAAAAACTAGAAGATGGAAGCGAACGGGTTGTTTTGAGTTTGCCGACATGTTTGGCCCCTATAAAGGTTGCAGTGCTGCCACTTATGAATAAAGATGGATTACCTGAAAAGGGTCTGGAAATATTTAATCGACTTAAACCTTTTCATCATTGTCATTTTGAAGAGAAAGATACAATTGGAAAAAGATACAGAAGACAAGATGCAATTGGCACCCCATATTGTATAACAATTGACCATCAAACATTACAAGATGATACCGTAACTATTCGAGAACGAGATACAATGAAGCAAGTACGAATAGCCGTAAGTGAAGTGCTTGATATTGTAAATGAAAAGGTGAATATGAACTCAGTTTTAAATACTTTAGCATAACCAACTTCATTTATTTTTTACTCTAAATTATATATAAATGTAACATTGAGTTCTTTATGTTTCTTAAAACAAAAAATCACTTTTATATTTTATTGGGCGGTTTATTTCTATCGTGCGATTCAAATAAAAATAATGATAAAGTAAATCCAATTTCAAGTGCCAAGTTAAACATTCAGGTATTTCATCAAGTTTTACAATCAGGAAGTCTAATTGAAACTCCATTAAAAAATGTTACCGTTTTCCTTTACTTAACTGAGGTTGAAAGAACTAGTAACGATAATGTTCAAAAAACAGCCGTAACAAATGATAGTGGCAAAGTTGTTTTTTATAGTTTGCCTGATGATTACTATTATATAACTACCTCACACCCCACTTTAGGTTTTAGAAAAACAGAAACTGCTACTCCTAATGGCAGCGTTTCTTACGAAGATATAATTTATTAAAACATCGTTCGTTTTCTATTTTCGCCCCATGCTGCCAAAGGTTATTATTGTAACAGCACCTTCTGGTGCAGGAAAAACAACAATTGTAAAACACTTGCTTTCACAGTTTCCTAAATTGGCATTCTCCGTTTCCGCTACAACCCGCACACCTCGCTTGGGGGAAATTGACGGAATTGATTACTATTTTATTTCAGTTGAAGAATTTAACCAAAGGGTATTGAATAAAGAGTTTGTTGAATACGAAGAGGTATATCATCAAACATTTTATGGAACATTAATGGATGAAGTAAAGAGATTATGGAAGGAAAATTTAGTTGTGGTTTTTGATGTAGATGTTAAAGGCGCAATTACATTGAAGAAGAATTTTGGTGAAAGCGCACTTTCACTTTTTATTAAACCACCATCCACTCAAATTCTTGATCAAAGGTTGCGTAACCGCGCAACAGATGAGTTATCAAAAATAGAAGAACGAATTGCCAAAGCACATTATGAATTAGAGTTTGAAGAATATTTTGATCGCACAATTATAAATGATAATTTGAGTATTGCATTGGAAGAGGCGGTTATTGCTGTGCAGGATTTTATCAATAAAAAATAAAATATTTTTCAGATTAATTCTCATTTCATAGTTTCGGAAATTCAATTATAAAAAGAGATGAAAACAAAAGTTACAGAAGGAGTACGGATTAGTGTTGAAGTATTTTATCAACCGGATTATTCTCAACCTATATCAGGTGAATATATGTTTGCATATAGAATAACAATTTCAAACGAAAGCGAATATGCTGTAAAATTATTGCGTCGTCATTGGAATATAACAGATGCAAATGGTGTAGTTCGTGAAGTTGAGGGTGAAGGCGTTGTGGGACAACAGCCAGTCATAGAACCAGGTGCTTCTCATCAATATGTTTCCGGCTCAGCTATAAAAACAGAAATCGGCAAAATGCACGGCACTTACCTAATGCAAAGGCTCATTGATGAGGTGAAATTCAAAGTTCATATTCCCGAATTTCAAATGGTTGCTCCATATAAGTTGAATTAAATTATACTTATATATTTATAAGTTGTTTTTATCAAACAACAGCTAATCAAATCTTATTTTCGCCGTAAAATAATCGAGATATAAATTATTTATGAAAGTTACTGAACACATTGAAAAAGTAAAGAAGCCTTTGTTTTCCTTTGAAATTCTACCTCCTTTAAAAGGTGTAGGAATACAATCAATATATAACACTCTTGATCCTTTAATGGAATTTAATCCACCATTTATTAATGTAACTTATCATCGTTCTGAATTTATTTTTAGAAAAACAGCTGAAGGATTATTCGAAAAAAAAATTGTACGCAAGCGCCCTGGAACAGCAGGAATTTGCGCTGCAATTATGACAAAGTATGGTGTTGATGCTGTTCCGCATTTAATATGCGGTGGTTTCTCCGTTGATGAAACAGAAGATCTTCTAATTGAACTTGATTTTCTTGGGATAAATAATGTGTTATTGCTTCGTGGTGATAAAATGAAAAGCGAAGAAGTATTTACCGCACAAAAAGATGGTCACAAAAATGCTATAGCCCTTATTCAACAAACGGTTCAAATGAATAAAGGTGTCTATCTGGAGGAAGAATTAAATAATGCAATGCCCACTGATTTTTGTATTGGTGTAGCTGGATATCCTGAAAAACATTACGAAGCTCCTAACATGAATATTGATTTGCAATATTTAAAAGCTAAGATAGATGCAGGTGCACATTATATTGTAACACAAATGTTTTTCAATAATCAAAAATATTTCGACTTTGTAAAATCATGTCGGGACATTGGTATTACTGTTCCAATTATACCCGGTTTAAAACCAATCACTACGAAAAAGCAAATCACAAATCTTCCAAGAATTTTTAATGTAGATATTCCAACCGAGCTAATTAAAGAATTTGAAATTTGTAATAACGAAGAAGATTTTAAGAAGGTTGGAATTGAATGGTCAATAAAACAATGCAAAGAATTGTTAAATGCAAAAATTCCAGTTATTCATTTTTATACTATGAGTAACTCCGCTTCAGTAAAAAAGATTGTTCAGGAATTATAAAAAACAGTTTTAAATTAAAATCTTGTTTTAGCCGCTATTCTCTTGGCATTTTCTTCTTCAGTTATGTAATTTAAAATAAATAAACCTGCTACAAAAAAAGGTATGCAAGGGATTTTATATCGTACAAGTGCCCCAAAATTATAAGCAGTAAATCCCACACAAAATCCAAAAAATAAAGAAAAGAAAATACAGAAAAAAACTGTTGCATTACTTCCAATCGCTTTAAATGTCCTACCAATCCCTGTTCGATAAAATATTCTAATTGTAAAAATCATTAAAGCAAAACTTTCAAGAGCTGAAAGTAACATAACCGGATTTCTTGTTTCCCATATGTATGGCCTGAAAAGTGTTACATTAATTGCAGCTGGGATATTTTTAATAATACTTAAAGTAGATCCATCCATTGTTCCTAGACTGTAACCTGATGCATTTGAGTTTTTTGCTAAATATCCATGCCAATTCTGGAAATTCGAAGCAGTATTCATTGCATTTGATAATGAATATGATTGAAATTCTGATCCTATTTTACTAATTACAAAATATCCTGCAATCGTCGAAATTACAATTACAAATGGACCAACCATAGTTTTTAAAAAGCGAGATTGAATTTTATCTCTGAAATTTAGAAAAATCCAAAAAACTAAAGCAGGGGCGAAACTTAATATAATGTAAGGTTTAATTTTTAAACAAAAATAAGTTGCGATGCAAAGCATTATAATAGAAGAAAATTTTTTCTTGTTTTTCAAAAATAAATTATATGAAGCCCAAGTAATCCATCCAACACATGCAAGTGTGATTGAATCCTTCAAAATACCTGATCCCCAAAAAAATACTGATGGAACAAATAAAGTAGCAATTGCAAAATCTGCTTTTAGTTTGGGGTATATTTCAACAAAGGTTACAAATAATGCCCATAT
>Ga0114969_10002429_pt1 | contig 15297 bp, 14 predicted proteins | sample M_130807_MF_Meta_FD_87316 | JGI IMG/M metagenome (GOLD analysis project Ga0114969, IMG submission 87316) | Freshwater microbial communities from Lake Montjoie, Canada to study carbon cycling - M_130807_MF_MetaG | ecosystem: Environmental > Aquatic > Freshwater > Lake | place: Lake Montjoie...
AATAGTTGTTCTAAAATAAAACCAAAACAAAATAATGCAATCAGATAATTTTATTGACTACATCCGCATATTTTGTAAATCGGGTAAAGGTGGTGCTGGTGCAAGCCATTTTTTAAGAGAAAAATTCAGACCAAATGGTGGCCCTGACGGCGGTGATGGCGGTCGTGGGGGACATATTATTTTGCGTGGCAATAAAAATATGTGGACATTACTTCATCTTCGTTACCACAAAAATTTGTTGGCAGAAGATGGCAAGCGTGGAAGTAAAAATAATTCAAGCGGAAGTTTTGGAAAGGATATTTACATCGAAGTGCCATTGGGTACCGTCGGTAAAAATGAATTAACTGGCGAAGTGGAAGCAGAAATTCTAGAACATGGACAAGAAGTAATTTGGGTGAAAGGCGGAAGAGGCGGCTTAGGAAATGGCAATGGTAATTTTGCAACTTCTACTAATCAAGCGCCAGATTACGCACAACCCGGTGAACCTGGTATTGAAGAATGGAAAATAGTTGAACTCAAAATACTAGCAGATGTAGGTTTAGTTGGATTCCCGAACGCTGGAAAATCTACTTTGTTATCCGTTATTAGTGCGGCTAAACCCAAAATAGCAGATTACGCATTTACTACCATTTCTCCCAATTTAGGAATCGTAGATTACAAAGGTGGAAAATCTTTTTGTGTGGCTGATTTGCCAGGCATTATTGAAGGAGCTTCAGATGGTAAAGGCCTTGGACATCGCTTTTTGCGGCATATTGAAAGAAATCCAGTTCTTATGATTTTGATTCCAGCGGATAGTAAAAATCATAGAGAAGAATACGATATTCTGATGAATGAATTGGAAAAATATAATCCAGATTTATTAGATAAAGAAATGCTAGTGACTATTAGTAAGTGCGATATGTTAGACGAAGAATTGAAACAAGAAATTGTACGAGAATTTCCGACACATGTACCCATTCATTTTATATCCTCTTTGAGTAATATTGGTATCAGCGAACTAAAAGATAAACTGTGGCATTTGCTCATTAAGGATTTAGAAATAGAATAATTTTTTGTGCATAAAACTATCTTTATATTTCCTGTATTGTTTTTTACATTTGCGCCATGCTAATAGATTTCCCTGTTCAAAATGAAAAAGAAACCAGAGCTGGTTTTGGCGAAGGTATTTATGAAATTGCAAAACAAAACCCGAATGTGGTTGCCTTAACTGCAGATTTAGCAGGGTCTCTTAAGTTAAATGCATTCATGAAAGATTTCCCTGAACGCTTTGTTCAATGCGGCATTGCGGAAGCAAATATGATAGGCATTGCAGCTGGAATGACCATTGGTGGAAAGATCCCATACACAACTACTTTTGCTAATTTTTCTACTTCCCGTGTGTATGATCAGATTCGCCAAAGTGTTGCCTACAGTGGTAAAAATGTAAAAATTTGTGCATCTCATGCTGGACTCACTTTGGGTGAAGATGGCGCCACGCATCAAGTTTTAGAAGATATTGGGATGATGAAAATGTTACCTGGTATGACCGTCATTGTACCTTGTGATTTTAACCAAACCAAGGCCGCTACAATGGCAATAGCTTCTTATGATGGTCCAGTATATCTGCGATTCGGCAGACCAAAATGGCCAAACTTTACACCATTAGATGTGCCCTTTGAAATTGGGAAAGCGCAAATTATACACGAAGGAAATGATGTGAGCATCTTCGCCTGCGGACATATGGTTTGGGAAGCCATGAAAGCGGTTGAACAGTTGGAGCAAATGGGAATTACCTGCGACCTAATTAATATTCACACGATTAAGCCAATAGATCAGGATGCCATTTTGAAATCTATTTCGAAAACAAAATGTATAGTCACTGCCGAAGAACACCAACAAAATGGTGGATTAGGAGATAGTGTTAGCCAAATCGCTGCACAGCACATGCCTTGTCCACACGAGTTTATAGCGGTAAAGGATAGTTTTGGTGAAAGCGGGAAACCTCTTGATTTGTTACAGAAATATGGATTAACCGCTGAAGCAATAGCAGCAGCAGCGAAACGCTCAGTGGCAAGAAAGTAAAACACGGAATACCTTTTTCCACGTATTAATTCATATCAAAAATGCTCAACTTTTATCTTTTTTGATTGAAAAACGTTTTGTCCATTTTTGTAAAAAGGAATTTAATAACTAGTTTATTCTTGATTTTTGTTATTTTTACCCGATTACCTCAAAACATAATTTAATCATACAAGAATTTGAAGAAACTATTCGCCATATTATTTTTAGCCATTGCACTACTTTGTTCTTACCATAACAAAGTTCTTGCTATAGGAATAGAAAGTGAATCAGCGAATCGTATCGATACCAAAACGATGAAATTTATTCGCTATGTGTATGATAATATTTCTTTTAATAAGATGAATAAATTGCGATTTGAGCCATTTATGTTTGCCTATTATGGTTATTTGAATTTATTAGAGTCTGGAAAAATAAATTCAAATTCATTATTAACTGTTTGTGATTTTACCCAATCTAGTAATGAGAAAAGACTTTGGGTAATTGATATGGCGAAAAAGAAAGTACTTTTCAATACATTGGTAGCGCACGGAATGGGCACTGGAGAAGAATTTGCAAACAACTTTTCGAATATTGAAAATTCTCACCAAAGTAGTTTAGGCTTTTACACAACTGGTGAAACGTATGAAGGGAATAATGGCTATTCCTTAAAGCTAAATGGTGTTGATGGCATGTTTAATTCAAATGCTTACGATAGGGCAATTGTTATACATGGTGCGAATTATGTTTGTGAAGAATTTGCAAGAGCCAATCAAAGAATAGGCCGAAGCCATGGTTGTCCTGCTTTACCAGTAGATATCGCGCCAAAAGTTATTGATAAAATTAAAGATGGTCAATGTCTGTTTATTTATTTTTCTGCTGAAACGTATATTCATTCCTCTTATTGGCTAACAAAAAAAGTGAAGAACTTGCCTGAAGAAGCAGATCAAATGGATATTAATTTACCAGCTAATCGAAAATATGCACGATTAGATAATGACGTGCAAGAGGAAGATTGTAAATCGTCTGACGCAAAACTTGCTCCAACGAAAAACAACAGAATGGCTGCTAATAGTGCATCTTCCAATTCTGTAGCAGTGAATGGCGATAAGTCAGTTTTGCCAATTACAGCAAAAAAAGTGACCACTTATATTTTTATGAAAGAACAAAGTAACCATACTTTTATTTCAGATACTGTTCATGTAAAATAGAAATTACTATTCTTTTTTTCTATTTAGCTCTATTATATTTACAACTTGCAAGTATTTCTATTTTGTATCTATCTACTTTTATTTAGTAGTTTTTTTTATGTTTATCGGACAGAAAAAAACACCGGTTTTTCTATTCAAATTATTATTGGCGTTTTTATCCTAAAAGTATTGGCAGGTTGTTTGAATCTTTACATTCATGAACGCGAATATGTTTCAAATGACATTCGTTTTTATCATTTACAGGCTTTGGAAGATTTAAGTAAATTGTCGACCGAGCCAAGTTTTTTTTGGAAGCAATTCTTATTTAATTGGGGTGACATCACACATCATTTGAATATATTTTCTACAGTAGATTCCGTCTATTGGAGCGATTTGGGTAATTCTGTGCATACCAAGTTTATGGTATTGTCTGATATTTTTTCGATGGGTAATCCTTTTGTCAATGTGATATTTTTTAATGTCATTTATTTTTTTGGACAATTGCTATTGTATAAAACATGTTACTCTATTCAACCGCAAAAAAAAATACTCTTTTTCATTACTATTTTTATGATTCCATCCGTATTGTTTTGGTGTAGTGGAATTCATAAGGATGGATGGGTATTGTCTGCAATTGGTTGCATTGTTTATTTTACGAATGCATGTTTAAAGAGCAAAAAACTCTCTACGTTTTTCTTCTTTTTCTGTTCTTTATTTTTCTTATTGATGTCGCGTTATTTTTATTTACTATGCTTGTTGCCACCATTAATTATTTGGATAAGCATTTCGTATTTTAAACCCATCAAGAAATTTACTACTTTTTTGCTTTCCTATACATGTCTGTTGATTTTGTTGTTTTCGATGAAGTGGATTACAAATAGTCATATAGATTTGTTGCAAATAATCATTCATAAACAAGAAGGTTTTTTTTTATTGAAAGGCTATTCCGATATGAATACACCAGCATTAGCTAATAATATACAGAGTTTTTGCAAGAACTTTCCAAGTGCATTGGATCATATTTTGCTACAACCCGTTTTTAAGTTGGGTAATCCAATCAAATATATTTTCGCTGCTGTTGATACCTATCTGGTTTTGTTTTTTATTGTCATTTTGGGATTGCATGTTCAGTTTAAAAAATCACAGGATACATTATTTTATTTTCTACTCTTTTTTTCTTTCTCTGTATATCTTTTCATAGGATATACAATACCAAATTGTGGTGCATTAGTTAGATATAAAAGTGAATTTACAACCTTGTTATTACCAGCATTGGTTGGACTAAGCGAAGTCCCAATTTTTGATAAACTTATTCTTTCAATTGCTACAATTGGAAAAAGAATTAAACATACATAGAGTCATAATCGGAATCTACAGACTGTAATGGAATAGGATTTGTGTGAAACATAGACATTGTTTCAGGGTCTTGTGTATGAAAAGCAAAACGTGTTGAGATCGTATTGGAAAGGATATGCTGATAGCTATTTTTTAAATGAGGTATATTGGTAAAAGCCCAGATTAGATCTACTTTATTTTTTAATGCAAATTGCAGCAGCGATTTTAATAAAATTTTATTTTCCTGTTCAGACGAATAAAGTGTTTGATAAACAACATGAATTCTTTTGGATGTATGGTATTCAAAATGTCTAAAAATAATGGCGGCATCATGGTAACGAATGATGTAATACTCTTTGGCAAGTGGCCCAGAAAGTAATCTCCATTGTATCCATTGTTCGTCTTTTACCAAGTAATTATTCGAAATTTGTTTGAAATAAGGAAGTAAAGTTTGTGCCGTATTCTTGCTCAAGGATTGAATCTGCAATTGCTTTGAAAATAAACAATAGCCATGTAGCATGATTTGATAAAAAGGTGTTGCAATACTTGCTATGGATAATTTTAACCCCTTCCAATCTTTTGATTTTGCAACGTTTTTTAAATGGATTGGTCTAGCAAAGCGAGCAGAACTAAACTCTTCTTCCCAACCATATTTTTTGAAAACTTGCATCGATTGATCATTGCAATTCGTTATATGGATATTCGTTAATTCCATCCAACGTTGTGTCAATATTTTTCCAAATCCTTGTCCTTGTAATTGATTGGATACAATAAATTTATTAAACCAAATCGCAATTGCATGGGTGTCCTTCATGACGATATGATTAGGTATCAATCCAGCCTGACCAACTATTTTCTCATCAATCAGTAAATAGATAGGTTCAATTTTTGGATCAAAGCCAACTCTAAATCTCCAAATTAAACTCTCCGCATTGTATTTTGGTTTGTGCGGGTACATGGCGTTATTGAACGCAATTAAATCATCAATGGGTAATTCAGAAAAGAGTTTAAGTTGCCAAGAAGTATTGTCCATATTATTTAATAATGGTTTTTAAAATTGTTCTTTGTTTGGTGTCCAGATCATACAATGGAATCCTAGGTAATAAATAATCATTTTGTTGTGCATGTATTCTTCCCCTTACCATGGTTACCGCACTATCAAATATTTTCTGTACAATGGTCGGTGCAGTGCTTCCAATATTTTTCAAACCGCCATACGGATAACAAAAATGAGTAACTTCCTTATTCGTGATGGATTCTATTTTGTGTTTACTTTGTTTGCATTCCATTTCAAATTGCGTAGCCGAAAGACCTACAGCAGCTTGATGCGTTACGGTATGGCTTTGAAAACTAAGTAAATCATTTTTGCTTTTTGCAGCAATAAAATCCCAATTCACTGGGGGATTGTGTTCATTGAAATCAGCTAGTTGACATACTTCTTGTTCTACTAATTGGTTCATGATTTGTGACCAAATTGGTTTGTATTCCTTTTCAGATTGATAATACATTAAGTCGTGCAATGAATTAAAAAAAGTATGGAATGCTGGCTCTTCTGAGAAATCATAGAAGTGATTATTTATTTCTATTTTTCTTCCTTTGGACAATTTCTTGATATTATTAAAAATAAAAGGAGGTAATGCTTTCCCCTCAATAAAATCTGTTGGTACAAAAAAAGTAATTGGAATTTGGGTTGCTGAACAATAGTCGCAAAGAGCAGGTAAGGTATTTAGATAACAATCATCGACAGTTATAGTGACCAAATACTTGGTACTCAATTTCTTCTTTTTACGATTTACCATTTCGGATAAAGAAACAATCTCATGCTTGCGAAATAATTCTACATGTTCTTTAAAACGTTCTATGTCTATTTCATGATAAGCTAATATTATTCCGCCATACTGACTATGGTAATAATTGGAAAGCACTTTTGAAAAAGCATTAAATACAACAGAATTAGTCGCTATGTTTTTTATGGACATGAATTACGTTTTATTGCATGTAATAGTATTTCGTTTTTATATCAAATCAAAATAGTTTGTATAAAAGCTATTGCATTTTTTTATCCAATCCGTATACGTCTTTTAGATACATGATATTGCCAACACTGTCAATGGCATTAGTTAGATAAACAATATGAACTTGAATATCTCGGTGCATGGAGACATATTTTGTCTTTCTAGTTTTGCAAATAGAGTCAATTTTGGATAAGGAGTAACGGGCTGTATCCTGTAATAAAAAAGCAGCGAATTCTTTTGGATGATGTACTCTAATACACCCAGAACTGTATGCTCGAAAAAATTTAATAAAGTCGCCACGATGGGGCGTATCATGTAAATAAATGGACCATGGATTTGGTAAATTAAACTTCACCTCACCCAATGAGCTACTGTAGCCTGGTGCTTGTTGAATAGAATATTGATTGAAATTTCTTGCATTGATAGCTGAGGCATTTACTTGATGCCCGTGTCTATCGTACGCCTTCAATCCTCGTCGTGAAAGATAGCTCACTCCTTTGCGAGCTATGCCTGGAATGACTTCTTCTTTCATGATGGTTGGTGGTACTCCCCATGGTGGACTGAATACAATGTTTTCTAAACGAGCATCTAGGGTAGGGGTTGGGCGACTGATTCGGCCGACCACCACACGCATATTGAATTGCACAGAATCGTGATCAACATAATCCAATTCCATTTTTGGAATATTTACCCAAATATAGGGTTGAGGAAAATCATGCTTTAACCAGCGCAATTTCTCCATATTATTTGCCAAGATCTTTTGCTTCTCTTTTAGGCTAATATTTAATTTTTTGATGGTAGTTGAATCTAAAATTCCTGTAACTTTAAGTTGATGTAGGTGTTGAAATTTTTTAAGGCTATGGATGATATCTTCATTCCAAATGGCAGTGCTTGTATCATTAGGGATTCCAATTTCTTGATACAGCCGTTTTCTTAAGGTAATGATATTCGGTATAGAAATTCCAGTTTCTGTTTTTGTACTGTCTTTCGAAAGAGTGAAAGTTGTCCAAGCACCTGATTTATTCAAGCTATCCAATCGTTTATATTCTTGCCTGAATTTTGCATACCAATATTGTTGCGGTCTCATTCGTTGAAATACATCAAAAAAGTTTCCATTCGCAATACTTTGTTTTAATAGGATGCCATAATTAAATAAAGAATCATTTTTATTTTTCCAGTCTTTCGAATTTATTTTTCCAATTCGATTCCCTAGAATCATATCATGTGTAATTTGAAAAAAAGTGTTGCTTAGTTTAAATTCTACATTGACCATTGCGGAATCGGATAATGAATTGGTCTGCTTCATTAATACTTGTAGTTCCTGAAGATGATAGTCATTGATATTTAAACCATCAAATTCTAATTCTGGAATGGCTTCTAAAAAATGGGCAGCTTCTGTACTAAATCCTTTTGCAGAAATCCAAAATGGTTGGAAAGAATTAGTGCGGTAGACTTGCGAAATGTCATGTATCCATGCTGCTGAATCCTTATCCCAAACTATCAATTTATTTTTTGTATTCGTGTCAAGTTCTTCTCGAATGAGCGTACTTATATTTTCTATGTCAAATGAAGAATTAGAGAATAAAGTAGGGTTGGATTTTTTTTGTTCTTTCCCTTTAGGTTTATCCGAGTCGGGATTACAAGCAATAAGAATACACAAAAAGGCTATTGAAAAAAATACAGATGAATCAAACTTAGAATAATGCATGGACAAAGCAAACCTACAATTTTTTAGAATAACAAGGCGATTCCAGTTTGTATTTTTATATACAATGAATTAAACTTTACTTTTGCTTGAAAGTCTAGCAGCACACATATGGCATTAGGAACAGAAATGATAGAAGATCAAGAGATACTAACTCTTTTTGAGAATGAGAATACGAAGGAACGCGCATTCTCATTTTTAGTAAAAAAGTATCAAGAAAGGCTCTATTGGCATATTCGAAGAATGTTGGTTAATCATGATGATACCAATGATGTTCTACAAAATATGTTTGTCAAGGTATGGAAAAGTTTAGCCAATTTTCGACAGGACGCTAGCTTGTACACTTGGCTTTATCGAATTGCAACCAATGAAAGCCTTACTTATTTGGCGCAAATAAAAAAACGGAGAGCTATCTCCATTTCGGATCATGAATCATTGATTGCCAACACTTTAAAAGCGGAGAAAGGATTTGATAGCAATAAACTAGAATGGAAACTCCAAATTGCAATTAATTCTTTACCTGATAAACAGAAAGCAGTCTTCAATCTAAGATATTATGATGAGATGCCTTACGAGCAAATGTCTGCAGTTTTAGATACCTCTGTTGGCTCATTGAAAGCATCTTATCATCATGCTGCAAAAAAAGTACAAGAATATATCAAGAATGCTTAAACCAATAGTAAATAAGAAAGTCATAGCGCCGAGTAATGAATATAAATAATGACATAATCAAAGAATTGGATGAGTTAGGGGTTACACTCCCTGACAATTGTTTAGCAACCTTTACGATTCCAGATCAATATTTCGATGATTTTCCAAATCAAGTTATACAAGAAGTAAAAATAGAAGAATATCTTTCCTCTTTACCACATTCGATTCCATATTCTGTTTCCGCTGATTATTTTAATACCATTTTGCCTTCGGTACTAGATCAAATTAAGGAAGAAGAATTCTTAAATACCATTCCTCGAAAAATGCCTTATCATATACCTGTTGGGTATTTTGAGCAATCGACAAAGGAAATTGTACAAACAGCGAATATCGAAAAGCCAGAGATGAGTAGGTTTACATTTCATCGCAAGCGGATAGCAACATTAAGCATCGCTGCTAGTCTAATTCTTTTTTTATCTATCGGGTTCAAATTGTTGAATGCGCCAACTATTCCTTCTTTTGAAAAAGAATTATCTGGAATTTCAGACAATGAAATAATTTCTTATATAAATTTACACCAAACTGAATTTGAAAATGACTTGACATCATTAGATCCAATAGATGAATCCAAAATAGATATGAGGGCCCTCGAAACCGATATTTATGACACGGAATTAAATAAAATATCTGATGAGGAAATTTCATCTTACATCCTTTAAATTTTAAACACCACAACATGAAAAAAACATACTTAATCTCTCTATTTCTTACTCTATCTATCCCTTTATTTGCTCAACAAGGAAAAGGGAATCGGGTTGAAAGTTTGAAAATCGCTTACTTATCCAATCAGCTCAATTTAGATCCTAAAACTGCAGAATTATTTTGGCCAATCTACAATAATTACCAAAATGAATTGGAAGCAGTTGTTTTAGAACGCAGAAAATTAAACCATGATGACAATAGAACTGCGGAAGAAATACTAGACCAAGAACAAAAGGCATTGGATATTAAGAAGAAATATAATGCTCTTTTTTTAAAGGTGATGGATAACAATCAAATCAATCGTTTATACCAATCTGAAAAGGAGTTTAGAAAAATTATTATGAGACGTTCAGAAAGAATGCAAAATAGGCAAGATGCAGGTAATGAACAACCAAATAGAATGGAATCACCACGGATGAATAGACCGATGAATGAGCGAAGAATGGAACGGCAAGCGCCACGAGAAATGGCACCACCACCACCACCTGCTTCTGCTCCAGCTCAACGCAGAACACGATAATTTAAGTAAATGAAATGTAATGAAAGCTGATTCTAATCGAGTCAGCTTTTTTATTGACTAAGAATAGCAATGATTACATTTATTTTGTTGGTGGAAAGTTCTTTACTTTTTTCATTACCTCTGCTTCAAGTGATTGTTTATAGTCGATAATTTTTTGTTGAAGTGTAGCATCTGAACTACCTAAAATTTGTAATGCAAGTATGGCTGCATTCTTCGCTGCATTTAATGCTACGGTAGCAACAGGAACTCCATTTGGCATTTGAAGAATGGATAAAACAGAATCCCAACCATCCATTGAATTACTCGATTTTACTGGAACTCCAATTACTGGCAATGGTGTAATACTCGCAATCATGCCTGGTAAATGTGCGGCACCACCTGCGCCAGCAATGATAACTTGAATGCCTCTTTGGTGGGCTTTACTTGCAAAATCAAACATTCGTTTTGGTGTGCGATGAGCAGATACAATGGTACATTCATGTTCAATTGCTTGCTGTGTTAAAAAATCTGAAGCATCTTTCATGATATGCCAATCACTGTCACTTCCCATGACAATTGCTATTTTTGGCTGATGACTTGTATGTTTTGTTTTACCCATTTTGCTTTATTTTTCGCTTCTTCTAATGAATGATCTGTTACTGTTACATGCCCCATCTTACGGAAGGGCTTAGTTTTTCTTTTGCCATACAAATGGACGTGTACTCCTTCTTCTTGCATTAATTTTTCCACTCCATCATAGTACACATCTCCTATATGATTTGCTGCGCCAATTAAATTAAGCATGGCAGAAGGGAATATAAGTTTGGTGCTTCCTAATGGCAGATTTAATACGCCACGCACATGTTGTTCAAACTGAGAAGTAATACTACTTTCTATGGTTTGATGGCCACTATTATGTGCCCTTGGAGCTACTTCATTAATATATATTTGATTGGAAGGGTCTATTAAAAATTCGACCGCTAATAATCCGCAGATGGAAAATTTGTCGATTAGTTGAATGGCAATTTCCTTTGCTTTACTGGTGATATCCTTTGAAATTGGTGCTGGATAAAGTAATAGTTCTAGCATATTGGCTTCTTCATGAAAATCCATAGAGACAGGATCGTAACAGCAAATTTCCCCGTTGCTATTTCGTGCAGCAATAATGGCAATTTCTGTTTGAATCTCTATTTTCTTTTCAATGACGCTAGGGGTGTCCATCAGCATAGACAAGTCAGCTATTGCATGAATAATTTGAACACCTTTTCCATCATAGCCATCGGTTCTTGATTTTTGTACAAAAGGAAATTGAATCAAGCCCTGTTGTACAGCATCAAGAATTTCTTGCTTGTTGTTATATAGTTGAAATGGGGCTGTATTGAATTGATGTTCTTGATAAAATTGTTTTTGCAATCCTTTATCTTTAATAATCGCCAAAGCTTGTGGATTAGGATGTACGATTACCCCTTCTTTTTGCAATTGCAATAGAGCCTCCACATTTACATGTTCAATTTCGATAGTAAGCACCGAACAGTCTTTCCCGAATTGGTAAACCGTTTCGTAATCTTGTAAATTGCCTTGTACAAATTGATTACAAGCCAATCGTGAAGGGGCTTCCGCATCTGGATCTAATACTTTCGTATAAATATCCCACATTCGGGTTATTTGCAACATCATTTTGCCAAGTTGTCCACCGCCTAAAATGCCTAATTTATTACCACTAGAAAAGAAGGATTGATTCATAGAATGCGACAAAGCTAATGCGAAAAAAGTTGAATTTCAATGGAAACATCATTTTGATGAATGCGAATATTATTTTTTTTCAAAAACTTTTTTGCCGCCAATAAAAGTTGAAGTCACTGTAGCATTGTAAATTTCATTCGGATTAGCTTTCATCAAATCAACAGGTAGAATTACAAAATCCGCCAACTTCCCTTTTTCAATACTTCCTTTTTGATCTTCTTCAAATGCAGATTTTGCAGCCCAAATGGTAATACCTTGTAGTGCTTCTTTTCTACTTAATGCATTCTCCGTTTGAAATCCATTTTGAGGATTCCCATGCTCATCCTGTCGAAATACAGCTGCATAAAAGGTATGTAATGGATTGATTCCTTCTACCGGAAAATCAGTACCCAATGGAAGCCAATTATTTTGCAATAAAAGCTGTTGGTATGCATAGGCTGACTTCATTCGTTCAGCGCCAATTCTATCCTTTGCCCATGCCATATCACTAATGGCATGTGTTGGCTGTACGCTTGGAATAATTTGGCATTCTCCAAAATAATGGAAATCACTAGGCGCAACTACTTGTGCATGTTCTATACGCCATCTGCGATTATTATTTGGTGGCAGTATGTTGGAAAAGATACGCAATACTTCATGATTTGCACCATCACCAATGGCATGAATACAGAGTTGATAGGCAGAATGAAAAACTTCTGTTGCGATAGCTTTTATGGAGTCTATAGACTTGAGCATATGACCATGATGATTTGGTTCGTCATCGTATTCTTGCATCATATATGCCCCGCGTGAACCCAATGAACCATCGGCAAAAATTTTAAATCCAAGAATATGCATTTGATTGGTGTGTAAAGGCGATTGATGTAAAAAAGTGTCAAAATTTTCTTTATCATCACTTAATAAAATGGAAGTTCGTATCTGCAATTTATTTTTTTCTTGAGCCGCAATTAGCCATTGCGCAATTTCTCTTTTTACACTACAATCAATCACACTAGTAAGTCCATACGCAACACAATCTTGTTGTGCAGCTACAAAATCATTCGTGCATTCTTGCTGCGTTCTTTTCGGCAATATATCCATTACAGCCTTACAAGCATTGTCAATTAATATGCCAGTTAGTTTTCCATTTTTTTGTTGAAATTCTCCACCTGAGCAAGTAGAAGTGATTGTAATTTTTGCTAAATTCAATGCCTTTTGATTACACAAAACAGCATGCCCATCTACACGCATTAAAAAGACTGGTCTATTCGGGAATAATTTATCGAGTGTATCTTTGGTAGGGAATTCTTTTTGTTCCCATTGATTTTGATCCCACATTCTACCTTCTATCCATGTGCCATGATTTGTTTTTGCATAGGCGATTATTTTTTCAATACATGCATTAAAGGATCTACACCCATATAAAATCAGTTTGTATTTATCCATCGCATATCCTGTAAAATGGCAATGCGCATCCATAAATCCGGGATATATACATTGCCCTTTTGCATCCAATTTATTTTTTGCTTGGTATTGATTTAACAAGGTATCGCCGCCAACTGCAATGAATTTGCCATCCTTAATCACCAGCACAGACGCTATATTCATGTTGCTATCTACCGTGTAAATTTTTGCATGATGAATAATTAAATCGGCATCTATTCGATGGCAAGATGAAATGAAAAACGCTAAAAAAGAAAAAATGAAAATCCGCATGTGTTGCGAATATAATCTAGAATTTCAATTGTAGATATCGGAAGGAATGCATTTCATTTCTTGGCTATTTTTTGTACAAGGATAGTATGGTAATCATTCATAAAGAATTCTGGAGGATATTCTTTTCAAAAGGAAGTAAATGTTTTCATTCGGATTAATTGCATTACGCAGCATGTGACAGATTGCAATTTTTTTGAATAAAAAATTCGCCATGCCATAAAAATATTTGAGTATTATTGTGAACAAGAATATCTGTTACAATGTAAAATGCCAAAAAATAATTCGGCATGGTTACAAGAATCTTAAAATAAAAGCATGTTCGAAGAGGGTAAATTTAAACTGAGTATCCCATTGTATATAAGATGGATTTTTATATTGTTTTTGTTGCAATTGTCGGTTTACACTTTTTTTAGACTATTTATTTTTGAACAACATCGTAGTTTAGGTAATGGGTTTCAACAATTCTTTTCGAATGCATTTTTTCTTGGCTATCAATTGGATTTGCAAGTTTCGGCATACTTACTCATCATTCCATTTGTATTATTGACTATCAATTTTTTATTGCCTAAACAAAATAAACTCTTGTATTATACCGCTTATTCAGTAGCAAGTATAGGGATTACACTAAGTTTTATTATTTGTATTTGCGATCTGTATTATTATGATTTTTATAAAAATAGAATTTCCGCAGATGTACTTGTTTGGCTTTCTACCACAAAGCAATCTTTATTATTCTTAAAAAATGATTTTGTTTTATGGCCCTATTTATTTGCCATATTTGGCGTGGTAGTTTTATTATTATTTTTGTTTAAATTCCTCTTTAAAAAAACGATAAAGAACCCTGAACCTATAATAAACATACGAACTAAGTTAGGTTGGATTTTATTATCTAGTTTGCTTTTCTTACATGCATTACGAGGTGCAATCTACACTCGGCCTATTGGAATTCGAGATGCTTTTTGCACAAACAATGCATTTGTCAATAACCTTGCATTAAATCCAGCACTAAGCTTTTTTTTTACAATGTCTTTTTTTTAAATTAATTACTATTCCAGCGAAGAAGCATTGCAACAAGTGAGTACTGTTTTACATGAAAAGTTTGTTAGAAAAAATAAATTTTTGGCTCGATTTGTTGAACGAAGCGACAGTGCCCAAGTTCCTAAAAATGTAATCCTCATTGTCATGGAAAGCCTGTCAGCAAATCGAATGAAATATTTTGGCGATACGCATTCTGCAACGCCATTCTTGGATAGTTTAAGTAAACAAAGCTTATTTTTTGGTCATATTTATTCTTTTGGAACACATACACATAATGGACTCTTTGGTGTTTTATACGGCACGCCTTCATTACCCGGCATACATCCTTTTAGTAATGCAAAGACTTCAACGCTGCATTATGAAGGCATCGCTAGCACCTTGAAACAACATAATTATAGCACCTCATTTTATTGCACACACAATGAAGAATTTGATAATCTTGGTTTCTTTTTACGATTTAATGGATTTGAAAATATATATGGCGAAAAAGATTATCCGCCTTCGTGGCATGAACATTATTTAGGCATTTCGGATGAACATTTATATGCGTATGCTTTGCAAAAGATGGATGAAAAGGCAAAGTCAAAACAGCCTTTTTTCGATTGCTTGATGACAGTGACCTCGCAT